>Ga0316607_1000048_pt1 | contig 44105 bp, 28 predicted proteins | sample MIS2016062E_MG_FD_207674 | JGI IMG/M metagenome (GOLD analysis project Ga0316607, IMG submission 207674) | Microbial mat bacterial communities from Middle Island sinkhole, Lake Huron, Michigan, United States - MIS.2016.062E | ecosystem: Environmental > Aquatic > Freshwater > Lake > Sediment...
GTCATAAAGATTACTTTAGCTGTATCTTTGCATTCTTGTATTTTTTCTTTCTCCTCTTCCGAGATATTCGCGTGGATTTCCAGATAATCTGTAAACTGATTAAATTCTCGTTCTTTTTGAATTTTCTCAATCAATTCTGCCAATCTTTGCTTATTTTGAATGTATACTATAATTTGTTCTACACCGGGGATGGCTAATCGCTGATTGATATCCTGAATTATTTCTGATTGTACCCGGCTTACTAAATTACTATTCTCCTTTAAAGACGCATTTTCATTGTATTTAACAGTTTCTACAAATACCTTGTAAGTTATGTCTAAACTGCGGGCTGGATAAGAATTGGCATTGATTACCGTTGCGGCTAGCTTCTTGAATTCAAAAGGAGTGACTTGTAAAGGTTCAATTACATCTGAATTTTTAGGTAACTTCTTGAAATAGATTTTATCCGGTTCCGGTGACGTGTTATTAAGGTGTTGTTTAATCACATCAGGGTCAACAATCGAAGCATCGGCTACAATAATTTTAGTATTAAAACCGTGTTTTGCCTCGTGCAATTGATGCTTTTTAACAATCTTGGCAATTCCCGCTAAAAACTCAACGCCACTGTCATCTCCTGTAATTTCATCGATCATAATGAAAATGTGTTTGATGCGGCTGGATATTTCTTGCATCTTGGCGGGTATGACCAATTTTTCTCGTTTGTTGTAAGTATCTTGAAATATATTTTCTAAATAATCAAGGGTATTTTGTCCGTTTTCTTTCATCTTCAAAGATTGGATAGAAACGGTAGCGACAATATTATTAGATACCTGACAATTTATCAGCGCGTATATACCATCAGAAATACTTTTAAGCACTCCATTAGTTTTACCACTCGTAGGTTTAATTACAGTTTCTCCCTTCCTTTCAATTTGCGACTGATGATATTCCTTCCTCTGAATTTCCGAATTGTCATTGAGGAAGCGGACTGTCTTTTTGGAGAAATCTTCGTGACAGTTATTCGATGCGTACTTGACGGTAATTCGTCCTGAATTGCTTTTGATTATATCGGCGTTAGTGTTGATGCAAAATAATCGATTATCGCACAGCAAACCAGTATTCTTATCTTTGAATTTTTCGATAATATCTAAGTTGACTTGCTTGCGGGGACTGACGTAAAAGAATAAGAAACCGTCGTTTATATGTGTTTTCAAGAAATTGGCGATCGCAGTTGTTTTCCCAATTCCCGGATTCCCCGTTAAAAAGATATAAGTTTCATTAGATTCAAGCGCTTTCACAATCAATTCAGCATGAGCATTTCTCAGATGCAATCCGCGAGAAATTTGCAAGTCATCTGCCAGTTTATCTGATATAATATCAATGGAATTAACAAAATTGTCTATCCGTTCTGTATGACATACTGGTTTAGTAAGATTTTTCTCAATTGCTAACAGAGAATCGACAAACTTTCGCCCTTCTTGGAAACTGCGAGCCGCGTTGAGTTGGATCGCATCTAAAACTTCGCTGCGAGAGTCGCTAATCTCTTTATCTTTCGGTTTATTCTGGTAAATCTGGGCACAAGTTGCTAACAACTTAATTTTGTCCTTGCGTAGGGAAATAGCGCTAATATTGCGATCGCCATAACCCACCACATTAAACAAAACCTCTGCATCACTTGAAATCATACCAGTTTGTTGCAGAAATCCATAGAAGCTGTGAGCGTAGCTACCAGCCTGAATTAACTTAACGCTTTCCTTATCCTTGTACTTAAAAGCGGTGAAAAAGCGTTGTAAATCCTCCGAAAAATCCACACCCAAAGTGCTTGTATCCATCCGCAGGTTAGAAAACACACTTTTGGAGCGTAAATAGCTAATTTCTCTGAGCAAATATTTCCGTATCACCTCTATTTCATTGATGTCTTGCGCTTTGGGATCTAGCATCGGAGAAAACGCAGATAAATCAACGCACAGAATTCTGAAATCATCCTCATGCTGTAACAGCATCAGAGTATCAGCTTGCAAAAACTCACCCTCTTTCCACCTGTAGCTGTTGATGTACAAGTCAATATCATCATCTGATAAACTACGTTTGGCAGTTTTGAACTGAGACAATAGCTCTTTAAACGCTTTAAAAACTTCTGTCTCATCGTCATTCTGGGTTCTAATACTGTTAGCACAACTCAAACTGCACTGAAAATACAAGATTTGCGATAACCTTAAAGTCCAGCCCGTAGATGTGAGGTACTCCCGGAAGAAATTCAACCCACCAATAAAGCCTTTTTGGACAAAAAATAGACTCCACTTCTCAACAATTTTAGCATCCAAACTACCGAGGAGATTAGCTTCCCTAGTTATTTCCGCCATCATCTTTGGCAATTCTAGTTTCTGCAAATCGAGACGGTAAGAATCACCAAAATTATGAGCTATCTTTTCCTTTTGAATATATGCCAAAATCCCGATATTGAATCCTACCTCAAACAGTCGTCCAAAATCTGCACTGATCATGATTGCGTACCTCCATCACCGACATTCAAGACTTCTCTTACTTTATTCAAAAAAGCCAGCGAGTTAAACTCCGCACTCCCGCCCGCATGACTAAATATAGATAGATTACCAACCGAGTCATCGCCGATAATATGAGAGTATGGATCGAGTTTCAAACTAATCTGTTGGCGCGCTTCATACCTCGAAAAGTGGAATATGGTTAGATAATGCAGCAAAGTATCTTTGATTTCACCATCATACATCAAACCTTGACGAATATCTTGGTCATCCAGAATACCTGCATATATATTCAACAGTGTCGAGTAGGAAATCACACCGTAGTAAAAGTTTTTTTGTCCATGCTGCTCTACTTTGATACCGTTAAATAGATTAAAAAACATCACAGCTTGTTGACTAGGATCTTTTGATAAACCTTCCAGTTCCATTGTATCCTGAATGTAGAAAGATTCTCCCTTGTGTTCTTTAGGACTGCGGACATAGTATTTATCAAAAAATACCGGATAAATCTTGATATCTTGCCGCTCTCCTTTCAAAGTTTGGATGAGCTTTTTCGACATAAAAAACAATTGCTCATCTTCATCAGTCTGGGTAATGTGCAGCGTGCTTGTATAAGGTGCTTGTGCAATATACAGGAAATTTCGATAGCCATATTTATATAGCTGGCTGACAGTATCTTCAAGAATTGATGGCTGACTGTAAAGGTGTTGAACACTGTAGTTTTCTGACAAAGTTTTCAACATTCCGACTTGAATTGTATCCTCGGATAGGCGTTTAATTCCCGCAACTTCGCCTAATAAACAGGTTTTTCTCCGAAAGCGATCGCTATTACCTTTTTTCGCATCACTTTCGCAACTGGAGACGACAATAATTGCTAAATTATCCAACTCTGGAGATAGTCGAACATTCCGAAATTTAAATTTTTTAGGAAGGATTGAATAGAGGGAACTTAAACCGTTGCGGATACTGAAATCATTTGGTTTTTGCTTGACTCGAAATCCTTGAGAAGTCGATCGGTATTTTTCACTAAAAAGATGAGACAATGTTTTGGAAACGTTAGCCATAAACTCTTCCGATGGCGAAGGGTGATTGTGATCGCCTTCGTGAAGTCTCACCATCGGAATAAACAAATTCTTTTTCTGATTATGCAACAAGATTTGGAGGCAAATATAAGACAGTAGCGAAACAGCAAATTTGTAAACAAACGCTGCATCCGGTTTCAAACCGTCCTTGCTGTCTAAACGTTTATTGTTATAACGAAACAACAGCAATTTATACTGTTCGGAAAAACTGCTGCTATATACACTCATCAGAGTTTCGGGAACCCACATTACAGGCAAAGTATCGATGCTTTTAATGTTATATTCCATGCTGAAATTCTGGAATTCATCAGTAGGGAAATAGCGGACATCTTCGATGGTGATAGTGACTGGTAGTTGACAAATAGCTGTTTCGTTTATCCTCGATTGTTCGACGGCGATATACTGAAGTGATTCTTTGGGATTTCGTTGCAGAACATCATTGAAAAATCTACCTGTGGTTAAAGCGTTATCTATGTCTTCTAGGATGCCTCTTTTGACGCTTATATGTCGCGGTTCTGTGCGACTTGGCAAAATTGTTTGCCTATCTATAAAGTTTTTCAATAGTTGCTTAAGACGGTCGATTTTAACTTCAATATGATATTCATTTAACCCTCTTACGATCCCTTTAAATATCCGCAGTTTCGCCGGTTCATCAGAACCTTGCAACACCGGCATTACGGCGGATTCAAAGCTTTGTCTCGGATCGTAAGTTAGTTCGGATTCAGAATTGTAATCTGCTGCTAAAGGATTGCTGCGAGAAGCAAACACAAAATAGTACAGCAATGCTATTTTTAACACCTTGCGGGCGAATGTTTCGCTAGTGTAGCTATCGGCTAATTCTGCTTTATGTTCCTCACTTTCAGGAGTCAACAAATTCAGGTTATAATCAAATACAGGTTTACCGCCGCGGGCTTGAACTTCGTTGCCAAATTTTAGTTTTAAACCGAAAATATATTTACGTTCACTCAAATGGCTGTCGGTGGTTTCTCCTAAATAACCTGCTACAATCGGAATAATCGGCAGCGAATCTAAGACTTCCGCTCTGGAAAACATATCTTGGTAATTAACTGTGACACCGGCATAATTGACATTATAATAGCCATCTTCTTTAGTGCGATCGCCAATGTATGCTTCGAGCAACCTAATCCGCCGGATCAAGTCTTCTAAATAAATGATATCAACACTATCTTTGCTGCTAGTGCGGATGTGTTCTAGCAGATACTCCAAGTAGGTGATTTTAGCTTCTTTTTTGAGCTTCCCTAGAGTTTCTTTGTCTACAAGTTTGAGCAATTTGTGGAAATCAGAATTTTCATCTTTAACCAGCTCATTAAGCCGACGATGCAGTTCTTGTTTATCACTTTCAGTGTCAGCATTTTCATCAATGTAATTCTCTAAACCCTCCTTCAGTTGTTGCTGAAAGATGTCTGAATCTCGCACAGCAATCGTCAATTTATGCAGCTTTAAAATTGCCGTTGTCCCCACAGTATTTGGGCGCTGCAAAGTGAGCTTCTTTTTTGCTAAGGTAGGAGAGGATTTGGCAAAATCATATTTGAAGCCTAAGTCGGTACCATTTCCCTGAAAAGACCGTGATTCTAAAGGCTCAATTAAGCTAGCTACGAAATCTGCAATAGCATCATTCCCTCCCACGACTGATGCTATATGTTGTCGCAAATATTGTCTAATTTGTCTAATTTGAGTGCCAAATTGAGTTTCAAGTTCGGGAGTGAAATTGACTGTAGCAGAACGTGCTTGACGTTCAAAACCACCCAAGGGAGGCCGCACGTTCAAACTTGATATTTGAGCAGCTACCGCGTCAATATCTATTAGCAAGCGTCTGCGATCGCCCGAAACGCTAAACGGGTTGTTTCCCCGCAAAACTTCTAAAATCTTGTCCAGCAAATCGCCATAGTCTACGGGAACTAAATCATTGTCACCTAATCCTAAGATGTTCACCATATTAACCTCCTATTTCACATTTATTTAGACAAAATCAAATTGAGTACATTCAACTCATTGGAACTCAAAAGATACTTATCGGTAAATATCTTTTCCCTCATCTGCTCTAAACTGTAACTTCTAAACACAACAAATGGGAAATCTTGATACTTATCTCCTATAGGCAGAACATTACCAACAGGATATAGTGCCCGGACATAGGCAGTCAAGATATCTCGGAAATGTTGGTATTTCGGTTCTTCCGGGTTGCTGGCAAAATATTCGCTGAATACTTCACCAGCAATAAATGCAAACAATGGCAAGGCATAATACTGGTCATTTCGCTGGCTGCTTTGCTCAAATCTTTGTGTTTTATTAACAGGCTCCATTAGTTTTTTCACTAACTCCATAGCATCTTGAATCGCAAATTGCAAACTCTCTGAATAGGAACCACTACGGCTAATTGTTTGCATATTATGCCAAAGTTCACTATTGGCAGTTTTGGCTATTTTCACCAGAGGCATCATGTAGGTTTCATCCAAAGTTTTCGATGCGATCGGCACAACTAACAAACCGCCGCTCATGTAGCCTAGTTCGAGGTTGTCAAGGCTCAATAACTTCTCGAAACCTTCACTTACTAACTGGGAAAATTGATTGTTGAAAAACTCGCGCTGTGCCAGATATGAAGTCTGGGATTTACCACTAGATTCAACATTCTCTCTCAAGGCAAAATCAGCTTGGCCGAGTAAATCTTCGAGGCTATTATATACTTGTGGTAAGCGCCGATCGCTCCTGTTTTTCCTATGTTCGCTTTTCAACAGGTCGATTAGCTTTTTCATTTGGGACGAAAATGTTTCACCAGCAGCCAATACAGACTTGCCGCCGATCGGTATAATGATAAACTTATCTGAACCAATTTGCCCGCAACCATAAATTCGCGTCATTATAGATGCTTTCAAAATCAACAGAATATTTAAAAGACTTAGTTTACTTTCCTGTATAGATATCTCTTTGTTATCTTCAAAATACACTGCGCGATCGCCTAAATAGAAAATTAATTCTTTATCCTGATTATCAATCTCATCCTCCCCGCGCCCGCGATAAATCACCTGAATCACTTCCATCAGGTTTTTCTCTATTTCAAACCTGGGAATTTCAACTAGAATGTGTTTAGCCCTGGGAAAAGATAGCCCACGACTACCTGAAGCAGTCATAAACACTACTTTCACATTCTCTTTGCATTTTTGAACTAACTCTTTTTCTTCCTCACCAATATTAGCGTGTATTTCTATATAATCCGTTCCTTTCTGAAACTCACCTCGATGCCCTCTAATCTTCTCTATCAAATCACCCAATCTTTGTTTGTCCTGAATATAGACGATCAGTTGCCCAACATCAGAGCGTTTTAATAGAGCTTCTAGATCCTGTAAGATTTCCCCTTGTATTTCCTTGGTTAAATCAGTCTCTTTATCTAGCAAAGCATCTTCATTAAATTTACAAGATTCCATGAAAACTTTGTATGTAATGCTTAAACTTTTGGCAGGATAGGAATTAGTATTAATAACAGTTGCGTCAGTATCTTTGAACTTAAAATGCTGCTCTGACAGAGGCAAAGCAGGATTTGAAGCCTTGCGAAAATAGATTTTATCTGGTTCAGCAGAAGGATCGTTCAAGTGTTGGTTGATTACGGCAGGATCGACTATAGAGGCATCTGCAACAATCACCTTTGTGTTAAATCCGTGTTCCGAATTATCCCTCAATCCATACCTGCGTAGGATATCGTTTATGCCGTTTAAAAATTCTACACCTCCCTCATCCCCAGTAATTTCATCTATCATAATAAACAAATGCTTGATGCGGCTGGAGATATCTTTCATGCGATCGGGAAGAACTAAATTTTCCCTTTCGATGTAAGCATTCCTAAAAATTTTCTCAAAATGTTTTAACGTGTCACCTGCATCAGTTTTCTTTAAAGATTGGATGGACACAGTAGCGACAATGTTGTTTGAATGTTTATCATTTATGAGGGTAGAAATGGCTTCACAAATGCTATTAAGTACACCTTTAGTATTCCGTCCACGATCTTCAATTACCGCTTCTGTTTGTCTGTGAAGTCGATTCGATCGCCTACCTTGACGCTGAGTTTCTCTGCTATCTTGAAACTTAACAGCCTGCAATCGAAACTCTCCCTGACGCTGATTCGATAGATACTGCACAGTATATGGACTGCCGCTATCTTTAATTAGGTCGCTATAAGTATTGATTGCTAATAGTCTGTCATCACACAAACAGTCAGTACCTGCTTCTTTAAACTTGTCGATAATATCCAGATTTACCTGCTTCCTCGGACTGACATAAAAGAAGAGAAATCCATCGTCCATGTGATTTTTGAGAAAATTGGCGATCGCAGTCGTCTTACCAATACCCGGATTGCCAGTCAAAAAGATATAAGTAGTGGCAGATTCTAGAGCTTTTTCAATGAGTTGAGCGTGAGCATCCCGCAGTTTCACAGTTCCGCTCAATCCTAACTGCTGCATCAATTCATCCGGCACAATTCCCACCGAGTTGAAAAAACCCTCAAGTCGCTCTGTATGGCGCACAACATTTATTTTGTCTGCGGACATTGCTAACAAATCGTCAACAAACTCTTTGCCGCGATCGAAACTGTGGCAAGCACTCCGCTTGATTTTATTTAAAACTAGCTTGCGAGCATCCGCGATTTCTTCAGGACTTGAATCATGCTTGTAAATCAGGTGACAAGTTTTCAAAACATCTAAATTTTCGGGACGGACAGACATAGCGCTAATTCCGCGATCGCTATATCCCACCGCATTAAATATTAATGACGAATCATCAACCAGTATCCCAGTTTCTCGGAGAAATTCATAAAAACTATAAGCATAACCGCCAGCTTGAATTAATTTAGCACTCTCCTTATCATCATACTTAAAAGCAGTAAAATAACTCTTCAAACCTTCCGAAAAATGGACATCACAACTGTCAGTATCTATGCGAAGTTTAGAAAACACACTTTTCGATCGCAAATAGTTCATATCTCGTCTCAAAGAACGCCTGATAATCTCTAAATAGTCCAGATTTGTCACATCCTCAGATGTCCTAATCGAAAACACCGACAAATCTACACACAGAATCCTAAATTGCTTCCGAAATCGCAGTAATATTAGAGTATCCGCTTTCAGAAACTCGCCTGTCTGTTTGTAACGTCCAATATACTGAGAAATATTGTCAATCTGGTCAAATTGAGATAAGACTTCTCCAAACCACTTTTCCTCACCTTTAGCGTGAGTACCAATACTGTTTTCATCGCAAAAACAGCACTGGAAATACAAAATTTCCAGATGTCGGAGTTTATTTTGCTCGTTCCAACCTGTAGATTGTAGGTACTCTCGAAAAAAGTTTAAACCTGATAGAAAGCCTTTTTGTAGGAAAAATACGCTCCACTTTTCAGCCATCTTCCTTTCCAGGGGACTGATTATTTTATCAGTAACTTTCCTCAGCATCTTCGGAAACTCTAGCTGCTGCAATTCCTGAAGGTACAAGTTTCCAAAGTTATGCTTAATTTGCTTCTCTTTAATGCAAGCAAGCATCCCAATATTAAACCCAACTTCAAACAAACGCCCTAAATCTTCTGCTATTTTAGATTTCATGACTGCGTGCCTCCTATTGGTGTATTTAAAACTTCTTTAACTTTGGTTAAAAATGCCAACGCATTAAACTCCGCAGTTCCTCCCATATGCTTGTACAAAGATAGCTTGCCTACCGATTGATCTCCAATCAGGTTTTCGTAAGGGTCTAGTTTCAAACTAATTTTACCAGTTCTACCACTTTCTTTTTCGTACCTAGAAAAGTGGAACAAAGTCAAATACTGCAAAATGTCATTTTTTAGTTGAGTATCAGAAATCAATCCCTGATAAATATGTTCATCATCCAGTATATCTTTATAGATATTTAACAAAGTAGCATAGGAAATTACACCCCTATAATTGCGTTCTGCCTCTGAACCTACTATCAGTCCGTTAAACAGGTTAAAAAATACAACAGAGCGCTTGCTAGGATCTTTCACTAAAGCTGTCAATTCCATCGTATCTTGAATGTACAAAGAATTTACTCCCAATCTTTCTGATAGTTTTACCGCATAGTATTTATCAAAAAACATCGGGTAAATTTTGATATCATTGTAGTTTTCTTTGAAATATCTAATCACATCTTTGGACATGAAGAATAAAGCATCTTCTTTTTGTGTCATGTGCAAGGTACTAGAATAGGGAGCTTTGGCAATGTAGAGAAAATGCCTGAATCCCAATTTGTAAACTTTCCCTATTTCATCCCGCACTACTGTAGGTTCTTTAAACATCTGTTCGTGTTCGTAGGTTTCCGAGAATGTTTTGAGCAACTGTAGCCTCACAGAACCATCTTTTTGACGAATTGCTCCGACAATTTCTCCTTGCAAATTCGAGAGTTTTTGGTCGCTATTCCACCTAGCATCGCTCTCGCGACTGGAAACTATAACTATAGCGAGTTTGTCCAGTTCTTTTGGAGCATCTGACGGGTTGGCAAAAGTAAACTTTTTGGGTAGCACAGAATACAAAGAACTCATCACATTGGGAGCTTTGTAATCTAAATTCCTGATATCAATACCCTGAGAATTAGAACGATGTTCCTCATTGAGTAAATGCGATAACCTTTTAGATAAAGAACGCATGAACTCTTCTACTGGCGAATCAGATTGTTGGTTACTAAGTTGCAGCCGCAGTATGGGAATGAATAATCTACTCTGCTTTTCCAAAAGTAGCTTCAGGGAAGTATATGCAAGTAAATCGAACGTAAACCGATACACAAAACTTTTTTTAGCATCCCATTTATTGCTAGCTAAACTGTAGGGAAAAGCAACTATTTTTCGGCTTTTAAACAAGTTATCATAGGTTTTGCGGGATAGTGGCTCTTTTGGCATTAGCAGCACTGGCAGAGCTTTCACCCCTGTGATATCATATTCCATACTGAAGCTTTGCAGGTCGTCAGTAGCAAAATAATGAACATCACTAATTTCAATTTTAGCTGTGAGAGTACATAGGGAATTTTGAGTAGCCTTTGCTTGACCAATAGCTATATATTTTAATACTTCCTTGGGCTTGGTTCGTAGCTCAGGCTTAAAGAATGTAGAGTTTGTAGAAATAGTTTTCATACTATCCTCTAAAATGCTTTTTCTGACCGAAATGTGAAGCGGAAATTCTTTAGGTAAATGCTTGTGTTTCAGAATTTTTTGCAGGAGATTCTTGAGCGTGTCTATTTTAGAGGCAATATTATATTGTTCAAAATCTTTTTTGATGTCTTGTAGAACTATTTTTTTCGCTGCTTCATCAGAACCTTTGAAAATTTTTAATACTTTTTCCTCAAATCCTGGGATTGGATCGTATTCTAAATCTGAGTTAACTGTATAATCTTTTGCTGATGCGTCTTTTCCGGCAAAAGCGATGTAGTACAAAAATACTAACTTCAAGAGCTTTTTAGCAAAAATTTCTTTTCTAGCAGGGTTATTAAGTTCGGCTTTGTGTTCCTCACTTTCCGGGTCAAGCAGATTGAGATAATACTCAAAGACTGTTTTGCCACCATAGGCTTGCACTGGGTTATTAAACTTGAGCTTGAGTCCAAAAACAAACTGGATATCTCCTTTGTTTTCGTCTTTTGTTTCTCCTAAATATCCTTCTATTTTGGGAATAATCGGCAGCATATCGAATGCTTCAGCGCGAGCAAAAGCATCTCGGTAATTCAAGTCTGTATCCGCATAGTTGACTAAGTAATCACCGTCGCTTTTTTCGAGATTGCTGACATATTCATCAATAAGCTTGAGACGCCGGATTAGGCTTTGTAAATAAATTAGACCCTCGGCATTTGATGGGTTATTGCTTGTGCTAAGGTTTTCTTGGAGAAATTCTAAATAACATATTTGTGCCTGTTTTTTGAGTTTGCCGATGGTTTCTGTATCTACAATTTCTTTGAGCTTGTAAAAGTCTGATTTAGAATCTTCCTCTAAATCTTGAAGAATGTAATTCAAGTCTTCGCGCTGACTCTCACTAGCACTAGCAAACTGAGATTTAATGTAATTTTCTAAGCCTTGTTTTAGTTCGGCGTTGAACTTGCCGGTATTGCCAACGGTAATAGTTAGTTTATGAAATTTTAGTAGTTCTTTGCTACTAACATTTTTGTGGAGACTCAACCGCTGCTTTTGCAACCCTGAATAGTTTCCAAAGGGATAGCTAAAGTCTAACTTAGGAGTTGGGCTTTTTAGATTCTCCAAGTCTGTAATTAAGCTAGCAACAAACTGTTCGATATTAAGCTGTTGATTTTGTTGCTTAATTGCCGACTCCAGCAAAGCTTTTAAACTATTTTTAATTTTGGTAATTTGACCGGGAAAACGTTCTTGGAAACCGGGAGTAAAATTAACTGTTGCAGTACGAACACTGCGCTCCGAAGCACCTAAAGGATTTTCTACGGGCAAACCTGCCACTTGCTCGGCTATGCTGTCAATGTCGATGAGCAGGCGATCGCAATTACCATGTATGCTAAAAGGGTTCTGAGTCGGCGGCTTCCCTAAAACTTCTATAATCTTGTCCAATAAGTCGCCACAGTCAACAAGAACTAAATCACTGTCTCCCGCTCTCAAAATATTATTCATTCTATTAACCTCTTCACACTGCTTTACAACTTATGCAGTTCTGCTACTGGAATTGAATGGTACAGCATTTTGAACTATTAGTCAAGTTTTGGAAAAATTGCTGGTGCGATCGCGACATAAATCTTAACCCCCTCAAAAAGCTTGAATCCACTCTTTCACATCGTACTCAGTCCAAACCCCATTTACCCAATAAGGATCGGCTTCAACCAATTGTCGCACAATTGTCTCATCCTCAGCTTCATAAATTGCAAAAACTTTTGTTAAATCTTTCGTTGGTCCGATCGTAATTAACACTCCCGATTCCTTCTGCTTAGCCAATCCCGCTAAATGAGCTTCCCGAAACGGAGCGCGTTTTTCGAGGACATCTTCGCAGTAACTTCCCCACATCACATATTTGGTCACGGTTTTGAGCCTCGGATGAATTTGTTTAAAAGTTATTGTACAATAAGATTAGCAGGATTTAACGAGAATTTTAAGGATTAAGATTCTTTAACCGCAGAGGGCGCAGAGGGCGCAGAGGAAGAGGGGAAAGAGAGAGGTTTGTTCTAGAGTCTGTAGGGATATATGGCGCATCTTACGTCGATCGTACTATCATATTACTAAATTCATAGAGGAGCAAGCTATGACTTTATTAGACCTTCGCCTGTTGACGGTTCAAGAATATCACCTAATGGCTGAAATTGGGATTCTTGATGAAGATGAACGAGTAGAATTATTGGCTGGACAGATAGTAAAAATGGCAGCAAAAGGAACCGCACACGGTGCAGCGGTGAAACGCACAGAGAAGTTACTGGAAAATCGTTTGGGAAATCGAGTTTTGGTGCGATTACAAGATCCTGTTCGGTTAAATAATTACTCGGAACCGGAACCTGATATTGCTGTGGTTATACCAGATCCACTTTACTATGAAGACCATCATCCAACTCCTTCTGAAATTTATCTGATTATTGAGGTTGCTGATACTACGCTGAGGACAGATTTGGGGATTAAAGCAAATCTTTATGCTCAGTCAGGAATTGCTGATTATTGGGTATTAGATGTTAATAATCGGCAACTTCACGTCTTTCGAGAACCGAGTCAGGATGGTTATCAAAGTCTGGTGATTCTGGCGGATGATGCGAGTATTTCTCCTTTGCAATTTCCTGATACTTCTTTTTTGGTGCGGGAGATGTTGCGGCCAATGCAATTTTAGATTTTAGATTTTAGATTTTAGATTTTTTGCGTACTTACCATGTTCTGCCCTTATCAGGGGATTTAGGGTATGTCGCAGTCGCCTACAAAGAATTAGGCCACTCCATATACCCTAAATTTCCTCATTTGCTAGCTTCTCAAACTAACGCCGAATTTCTCGACTAAAACATCGCGAACTTTTTGTTGTGCGGGTTCGACATCGGTTTCGCTCAAAGTTCGATCGCCCGCGCGGTAAATTAACCGAAATGCCAAACTCCGCTGGCCCGCCGGCACGTTTTCGCCCCGATATTCATCGAACAATTCCACCGAATCCAGCAAGCTACCAGCAGCCTTTTTCATCGCACTTTGCATATCTACAACCGGAACTTCAATCGGTGCGAAAAATGCAATATCTCTGTCAGAAGCGGGGAAACTGGAATAGGCGGCGAATTTGCGAGTCGAATTGCTCGAACGCCCTAACTCAGCCAACAGCACCGCCAAATCTAATTGAAACACATAAACCTGCTCAGGCAAATCCTTTTCTTGCTGCAATTGTGGGTGCAATTGTCCAAAAATTCCTAAGTGTTTCCCGTTTAAGGATAACGCAGCAGTGCGCCCCGGATGCAAGCGCGAATTAGAGGAATCGCTTTGATATTCCACCGCCAAACCTAACTCTTGAAACACGCTTTCCAAAATACCTTTGGCCTCAAACCAAGTCAAAGCGCGATCGCGCCCTCCTTGCTGCCATTTCCCAACAGTTGGATCGCCCCCAATAATCCCCGCAACTGCGTCTGCTTCCTGCATGACATCCCCATCTTTCCAGAAAATGCGGCCGACTTCAAAACCATTTAGCGCGCCGTTTCCCTGTTCCAAATTGTACTGGAAAGCGTCAATCAAACCCGATCGCATTTCAGTCCGCAAAGCCGAATACTCAACAAACAGCGGATTGGCCAACACCACCTGATTTTCTCCCTCAGTTTTCACCAAAGAATAGTGCATCAACTCCGTCAAACCAGCCGCCCGAAAAGCCGATCGCACATTCCGAATTGCTGCATATTCTGGTGACAGATAACCAGGCTCCGTTTTGCTAGGTAAAGTCTCGCAGAAATTGTCGTAACCGTGGAGTCGCGCAATCTCCTCAATTAAATCAATTTCTCTTTCTAAATCTCGGTAGCGGTAAGGCGGAACTGCGATCGCAAAAACCCGTTCTTTCCCAGCCGGAACAACTTCGCATCCCAAGGCTGTGAGAATATGTTTCACCTCTGCCGGTTCCAAATATTCAGAACCGCCTGTTTCGCTTCTTTTCAATTTACCTAAAACCAGATTTACTCGGTCTAAACGCAATTCGAGCGATCGCGAAAAACTCAAATCATCCGCACCAGAACTCGCCGTTTTCTGCACCGTCGCAGCGCCTCCAGCCAACTCCAAAATTAGGGATACAGCGCGGTTGCAAGCCGTCGTCAAGGCCGCCTGATTCACCCCCCGTTCGTAGCGGATCGAAGACTCACTTCGCAAGCCTTGAGCGCGCGCAGAACGGCGAATCGTTGCCTGGTCAAAAATCGCTGCTTCTAAGACTAAGTTTTGGGTTCCTTCGTGAACTTCTGTTGATTCGCCGCCCATTACCCCAGCCAACGCTACGGGTTTTTCGCTAGCAGTAATTAGCAGATTTTGTGGTTGCAAATTGCGGTTTTGTCCGTCCAAGGTTTTGAAGGATTCGCCTGTTTTGGCAAACCGGACGCCGATGTTGATATCTTGAGTTGCGGTGAAAGATTGTAGGCGATCGCGATCGAAAGCGTGCAGCGGCTGGCCCCATTCCAGCAAAATGTAATTAGTCACATCAACCACATTATTAATCGGCCGCACTCCCGCCGCCTGCAATCGCTGCTGTAACCAAGCCGGAGAAGGCGCAATTTTCACCCCTTCAATTGCCGTCCCGATATAAATCGGGCATCCTTCAAACTCCGATATTTCTACTGTCAAATTAGGACTTTCTTTGCCCTGAATCGCCACATCCGTCGCTTCGGGAATTCTCAAACTCCCCCCAGTCAGCGCCGCCACTTCTCGCGCCACGCCAACCATACTCAAAGCATCAGCACGATTCGCCGTTGCTGTCAAGTCTAAAATGACATCATCTAAACCTAAAAGCGGGCGAATATCGCTGCCCAATTCGGGATTTTCCAACTCAAAAATGTGAATTCCTGCCGACTCTTTAGACAGTCCCAATTCTGCTAAAGAACAAATCATGCCTGCGGAGGGAACGCCCCGCAATTTCGCCGGTTTAATTTTTAAATCTATCTGAGATAAAAAAGTCCCGACTACGGCGACGGGCACGTAAATGTCTGCCCTAGCGTTGGGTGCGCCGCAAACAATATTCAATGGTTCGGCTTTGCCAACATCTACTTGACAAACTCTCAACTTGTCTGCATTCGGATGTTGTTCGATCGCCACTATTTTGCCTAAAAGCACGCCGTCAGCCCAAGTACGGCGGTCTTCGATATCTTCGACTTCAAACCCAGCCATTGTCAGAGTTTCCGCCAACTCTTCCGGGGCGATCGCCACATCCACCAATTCCCGCAGCCAATTTAGAGAAATACGCATAGTTTAGTGATTAGTCATTAGTTATTGTCATTAGTCATTAGCAACCCTCAAAAATTCTGACTCATGCCTTCTGACTCATGCCTTTTGCATTCTACCTTCTGGCGAATGCCGTTTGATGACCGTCTAGCCCCAGAATCCATCCTGGGGATCTACATATCACATTTATGGAATATTGTCAAGAATATTTTGTGAGACATAAGCAAAAATGATCGTTGTCCCTGAGACAGATGGCTTTTTGCGGATGAGTAACATTCTGGCGCGAGAGAATGAGCTATGCTAGAGACGTCTAACAGCGCTCATAGTACCTAAGTTTAGAAAGACTTTACACAAAAAAGGATAACTTTGGCAAGTCTTTAAAGTATCTTCAAGGAAAATCTAGAGAAACAACTCACAGCAGCGAGATCAAAAACAAAGGGTAAAGATATTTGCCTAAAATACTTAGGTGCAATTCTAATTCGCGATCGCGCACAGCCCCGGACAACTGAACGATCATGATCTCCTTCAGATACAGGTAAAGGCATTTGTACAGTCTCGTGGCGCGGGCTAGATTCAAAAAACATAGGCACTGTCAATCAACATGAGCTACTGCATAAATCCCGGCTGTCCCCATCCTCAAAATCCACCTGACTCTATTCTCCAGTGTCAGGCCTGCGGTACGCGATTGCTACTGCGCGATCGCTATCAAGTAATTCAACCATTAGGACAAGGAGGTTTTGGAGCAACATTTCTGGCAAAAGACATTTCTTTGCCCGGTCAGCCGAGTTGCGTAGTCAAGCAACTGCGACCCAGCAGTTCGTCGCCGCGAGTTCTAGAAATGGCGCGGGAACTATTTAAGCGAGAGGCAAAAACCCTCGGCCAACTAGGCGACCACCCCCAAATACCCAGGCTGCTAGATTACTTTGAGGTAGAACAACAATTTTATTTGGTTCAAGAGTATGTTAAAGGCTCGACTTTGAAACAAGAAGTCAAACAATCGGGTCGTTTAAATGAATCAGATGTGAAAAATTTTCTATTAGAAATTTTACCGGTAGTGCAGTACATCCACAGCCAAGGAGTAATTCACCGGGACATCAAACCCGCAAATATTATTCGCCGAGTTCAAGACAATCACTTAGTTTTAATTGACTTCGGAGCCGTAAAAGATCACGTCAGCCAAACAATGTTATTAGACCCCGCCGACCAAAGCGCCAACACCAAATTTTCAGTCGGCACATTTAGCTTTGCCCCGCCGGAACAAATGGCAATGCGGCCGATATTTGCCAGCGATATCTACGCCTTGGGTATGACTTGTCTATACTTGCTGACGGGAAAATCGCCCAAAGATTTAGATTTCGATGGAGTAACCGGCGAAATTGTTTGGCAGCCACACGTTCAGCTAAGTCCAAATTTTGCCCGGATTCTCGATAAAATGCTCAAGCCGATGGTTGGCCACCGCTTCCAATCAGCAGCAGATGTCATCAAAGCTCTCAAGGGCGAATTTGAAGACGCAGACCTTTTGGACGGCCTGGCTACTCAATTCAACGGCTCTAATCGCACTGTTGAAGAACCGACAATATTTAATGACGAGAGTTCTTCCTGGCCCTCGCCCCGGAGCAAAATCAATTCAGGAGCGAAGCAAAATCTCCGCGGCAGAAGTTCATTTACCCAATTGGGAAACACGGGAATACAGCCGAGAGTTTCCCGGACTCTGGCTGAGTCCGGCAGAACTTTCGGAACAGTTGCAGATGACCGTGGCAGTTTAACAGGGTCAAAGGTACCGAAAGTTCCTGCTAAGTGGGACAGCAACAGCGTGCGATCGGCATATTTTAAAGGTCAGCGCGATTTTGCCGACTGCGAAATGTCGGGTCTGCAACTGCCAAAAGCGCAGTTGGCGGGGGGAAATTTTTATCAGGCTCGGCTGGTGAAGGCAAATTTGCAAGCAGCAGATTTGTCTGGGGCAAATTTGGGTCACGCCAGATTAATTAGGGCGAATTTGCGAGATGCTAATTTGACTGAAGCTTATTGCAGCACGGCTAATTTTGAATGCGCCGATTTCAGAGGTGCTGACTTGACGGGGGCTTATTTGAGCAAGGCGAATTTGCGGGGAGCAAATTTGTGCGGGGCGAATCTTACCAACGCTACAGTTACTGAAGAACAATTGGCAACGGCAAAGACTAATTGGCTGACTACTAAGCCTGATGGTAAGCGGGTTTTTGGATTTTAAGAAGAAGGAAGTTCGGCAACGGATTTTTTAACGGATTTAACGGATACTTCGACACTTCGACTTCGCGAGCGTGCAACGCTTCGCTCAGTACAAGTGTCACGGATGTTACGGAGGTCAGTTCGGCAATGCTCAATGCCCGATGCCCATCCGATTAACGAAAAGCCGATTTGAGATTTTCGATGAAAATTACCAATCTATAGCAGTCGCCAAGGCGCTTCGCTCAATGACCATAAATGTTCTAACTGCCTTGGCGGTTGCTATAAAATCTAAAATCTAAAATCTAAAATTGCCAATTCCTCCCCCAGTCAGGTGATACGCCCGGAGGAAGCTCGATCGCCCTCCGACCCCATACATTAAAAACTAGCAATGGGGGATTCGATCGCACCTAAACATGAAACTGCTCAACTGCCGCACTCGACCGCTCTTGTACATAGGGATTTTGGCTCTCGCCTACTTCCTGACGGGAAAACTCGCAGGGTCAATACTGGTTACAGCCGAAGCATCTCCCCTGTGGCCGCCCGCCGGCATTGCGCTGGCTGCGCTACTGCTGCAAGGGCGGCGAATCTGGCCCGGAATTGCCCTCGGTTCGCTGCTGTTAAACTCTACCGCCGGAGTCGGGATACCCTCAACCGTCATTGCTACATCGGCCTTGAGCGTGACGCTGCAAGCGCTGGCTGGCGAGGCTTTGTTGAGCCGGAGCGGTTTTTCTACCAAACTCGATCGCCTGCGAGATGTTCTGGGATTAATCGCCGGCGCTGTCATTGGGTCTACTTTCCTCGGTTCTACCATCAGCAACCTGAGCGCCTGCATTTTTGGTTGGGTTCAGTGGAGCAATTTTTTGAGAAATTTTTGGACGATGTGGCTCGGTGATGGTATGGGCATTTTGATGGTCACGCCAGTCCTGCTGACTTTGAGCCACTTACTTCCGAAGGCCTACAGCAGAAAACTAATTACGAATTACCGATTACTAATTACCAATTACCGATTACTAAATTTAATTGTTAATTATTCAGAACCGCTGATTTTGCTAACTCTGCTGCTGAGCGTTAGCTGGCTGGTATTTAGCTCGCAAACAGTGGCGGCGATCGCTCTGTATCCCCTGGAATATCTGCTCTTTCCTTTGATAGTTTGGGCCGCCCTGCGATGGAGCCCCCAAGGAGCAATTTTCGCTTATGCGATCGTGTCGTACATCGCGATTTTGGGAACCGTGGGGGGAAACGGCCCGTTTCTGGTCAACACTTCGGCTACCCTCAGTCACCGGCTCACGTTGATGTCGGTTTTACCTTTACAAGCCTTTACCGGTACGATCGCCCTGGTGGCTCTGATCTTGGCTGCGACTTTAGCAGAACGACAGCAAGCCCTGGTGGAGGTGCGCCGCACGGCCGCTATGCTGCGCGATCGCGAAGCTAGTTTAGCCAATGCTCAGCGCATCGCGAACTTGGGGAATTGGGATTTAGATTGCGACACCCTAGAACCACCTGACGACTGGGAGGAATCGGGAGAACATTATACATCCAACATCGAATTGCGCTGGTCGGACGAGCTTTATCGGCTCTTAGGTTTTGTTCCGGGTACTGTCAAGCCGACGCCGGAAGTTTTTTTGCAAGCCGTACATCCAGAAGACCGAGAATTGGTGGCTCGATCGCACCGTCTTGTGATGTTTGAGCAAAAACCTTATTGCATTGACTACCGGATTGTGCTTCCCGACGGCAAAGAACGCACTGTGTGCGAACAGTCGGCAATTAATTCTAAGGTGATTGCGGCCACAGTGCAGGATGTTACCGATCGCCAGCACGCGGCCAACTATGAGCAAGCAGCGACCGATCGCGATCGCTTGCTCTCAGAAATGGCACTACGGATTCGGCACTCCCTTGACCTCCAAGAAATTCTCAACACTACTGTTGCCGAAGTCCGGCAATTTTTCAAGGCAGACCGCGCTTTCATCGGCATTAAGTCGGCGGAGTCGGCAATGCCGGACTCGCCAGTGTACGGTAAGATTGTGGCTGAGTCTGTGGGTACCGAGTGGCGTTCTATTTTGGGGTGTGTGCTGGCTGACGAGAGCATTCTCGAACACTTGAAAACGTTTTATGCCACCAACCGCGCCCGATCGGTCTCGGATACTGCGGAAGTGGAAGTCAGGGCGTGCAGTTCCAAATACTATAGTGACTATCAAATTCGGGCAACATTAAATGTGCCGATCGTCTTGGGGGATGAGTTGTTCGGAACCTTGGCCGTCAATCAGTGTTCTGGGCCCCGCCAGTGGCAGGAATTTGAGATTGATTTGTTAGAAAAACTTGCTACCCAAGTGGCGATCGCCCTCCAGCAAGCCCAACTTTTGCAGCAAGTAAAAACTCTCAATGCCAACTTAGAATCTCAAGGGTCGGAACGCACCCGCCAACTGCAACAAAAAATGTACGAACTCCAAGAAAGCAATCGGCTGAAAGACCTATTTTTACACGCAGTTTCTCACAAGCTCCGCACCCCTTTTATGGGAATGTTAATACTGCTAAAAAACTTGCTCAACAAGTCGCCCTCTGAGTCTCAACAAACTGTTCCGGTGGCTCGCTCGATTTTGGAGCGGATCGTTGAGGCTAGCGAACACCAGTTGGGAATGCTGAATGCCCTGCTCGAAGCTCACGCCACCGAGGTCAAAGGTATTGTTCTGAATACTACACCGCTCGATTTGCACTCTTTAACTTCCAGAATTGTTGCTGATTTAGCACCGATTTTCGCGAAGAATCAAGCAACTTTGATTCAAGAAATACCTGCGAATTTGCCACAGGTAAATGCCGATTGTCAACAGTTGCAGCGGGTGTTAGAAAATCTGCTAACTAATGCTGTCAAGCATAATCCTCCGGGAGTCAATATAACTTTAAATGCCGCAGTAATTGAAGTAGAAAAACTAATGATTGCTCCCGAAAATTCACAGGTTTTCCGGTCAAATAGTTCCGCAATTTATAACTGTATCGCTAACATCCACTCTCCCTTTTGTGGTCAAAATAAGATGTGGGACACGATGAGGGAACCGCCAAGGGAGTCGATCGAAACCAGCATCAAAAATCAGGAGATGCGTGCAAAATTTCCCCTCGATCGCAATTGCGAAGTCCCCCGCTACCAGGGTCAAATTGCCAATACTGGCCACCAATTGCCGATCGGGCGATCGCAGGCGAAAATGGTTCGCTGTACCATAACAGATAATGGAGTCGGAATCAGCAAAAAACAGCGCGAATCTCTGTTTGAGCTCTACGTTGAAGACCCCAACAGCCGACAATTAACCGGGCTGGGCTTGGGCTTGTACCTCTCCAAGCAAATTATCAAAGCTCACGGCGGCGAAATCGGCGTCGAAAGCACTCCCGGAGGTGGCTCGACTTTCTGGTTTTCGCTACCTGCTGTCAACTCGGACGATTCCTCTTTCCCAATCTAAAATCTAAAATCTAAAATCTAAAATGGTATGACCCATCTTGGCAATGCTAAATCAGTTCAAGGATTAACCGTTTATGAGGTGTGGCGCAATCGCTTCCTCCGAGATCGGCTGGGCCATGCTGTGCGGATTGCCATCTTTTTTGCCTTCACCATTATTGTCTATTTTTGCGGCGAAGCAATCTTCGCTCCCCAGGAATTTCAAATAATCTATTTATACACTAGCGCTGCTGTAGAGTTAGGGTTGTTGACCTGTTTAGCTTTGCAAAAAACCCCGATCGCAGAACGTTATCCCGGTTTGCTATTTTTGGGTTTTTCCTGGTCGCTGACGGTAGTTGTACAGATTGGTTTGGCCGCCGCCAGGATTGAAGCTCTGCCAATTTTAACCTGGAGTTTAACATTTCTGACTCAAGCTACCTTAATACCTGTTCGCTGGCCTTTGCACCTCATTTCTCAACTGGGCGTTTTGCTGTGCCATGTCGGGATAAATGTGGTTTTGAACCTGAGTTTTACTAAATATACTGCTTTTAGGCTGAGCGGATTTTACTTATATTTATTTTGGTTTTGTTTGATTTGCGACTTATCAGTTTACTGGTACGATCGGCTACAACGAACTGAGTTTAGCACCCGCCGCGAGTTGGAATCTGCTTATCAACAATTGGAGGTGGCGGAAGCCAAGTATCGCAGCATTTTTGAGAATGCTGGTGAGGGGATTTTTCAAAGCACTCCCGATGGCCACTATATTACTGCTAATCCAGCTTTGGCGCGGATTTACGGCTGCAATTCGCCGTCAGAAGTGACGGCAAAATTCACTGATATCGAGCGTCAGTTGTACGTCGATCCAAATCGGAGGGCGGAGTTTTTGCGAGCGATCGAAGAAAGTGGCAGAGTAGCGGATTTTGAATCTCAAATTTATCGCTCTGACGGCAGTATTGTCTGGATTTCCGAGAAAGCGCGGGCGGTGCGGAATGCCAACGGCACTGTACTTTATTATGAAGGTTTAATTGAGGATATTACGCAGCGGAAACAGGCACAAGAATCACTACGGCTATTTATTCACGCTCTTTCTCACGACTTGCGAAACCCGGTTTCGGGAATATTAATGGTGCTGAAAAATTGGCAGAAACAAACCGGGGAATCCATCGCGATTCCTCGTGCTGTTTTGGCGCGGATGATTCAAGGTAGCGAGCAGCAATTGCGGTTAATAGATTCGCTGTTGGAAGTTCACGCTAGCGAATTGCGCGGTTTGGTTCTGCACTGCGATCGGGTAGATTTGAAGGCGGTCATTGAAGCTGCGGCCGCAGATTTAGAGCCTTTAATGAATGACTATAAAGCTAATTTTAAAATCTTGATCGCGGATAATTTGCCGGAAGTTAATGCTGATGCTACTCAGTTATCCCGCGTATTTTCTAATTTAATGGCTAATGCTTTAAAACACAATTTGCCGGGACTGAATTTGACAGTTTCAGCACAAGTAATAGATGCTGAGCAATTAAGTATAAACCGAGGCGATCGCAAACAGGATACGGCTCAATTCCCAATTCCCAAGTCCCAATTCCCAAGTCCCAATTCCCAATTCCCAATTCCCAATACCTCAAAAAGTATGATTTTTTGTACTGTTGAAGATGACGGGGCGGGAATATCGCCGTTCGAGCGCGAACATCTTTTTGACCTTTATGTGAGGGGCTATCAATCCCGACACTCCGTCGGTTTAGGTTTGGGGCTGTATCTTTGCCGACAAATTATTGAGGCTCACGGCGGGGAAATTGGGGTGATTAGCACCAACGGTGCTGGGGCAACTTTTTGGTTAACCTTACCTATTGCCGATCGAACTCAGTTTGAGTTATAACCGATTCGGAATTGCATCAGCCACCAGGAAACGCCATGAAATATTTTTCAGTAGTAATGTATTTGCTCCGAGAACGGAAACAGTTTCTCGAAGAGATCCGCGAAGGTGTAAAGCTTCAATCTAAAATTTTTGGTCTGTTGATTTCTAGTACGGTATTTTTTGCGATTTACGGGGCGATTTTAGGTGCATCTAGCACATGGATGCAATGTCTAGTTTCAGCAATTAAGTTACCAGCACTTTACTTGCTGACGCTGATTGTCTGTTTTCCTACACTGTACTTTTTCAATGTCATGTTTGGTTCAAAACGAACTTTTGAACAGTATTTGGCATTGTTGATGACAGCAATGGCGATGATTAGCATCTTGCTGTTTGGTTTTGCACCCGTCAGCTTATTCTTTTTGATCAGCAGCACCGATTATACCTTTTTTCTGCTCTTGAATATTGCGATTATGGCAATTACGGGATTTTTGGGAATTAGTTTCTTTTATCAAGGAATGCAGTCTCTTTCTGAAGAAGATGCGGAAGGCAAGGAGATTCGGCTAAATATTTTGCGGTTCTGGTTGGGACTTTATGCGTTTGTAGGCACTCAATTGGGATGGACTCTGAGGCCATTTTTCGGATCGCCCGGAAAGGCTTTTGAACTATTCCGAAACCGAGACAGCAATTTTTATCTAAGTGTTTGGGATTCACTTCGGCATATTGGAGGGTTTTAAGACTTACGGACAGACTCTACTTGTAGGGTGCTTATGGGCGCACCTTACTGGAGGGTTTTAAGACTTACGGACAGACTCTACTTGTAGGGTGCGCCCATAAGCACCTTACTGGAGGGTTTTAAGACTTACGGACAGACTCTACTTGTAGGTGCTTATGGGCGCACCTTACTGGAGGGTTTTAAGACTTACGGACAGACTCTACTTGTAGGGTGCTTATGGGCGCACCTTACTACTACAGATGCGCGTAAAAATTGAGAACTTACATAAGGAGATTTGAAAGAGCGATGAAACTGGACTTAGATCAATTAAAAATTCCTGAAAAAGAGTTAGAGGAGTTGAGCGGAATAGCTTTGAGCGACGGTTTTGCAGGGGATTTATATCGATCGGCTGCACTCCGCGATCGCCAAAAGCTGTTCTCTCTTTTGTTGAATGAGTTGCTGATATTTTGCGTGACGTTGGTTGTGTCACTCCCTGTGGCTTTGCTGGTCACTAAAAATCAAGTTAATTCAGTCAGCGATGCTGCACTTTTTGTGCGGGTTTTGCAAATAACTTTGGGTTTGTCCCTGGCGATTGCTGTAGGTTGGAATGTTTATAAATGGGTGAAAGCAAAGCCTCTGGAAACTCTGGCGAGTCTGCTGGATGAAGTTGAGAAGTATCATCAGGTAATTAAGGCTCTAGATATTATCGATCGACTAACGGCGGCTGGCAATTTACCAGCAAATTTGATGAATCGAGAGGATGCAGTTGAGGCATTACAGATTACTAGAGAAAGTTTGGTTTGTGCTTTGCGGACAGAAAGAATTCTGAGGGAAAATAAGGATTTTATCGATCGCCGTTACGAGTTATTTGCTAATATTGAAAGTAATCTGGCCGCTTTGATGGCGCTGGATGTGAGCGATCGGGCCAGCGAATACGGGCGGTTGCTGAATGAAGCGTTGGAAATTGGGATGAGCGTGCACAAAGAAGTAAGAAAATTGCAGAATGGCAAGTAAATAGGACTTACTTACAGGCCAGGTATTTATGTCATTTCTATGATTTTGGTAAGGGTTGTAAAGAGGCGATGACAGTAGAGGGTAGGGAATGTGGGTTACAGGTTATATTCGCTAGCTCGATCGCCTTTCCCTGCAATCAATGTTATATTCAAAAGTAAATATAAAAGCGATCACCATTTGATTATTTACCATTTACTAACTTAAGTATCCCCGAAAAATATGCACAATGCCAACTGAAGACCAGCCAACATCGCCTAATGAACCAACCGAAACCGCTCAGAAAAACGATCCGTTTGCTCTCTCTTCTGAGTTAAGCTTAAATATAACAGAAGGAGTCGAGTTAATTACCAATCAACTTATCTTAGGACAGAATGTAACCCTCGATTTATTTGGCGGTAAAACTTCTCAGATTCCCGAAGCTATCAACGTTGACTTGATAGCTGAGTCAGGAATTAAAACATCAATTGCTGAACTGTTACCAAAACTACCTAGACAGAGTATAGACCAAATTATAGTCAGTAACCCCCTGGCATATTTCCTTGAATATGCAGCACCCGTACTAAAACCAGGAGGTCGTATTTATATCAATGCCACCAAAAGAAATCCTTTCGGCAAACTCCCAAATGCCGAAACCCTAGAGCAACTGGGATTAAAAGTTGTGCAAGAAAACGCGCCACTAGAAACCAGATTTACAAACCAAAAATTTTCCAGGGAAACTCCCAGAAATGATGGCACTTTAGAAATTCCGTTATCTAGCTTAAAAACGACTATTTTGGAGAAAATCAAATGACTATAATTAGCAATCATTTTGACCTACTCTATTTTACCAATTGTAACTTAGAGCGACCTTTAATTCATGATTCAAAAATCGTCATTCCCACCCGTCAACTAGGCTTACTACCAGGTTATCCACTTAATCCCCAAAATGAAATAATTTTCCTGTCAAAATCTTACCTAATTTTCGAGGGAGTGAAAACATCGGTACGCCAGTTAACCGGATATGTAGAAGAACCTCCTGGTTCTAATCACTTCAAACCTCTAGAAGAAAACTCTAGAACAGTCATAGATGATGATTTTCCCGAGGTTGCTAAAACTGTAAATTTATTTGGATTAGAAGGTGCTTTTGAAGATCCGTTAGAATGGGTTGACTGGGAAATTGAAAGTGCATCATTTTATCTGATGGAACATCCATCAAATGACTGGGAATTTACAGAATTGTGGATAGACACAACGAGTTTTCCTCTAAAAGTTATGCTCTTAGTTAGAGATAAGCAGGGAATTAGCTGTGTTTACGATCCATCTCAAAATGATCGGCTAGTATTTTTAAGTTTCACTTATGAAGAGGCGAAGTTATGGCTAGAAAAACAATATAAGCTTGTGCCACAGCGTTTTCCCAAAGAGGTATGTGTATAGCGTCGCCTCTTAATCAAAGATCGATCGCCCCAATCATCCCTTATAGCCATCGAATTTATGCGCAGTCACGCACCCTACATCTGTATTTCAAGCATCGAAAATATCCAATTGTTCGCCCTCAGACTCTTGTTTGCCTTCTTTTTTAATTCCTTTCCGCAGCCCGATCGCAATTTTACTATGTTTCTCAATCTGCTTCATCACCTGTCTCGCCCTTTCAATCACCGAGGGCGGCAAACCCGCCAATCTCCCCGCTTCAATTCCGTAAGACTTATCAGCACCTCCAGGCTGAACTTGGTGCAAAAATACGATTTGATCCGGCAATTCTTTCACAGTCACCTGATAATTTGCCACATTATTCAAGATTGAAGCTAACTCATTCAATTCGTGATAATGTGTAGCAAAAATTGTCCGCGCCCGAATCTCGCTTGCCAAATATTCCGCTACAGACCAAGCAATCGAAAGTCCGTCAAACGTCGCCGTTCCCCTGCCAATTTCATCTAACAAAACCAAGGATTTTGGCGTCGCGTGATTGAGAATATTTGCAGTTTCATTCATTTCTACCATAAAAGTAGACTGACCAGTTGCCAAATCGTCTACTGCACCGACACGGGTAAAAATGCGATCGCAAATTCCCAAAGTAGCAGCTTTCGCCGGCACAAAACTCCCCATCTGCGCCATCAACTGAATCAAACCAACCTGCCGCAAATAACAACTTTTGCCGCTAGCATTCGGCCCAGTTAAAATAATTAAATCCGGTCGATTTAGCGATGCTTCCCGACCCAAAAAAGCCGAATTCGGCACAAAAAATCCCGGAGGTAAAGACTTTTCCACCACCGGATGACACCCTTCAATAATTTTAATTTCCCGACTTTCAACCATATTCGGACGACAGTAATTCTGATAAACAGCTACTTCGGCCAAACCGCACAAAACGTCCGCCGCCGCCACCGCGCGGGAAACATTGCGAATAATTTCGGCCTGTTCTCCTACCTCCGCACGTACTTGAGAAAAAATATCATATTCCAGTTGATTTAAATCTTCTCGCGCTGTCAGAATTCGCACTTCCCTTTCTTTTAATTCTTCTGTGCTATAGCGTTCTTCATTGGTGAGAGTTTGCTTGCGGGTGTAGTCATTTGGTACTTGGTCTACTTTCGATTTGGTAATGCTGATATAATAGCCGAAAGCTTTATTATAACCTACTTTTAAATTATAAATTCCGGTGCGTTTTCTTTCATTTGCCTCTAAATGAGCAATCCACTCCTGGTCTGCTGATGCAGTTTGCCGCATTTCATCTAGTAGGGAATTAACGCCAGAACGAATTAACCCTCCTTCTTTTAAATGAATCGGCGGTTCGTCAACTAAATGAGCGTGAATTTTAGTGGCCAATTCTTCTAAAATTGGCGGTACGTTTTGCAGTGCTTTTAGATAGGGCGATCGACCTTGGGCTGCGATCGCAGCTAATTCCGGCAATTTTGCCAAAGAATCAGCTAAAGCGACTAAATCTCGCGCGCTAGCTGTGCCAGAACCAGCGCGGCCTGTCAGTCTTTCGATGTCGTAAATTTGGCGTAATAACTGCTGCAAATCTTGGCGCAGGGGGTTATTTTCTACTAATTCTTGAATCGTGTCGTGTCGGGCGCAAATGCCTTTAATATTGAGCAAAGGTTGCTGCACCCAGCGGCGCAAAGCGCGGCCTCCCATTGCAGTGTTAGTTTTGTCGATCGCCCACAGCAAAGAACCGTGAAAAACCCCATCTCTAACAGTTTGAGTAATTTCGAGATTGCGACGGGTTTGGTAGTCTAGCGTGAGAAAATCGGTGAGAGTATAAGTGTGCAATCGTTGCAAAGGCACTGCATTTCCTTTTTGGGTTTCTTCGAGATATTGCAGCAAACCGCCGGCGGCGCGAACGCTGAGGGGAAGGTGTCCGCATCCCATACCTTCGAGCGATCGCATTTTGAATTTTTGCAGGATTCTCTGTTTTGCTTCTGCCAAAGTAAACGGAATTTGCGATCGCAAAGAATAGCAAAACGAACTCGGCAAACAATCGGGTAAATGCTCGGATTTCTCTCCGGGCCTCAACATACTCACCAAATCCGGCGCATTAGTTGGAACCAGCACTTCTGAAGGCTGCAATCGCAGCAATTCTAGGGTTAATTGTTCTAAACTATCTGCTTGGGTAGTGACAAATTCTCCAGTAGAAATATCTGTATAAGCCAATCCCCAATGGGTTCCAGCTATCACAATTGCTGCTAAAAAATTATTGTGACGGGGTTTGAGCATTCCGTCATCAGTCAAAGTTCCAGGAGTCAGAATGCGGGTAATTTCTCGCTTGACTTGACGGCCTTCTCTAGCGGCAATTGCAGCATCTTCTACTTGGTCGCAAACTACCACAGCATAGCCTTTTTCTACTAACATTGAAGTGTAGCGATCTAGGGCGTGGTGTGGCACTCCCGTCATCGGCACTCGTCCTATTTCCTTGCCACTTTCCTTGCTAGTACAAACAAGTTCTAATTCCCGCGAAATGGTGACTGCATCTTGGAAAAAGCACTCAAAAAAATCGCCGACTCGAAATAATAAAAGGGCATGAGGATATTGTTCTTTTACTTCCACATACCGCTGCATCATTGGTGTCAGCTTGGTGAATTCTAGTAGGCGATGGTCGGCATTGCGAATGTTCGCTTGATTAGGGTCTGTTGGGGTAGATGCAGTGTAAGGCATAAAAGGCGATCGATAAACTTTAATCTTTAATAATTTTACCGCAAGCTCGGTATTTAGGTATAACTTGCGATCCAAAACCCGCCCAGCCTCGGATATCGATCAACCCGCCCTGACTTGAGCAGTTTTAGGCTGCAACTTACTCAGTGTGAGTTAATGAGCTGGCCCCTAGTGAGAAAATGTGCGGTGTTTTTATTAATTGTGAGCTCAAGCTGCGGGTTGAGTCAACTGGCGGGAAAAACCACCCTAGATTGGTGATTTTTTATTTATTAGAAAAGAAAGTAATTGCTAAGACGATAGGAACTTGGAAATTGATTCAAGGGAAACCCTAACCTACAATTAATACCAAATCCCGTTAATTTCCCTTTGAGATTTGAGATTTGAGAGGCGACTCAATCTATAAAGATAGGGCTTGAAGATTTTAGGTTTTAGCAGAGGTTCCAGAGTTGAAACTAGGGACTGATCCCAAAAAAAATCTAAAATCTGCCATCAAAAATCTCAAATTGTTCGTCCACCTCATCGCTTTAACCATTATAATTGATTTATCACAAAGGAGCGTCTAATTTGAAAAATCAAAATTTCCAGAGCATATCATCAGCAATCGCTGGGATTCTATTGGTAGGTGCGCTGCTCCTCGGCTTCAATTCTTTTGTTGTCATCAATCCAGGTGAAGCAGGGGTTGTCAGCGTTTTAGGGAAAGCCACAGAGGGAGCATTGTTAGAGGGATTTCACATCAGACCTCCGTTGATATCCAAGGTAGATGTGTACGATGTAACAGTGCAAAAATTTGAAGTTCCCGCCCAGAGTGCTACTAAAGACCTTCAGGATTTAAATGCTAGTTTTGCGATCAATTTTCGCCTGGATCCGGAGAAAATAGTTGATATCAGAAGAACTCAAGGAACCTTGGAGAATATAGTTTCCAAAATTATTGCTCCCCAGACGCAAGAGGCATTTAAAACAGCGGCTGCACTGAGAACTGCCGAACAGTCTATTACTCAAAGAAGTGAACTGAAGCGAGACTTTGATACTGCGCTGAAGGAAAGGCTATCAAAGTATGATATAATCGTGCTCGATACGAGCGTTGTTAACATTCGATTCTCCACAGATTTTGCGAAAGCGGTTGAGGAGAAACAGGTTGCGGAACAGCGGGCGCAAAGAGCCGTTTATGTCGCTCAGGAAGCCGAACAAGAAGCTCAGGCTGACATTAACCGCGCTCAAGGTAGGGCGGAAGCTCAAAGGCTTTTGGCTGAAACTTTAAAGGCTCAGGGCGGCGATTTAGTGCTGCTAAAAGAGACAATAGAAGCTTGGAGAAGTGGTGGAGCTCAGATGCCAAAAGTGTTGGTTATGGGCAGCGGTTCGAGTCGGGTTCCTTTCATTTTTAATATGAGCGACTTTCAGGAAGAAGCCGATCGCCCAAAAAATTAGGCTCAATTTAGAGTTACCATAGTATGCTACACTTCCTTTAGCCAAAATATAGCGATCGGGTTAAATCTGTCGCTATAAAAGCGAAGTCCGCAATTCACACGCAGACAGCACACTCACTTTAGAAAGCAAGGAAAAATCATGACCCGTGCGATTATGGAAACGAACAAAGGCACAATCAATTTGGAGTTGTTTGATGCAGATGCGCCTAACACAGTGAAGAATTTTGTTGACTTGGCAGAAAAAGGTTTTTACGACGGATTAGCCTTTCACCGAGTAATTCCTAACTTTATGATCCAAGGCGGCTGTCCAAAAGGCGATGGAACAGGCGGCCCCGGTTACAAAATCAAGTGCGAAATCAACTCGAACAAACATTTAGCAGGAACTTTATCGATGGCCCACGCAGGCCGCGATACCGGCGGTAGCCAATTCTTTATTTGCCATTCTCCCCAGTCTCATTTAGATGGAGTTCACACGACTTTTGGCAAAACTGAGGACATGGATGTAGTCAATGCTATCCGCCAAGGCGACAAGATTCTTTCGCTCAAAATCGAGCATTAATTCTCAGTAATGAGTTGCGTTTGTAGTAAGGACGAAGAGTCCTTATTACAAGCTTAACCGGGTTAACTATGTAACCTATTTAATCCTATTTGTACATACTTTTCTTGTAGTTCTATTCCGATTGACTTTCTCTTAAGCTTTTTGGCAACAAATGATGTGGTAAAAGTTCCCGAAAATACGTCTAATACCACGTCTCCCTCATTACTACTTGCTTTGATAATTCGTTCTAACAAAGATGTTGGTTTTTGGGTAGGATGATCTTCATATTGGGGCATACGATATCTGACTCTGGGAAACTCCCATACATTACCTGGAACTTTTTCAGAATTATATACTGATGGTGTAGACTTGCGGTAATCAATTAGTTTTCTGACTGAGCCGGTTTTGGCCTCTACCAGAATATCTGAGGAATTAAATGTATAATTTCGCTTGTCTTTGACGCAATATAAAATTGGTTCATAAAGAGAACCGTAATATTTTTTTGCTTGGACACCCGAACTGTCATAATACCACACTATACGAGAAAGAATTGTCAAACGATCGCGCAAATATATATCAAAGTAAGGCATACATTGAGTTGAGGCCATCAGATACAAGCTGCCGTTAGGTTTGAGCTTATTAATACATAAATTCAACCAAGTATAACTCCATTCTAAATAATCGCTTTCAAATTCCCACTTGTCTTTAAAACCATTGAAATCTTTGCCAATATTATAGGGAGGGTCGGCAAAAATTAAATCTATTGAGTTGTCTTGAATTTCACTAGAAAGCACTTCTAACACATCTCCCAAAATCAGTTTATGTCCGTCTAATTCAAAGATTTTCATTTCGCCTAACCTGTTTTAATCAATACGCGCTCTTGTCAGTTATAGTTGGATATTTACGCATAAATACCAAAGAAACCGGGTGTTTTACTCCTAGTTAAAGGCCGGGATGCAGTATTTTAATTAGGACTTACGCACTCTAGACGTTGTTGCAAAGCTTTGAGATTCTTCGCTGATCTCAGAATGACAGAATTACCTTGAAATGCGTAAGTCCTGTTAATAAAAAAAAATCGGTTTCTGCGTCCAGGACTGTACTAGAAATATTCAATACAATTCATACTTAAGCAAAGTACAAGGAATCGAGCCATTGAAAACAGGAATTCGCTTTGATGTTCTCAGTCCAACTTGTTTCCCCAACTCCTTATTTCCAGTCAAAATAAACGCATTCCAACCTTTAAAACGCTGCTTGAAAATATCGCCTAACATTTTATAAAGTTCTCCCAATTCGCTAGCATCCCCCAGCCTTTCTCCGTAGGGAGGATTGCAAATCAGAACGCCGCTGTCTGCGGGTGGTTCCAACTCCGATAACTCGGTTTGAGCAAACTTGATCTTACCTGAAAGACCGGCTTGTTGTGCATTCGAGCGAGCTTGGGTTAACATATCGGAATCTCGATCGCACCCTACAACTACTTGCTTAAGTTCAGGTAATTCGCTGTTTTCTGCTTCGGCCCATAATTTGTCCCATAAAGGTTCGTCAAAATCCCGCCAAGTCATAAACCCAAACTTTTCTCGAAACAATCCAGGCGCAATATTCAAAGCCTTTAAACTCGCTTCCAAAGGCAAGGTTCCCGAACCACACATGGGGTCTAAAAAAGGTAAATCTGGTGTCCATTCTGCCATGTCCAACAAAGCAGCGGCTAGGGTTTCTTTTAAGGGAGCCATCCCCACTGCGGGCCGATATCCCCGCCGGTGCAAACTGCCGCCAGAACTGTCTAAACTTAAAATACCTCTATCTCGATGAATGTGAATGTTAATTAGCAAATCGGGATGCTCGACATCAACATTAGAACGCTTGTTAAATTGATTTCGCTGTTGGTCGGCGATCGCATTTTTTACCTGCAAAGCTGTAAAGTGAGTGTGGTTCAAGTTTTCGTTGCCGCCGGTACAGTTTACGGCTAAAGTATTGTCAGCATCTAAGTATTCATCCCAAGGGATTTTTTGCACTTCGCGGTACAGCATATCTGAGTTGTAACACCGGAATTCGGCGATCGGCATTAGCACTCGAAAAATTGTTCTAGACCACAGATTTACGCGGTATAATAAAGTGCGATCGCCCGCGAAGTACACCCCAGTAAAATCTGGCTTAACATCCTGTGCTCCCAATCGTTCTAATTCTTGGGCGGCAATAGTTTCTAATCCGCGAGCAACTGTAGCAAAGTATTGATTCATTAGGGAATGGGGAATGGGGAATGGGGAATGGGGAATTGGGAATTATTTTTACTAACAACAGACAACTGACAACAGACGTACCGCCAACTCACTATAGTAGCTGGTTTTAATCCTAATTATCACAAAAAAACTCTACCTTAAGGTAGATGCCTGGGTTCCCCAAAATTTATAGCTTGTAGAACAGCTTTGTCAGCAAGCGATCGCAACCACTGCTAGAACATCAGCCTTAGAATTCATTGGGTACCAGTGTCTCATCATGTGGAAATCTCCTGTGAAGTAGGCAATTAATTATCTCAATCCTGTTACTTGAATCGGTTCTGCGTTTGTGGCAATTGGTTCCACTAACGACAGCCCGATCGCCCGCAGTTCCACCCGCTCAAACCGAGGATTCCACTCTCCCCACATTTTGTCTATCAAGTATTTCTGTATGTCCTCCGTCAATAAAATTTTCATCACGTTAGGGGAGCAGAAAACTCTACTCCAACAGGTTCATCTCACCACGATATCCTGTGATAATACGGCTACCATCTTTGAGAACATGAATTTCAATTTGGTCACTTGCCCAGGTAAGGCGATCGCTCAAATCAGGGTTGAAAAGATGCACTCGCTGATTACTGGAAGAAACCAAAGAATCAGGACGATTCACTGCCAACGGTTCAATATACGCACCATCAATTAAGACGTCGAGCTGTTCTAATAAATCTTCAGCGCCAGCCGGAGCAGAGGGCGATCGCAATTGCTCTAGAGTAAACCCCGTAAAAGACATGACATTTAGTCCAGCCGCTTTGACTTGACGAGCCAATTCCGCCAAGGCTGGCGCTTGCCAGAAAGGTTCTCCCCCAGAGAAGGTGACGCCTTCATTACGAGGGTTACTCAAAATTTTCTGAGCTAAAGTGTCAATTGACATGAGTTGATTGATCTCAAAGGACCAGGAAGCAGGATTGAAGCATCCCGGACATTCCCGTAAACATCCCTGCACCCATACCACAGCACGGCATCCAGGACCATTCACTTCTGACTCATCGACATAGCCCATGATGTTGAGATTTCCAGCAGGAATCTCAATTAGTTGTTGATCGGGATTGAGTTTTGCTTGTGTCATCCTGCAACTCCTTTTGTTAGTTTTGACACTCTCAGCTCTGAAGAGACTGAGATTCTTGAATAGCCCATAGTTTGAGCTTCAAAGGTGCTGACAAATCACCTCTACAGGCTCAAAACAACTGCCGGTATTTTCTTGTCTTGCAATTGCGCTTACTTTTGTTTTTAATTATAACTCAAGATTGACGAGGACTTTCATTCCCTCGTGCCGCTTCCCTAGGAAGGTCGCGCCGCTCGCTTCCCGCATCCCGCATTCTTCTGTGAAGGTATCAATCGCACTAAACAATTCTGAGATGCATCAGTATAGGGTTGTTAGAAATCGTCCCTTCTTCACAGTTTTCTCTTTGAGAGCTACTTTGAAGTAGAACAGGAGCAACCGATCAGGTCAGGTTTTCAGCGACCATCCCTCAAATTATTGGAAATGTGCGAGTCACAAACTGTCAGTAATACTGGTGAAATTAAAGGCTTTAACTCGCACTCCCGGCACTACACTACCGCCATAACATTTCACCTCGCTCAGGGCATCTACATCCCGCAACATATCAGGTAAAACCTGATTGAAACGCAGGTTTTTGATCGGGTAAGCAATCTTTCCATCCTCAATCCAAAAAGTACCATCGCGAGTCATTCCCGTTACTTCCAATGTCTTGGGATTTACATAACGAACGTACCAAGCTCGACTGACTAAAATTCCTCGATCGGTCTGGGCAATCAAATCTGCTAAACTTTGGTCTGAACCTGTCATCACGATCGGGTAAAAAGCACCTTTTGACTCTTGGCCTTTTTGTGCTCCCCAATAGCGGGAGTAAGACAAACTTTCAGGCACGCCATTTTTGATGATTTCCAAATAGTTATTGCTCAATCCGTCGCCGAAAAAATTATCCGATCGCAATAAAGGATGAGCCGGATTGCGCAGTACCTGCACCATCGGGCTGAAAAGTTGTTCGCCCGCGCGGTTTCCAGCGGGTTTACCCTCTGCATCTGCGATCGACATAAACGATCGCCCTTCATCCGCCGCCCTCGCATCCAAACTCCAAATTACCCAGGGTAGCAAATCCGCAAAAGCAGCACCATCAAAGATTACCGGATAAATACCGGGACTGATTTCGCGGGGGTTGCGGGATGCGATCGCCCGATCGACAACTTGTTGGGCTAATTGGGCGATCGGCAGTTGACTAATACTCCAAGCCGTACTCTGAGCCCAACTCGAACCGTTGTCAATGCGAGCTGTAAAGCTGAACTCCGCCTCTGTAGACTGGTTGCAGGCGCGGAGTCCGGTGCTCGATGCGATCGCGTACAACGACGCCTCAGTGCTCAAAGTACCGGAAGCGTTAGCACCTGCTGTTGAGGCGATCGTGCAAGCCTGCTGAACCATTTCTGCCCGCGCTAGAGGCGATACAGCGGCCGTTGCTTCATCAAACGTGGCCGGGGGCAAATTGTAGGTTTGAGGGGGTAACAGCGGCATCCATTCGGGGTCTGCGGGGGCAATTTTGGCCAATTCCTGCGATCGTTTGATAGTTTGGGCGATCGCATCTGCATCAAAATCTGTAACAGCAGCAGAGGCACTTTTGTTACCAAAATAGCTAGTAATATTCAGGCTAAATACAGTTTTGCTGATATTTTGACTGATTTGATTTTCCGAGAATCGCGAAAGAGATTCTTCCCCAGTAGAAAGACTAACAAATACTGCTTCAGCTTCCGACTTTTTGACTACATTTTCTAGTAAAGATAAGGCTTGGTCTTCACTTAAAATTGCGGGCGATGTTGTTACGATCATAAGCTATAATGTCAGGGGAATTTTGGGGTATTTGAAAATAGATTGTTCGGCGATAAGTAAGTTCGGAATTATTGATCTCTGAGTTCTCTCTGTGTTCTCTGCGCCCTCTGTGGTTAAATCATTCCGAATTAAGAATTTCCCCCAATTTGAATATCTCTTACTCTTACCGGCACACAAGCATGAGTCATTTGAGCTACCTGCATCGGTTCACCTTTACCACACATATTTGTGCCACATTGTACTCGCTCCGAAACAGGTCCGATCGCATCTATTTGATTCCAGAAATCAGTGCTCATCGAATGATAAGTGACATCCTTCAACATTCCCACAACTTTACCATTTTCCACCTTCCAGAAAGCATCGCCGCCGAATTGAAAATTACGTCGCTGTTGATCGATCGAAAAACTACCAATACCATCAATTAAAATCCCATCTTCCGTATCAGCAATCATCTCATCCAAAGTAGCAGTATGACTCCCGCCATCCGGGCCCGGTTCCAATCCCAAATTAGGAATTCTGACCATCGGCACGCTCGACCAACTGTCAGCGCAGGCAGAACCGTTGCTGCTGGCACGTCCTAGGCGATAAGCTGTTTCTCTGTCAGTGAGATAATCAACTAAAATTCCATCCTTGACAACATACCAATCCTGTGATTTTACGCCCTCATCATCGTAACCCATTGTACCGCGGCCACCTAGTTGAGTGCGATCGCACTTAAAATTCACCCAAGGAGCAGCGTATTGCAGTTTATTCAACTTATCAGTAGTCGCAAAGCTAGTGCCAGCAAAATTAGATTCATAGCCATAAACTCGGTCTAATTCCGTGGGATGTCCGACGGATTCATGAATAGTTAAAAACAAATTTGTCGGCTTAAGAATCAGGGATTTGCAAATACCAGGAGGGAGTTTTGGAGCGGCGACTTTCTCAATAGCTTCCGCAGCAACTCTATCTACTTGACTTAATAAATCCGTTGGGTTAATATGTTCGTAACCCAGATTTAATGGCGGGCGATCGTAACTGCGACTTTGAGCATCGCCGCCAGCAATAGCCGTACAGCCAAAACCCGGATAGCTGCGATAAATTGTCTGTTCAATTAGGGAGCCTTCGGTGGAAGCAAAAACCTTATCTTCGTGATTGAATTGCAGAAAAGAAAAAGCTTTTTTGATACCTTTTTCGCCGTAGGCCAACAGTTGCGTGTTAATATTTAGTAAGAGTTCAGCCTTGTCAGCGACTGGTACAGAAAAAGGGTCAATTGCGATCGGCGTAACGTAGCGATCGCAATATTTGTCAACGGGAACTAAACGCACCGGTTCCTTTTGAGTCAAACGACTACCTTTAGAAATTTCCACAGCCAAAGCGACAATTCTAGCAACCTCAGCCGCCGTGCGATTGTGACTCGCAGCAAAGCCCCAAGCACCATCGAGGAGTACCCGCACGCCAAAACCAGAACTCACATGATCGGAGATATTGCTTAAAGAGCGATCGCGCGCGTAAAGACTCTGCCTTCGGTAAGAGCAAAAACGCACATCACCGTATTCACAACCCACTTTCCGAATCAAACTTACGGCTAAATTTGCTAACTCCTTAGCGGAGACTTTTGCGGTTAATTGCACCATATTTATGAGTATGTTGTCAATAGTTATCCAGAGCATTATAACATATTTGAACGAACCGCGAAGACGCGAAGAGCGCGCAGGAAGAAAAGAGAGGTTTTTTTCATATTGTTTATGGTTGTTTCGGAATGTTTTAACCGCAGAGGCCGCAGAGGACACAGAGTTAGAGAAGAGAGAGATGAATGATTCGGATACTAACGGATTTGATCTGATTCCCAAGTAGAGTCTTTACCTAAAAACATCTACTTATCTTCTTCTTCTTCTTTCTCTTCCTTCGTGTCCTTCGCGACGAAAGCGGTTCGCTAAATCTTATTCCATTTCCTGCAAAACCCCGGTCAAAATTTCCACAATGCGATCGATATGTTCCTTCTCGATGATCAACGGCGGCGACAAAGCAATTATATCACCAGTCGTGCGAATCAGCAACCCCTTTTCGTAGCATTTTACAAAACAATCAAAAGCGCGTTTCCCCGGCTTCCCAGCGAGAGATTCTAACTCAATCCCCGCCACAAGTCCCAAATTTCGCACATCAATGACGTGCTGTACTCCTTTGAAAGAATGCACCGCATCTTCCCAGTAACTAGCCATCTGCTCGGCCCGTTCAAACAGCTTTTCTTCTTCATAAATATCCAGCGTCGCTAAAGCAGCAGCACAAGCCACAGGATGACCAGAATAAGTATAGCCGTGAAACAACTCAATTGTATTTTCAGGAGCATTCATGAAAGTATCATAAATGCCTTCTTTGACAAACACCGCCCCCATCGGCACTGTTCCATTTGTTATCCCTTTTGCCGCAGTCACAATGTCAGGAATTACCCCAAAATATTCAGTCGCAAAACTGGAACCTAAACGCCCGAAACCCGTAATTACTTCATCAAAAATTAGCAGGATTCCGTACTTGTCGCAAATCGCCCGCAGCCTTTCTAAATAACCTTTTGGCGGAATCAAAACCCCCGTAGAACCTGCTACCGGTTCCACAATTACTGCGGCAATATTTGACGCATCGTGCAAAGCCACAATCCCTTCTAATTCATCCGCTAAATGCGCTCCCCATTCTGGTTGTTTGCGGCTGAAAGCATTGTGTTCGATGCTATGAGTGTGAGGTAAATGATCGACTCCCGTGAGCAAACTGCCGAAAACCTTGCGATTTGGAGCAATGCCGCCCACAGAAATTCCCCCGAAACCAACACCGTGATAACCGCGTACCCTACCAATCAATCTTTGGCGGGTTCCTTCGCCTTTAACTCGGTGATAGGCGATCGCAATTTTTAACGCTGTTTCTACCGATTCTGAACCGGAATTAGTAAAGAAAACGCGATCGAAATTGCCCGGAATCAGCTTTACCAAACGTTCCGCTAATTCAAAAGCAGCCGGGTGTCCCATTTGAAAAGCCGGCGCATAATCTAAGCGCAAAACCTGCTGTTTAACCGCTTCGGCAATTGTCTCGCGGGCGTGCCCAGCATTCACGCACCAAAGCCCCGCAGTACCATCGAGAATTGAGCGATTGTCATCGCTTGTAAAGTGCATATCTTTTGCCGAAACTAACATTCGCGGATTCGCTTTAAACTGTCTGTTTGCGGTGAATGGCATCCAATAAGCGTCTAGATTTGTCATCGTTTTTTTATCCTTTTATATTGATGCTTCTGCATCCAAACTATAACTTGCTACCGATTGCCGATCGCCCGACGCTTATTATAATTTTACAAATAGATGTTCGCTGTTTTAACTCAAGCTTAGTTGACGAATCAAATCTCTTTATCTGATCGTTACTACGCCATCCCCATTGGTAACAACTCAAGGTTAAATCGACAGTCTTTTTTATTTGTATCTAACTGTCATATTGTTGACCGTTGCATCGGATTTTTTTAACCACAGAGAACACAGAGGACACAGAGGAAGAGCATAGAGAGATGAATAATTCAGATGCTACCGAATTTGAGATCTGATCTCCATTAATCAGGGGGACAAGAATATTTTTCAAAGTCCCCCTTATTAAGGGGGATTTAGGGGGATCTAGATTTCGCAACTACAAACCAGCTTAATTTATGATCGCACCCACAGATTCGGGCTGCAACAAACCAGTCAGCATTTGGGCCGGTTGCTCCCCGTAAGGCCACGCGAAAGCATGGCGGAAAGCGGCATTTTGACACGCTTGCAATTGCCGAAAATCAATGATATCCAGAGTTAATAAATTCTCGTATTCAAAAGGCAGTCGCACGTTGTGCAATCCCGCGTTGTCAGTGCAAATCGCAATATCGACACCGGCTTCAAAACATCGATCGAATACTACCTTCAATTCTCGCAGATCTTGCAAGGTTCCTGTTTTTAGATAGGTAGTCGGGCAAACTTCCAAGCATTGACCCCTACGTGCGATTTCTGGCAACAGTTCGGGATATTTTAATGGAATTTGAATCCCGTGGCCGATGCGCATCAGATAGGGCAATAGTTCGGGATAACAGCCAGAGCTTGTTTCGTACAGGTGGCCGGTGGTTTTGATGCCGATCGACCTTGCATACTGATACAATCCGACAAATTCTGACAAACGCTCGCCAATGCAAGCGTCGCCCCCTGCTAGATCGATCGCACAAACATATTCTCCCATCTGTGCGGCCAAATCGACGATCGCCCGATTCACTTCATAGGGTAAACGTGAGTGCATACACAAAATTTGGCTGGTGACAATGGGACAATCGGTAATTTGACTTGCCTTACCCACAACTTGGACAATTTCTGCCATCAAATCAATGCGTTCTGACTGCGACAAATGCTCTGGAGTTCGCAAATAAGGCGTATAACGCAACTCCAAATAAGCCAGATTTTCAAACACGTAAGCGCCCCGCATCAACCGATAGATGAAATAAGGCAAAGTCTCAACAGTTTGAACGCTTTCTACCAGCGTGTGCAGTTCCAAATACTCATCTAGAGTGTTGCGCGGACGAGTGTAAAACTCCTCAAACTCCGAGTATTCTTGAAATCGATCGACCATTTCAGCATTGTGGCGATCGAAATACCGCCACAGCACCCTAGGAACGACTGAACCGCCCAGATGGCGGTGCAACTCAGCGTGTAAAGTCATCTTTCTTCCTCCAAGGAGAGCCGCACTATAGCTGTACTCAGCTATCTGGGCTGTAGGTCAATATTTGAGTTTGCTTAACTACTGACGGCAACAAAGCCTCAATTTGATTAATAGTAACAAAAATTTATTTGACATCTGGGATACATTGGTAGATAATCAGAGTTTGTGTAAACCTGAACGGAACGCGAGAAACCCTTGGCTAACGTAGTTGTAATCGGTGCCCAGTGGGGCGATGAAGGAAAAGGCAAAATTACTGATTTGCTCAGCAAATCCGCAGATATCGTTGTCCGCTACCAAGGGGGCGTCAACGCCGGTCACACCGTGGTAGTCAACGGTCAGATTTTCAAGCTACACCTGATTCCGTCAGGGATTCTTTACCCTGACAAAGAATGTATCATCGGCTGTGGCACGGTCATCGACCCCAAAGTTTTAATTGAAGAACTCGATCGACTGGCCGAACTGAACATTTCCGCCGACAAGCTGATGATTTCGGAGACAGCTCATGTGACGATGCCTTACCACAGGTTAATTGATGTGGCATCTGAACAGCAACGGGGAAATTATAAAATCGGGACGACGGGGCGCGGTATCGGCCCTACTTATGCTGACAAGTCCGAACGCACAGGCATTCGGGTGCTAGATTTAATGGACATCGAAGGGTTGCGGGAACAACTGGAATGGACGATCAATCATAAAAATGTCATTCTGGAAAAACTCTACAATTTGCCACCCCTAGATCCAGAAGCAGTCATTAACGAATATATGGGGTATGCGGAACGTTTGCGGCCGCACGTCATAGACAGTTCCCTGAAGATTTATGAGGGTCTGCAAAAGCGAAAAAATATTCTCTTTGAAGGCGCCCAAGGCACTTTATTAGACTTAGATCACGGCACTTATCCTTATGTTACTTCCAGCAGTCCGATCGCAGGTGGCGCTTGTGTAGGAGCAGGAGTTGGCCCAACGGCGATCGATCGGGTAATTGGCGTAGCAAAAGCCTACACAACCCGTGTCGGAGAAGGGCCTTTCCCTACGGAAATGGTAGATGGAATTGGAGCAATTTTGGGCGAAAGGGGAGCAGAATTCGGTACGACAACGGGCCGGAAACGCCGCTGCGGTTGGTTCGACGCAGTAATCGGCCGCTACGCCGTCCGCATCAACGGACTGGACTGTCTGGCGATTACCAAACTCGATGTTTTGGATGAATTAGAAGAAATAAAAGTCTGCGTTGCTTACGAAATTGACGGCGAACACTGTCAACATTTCCCCAAAAGTTCCCGCGTTTTTGCCCGCTGCAAACCGATTTACGAAACCGTTCCCGGTTGGAAACAATCCACAGAAGAATGCCGTACTTTGGAAGATTTGCCGCAGCAAGCGTTGGATTATCTGAAGTTTTTGGCAGACTTGATGGAAGTGCCGATCGCGATCGTTTCTCTCGGTGCCGGCCGCGACCAAACTATTATTGTCGAAGACCCGATTCACGGCCCGAAGCGGGGGTTATTGTCGGCTGACGGCACAGCAGCAGCAAAATCCTAACAGGTTTAGTAATCTAATAGAGAAAAAGGGTCTATCTCATGTCTGACGAGGCTCCAATGACCGATGAAGATCGTTTGATCTACCAACTAACCCTTCATCGAGATTTGGTTGGCTGGGTAATCGCAAAGTTAACTGAAGCTGGCATTGCATCCCAGAGAACTACTGGCAACGATCCGAAAGGAGACATTTTGATTGTCGCTCCAAATGAGGCCTCGCAAGTAAAAGAAATAATCCGCGATATTCACAATCAATACAATAGAGAAAATATCAAAGATTCACAGTCAACCGTAGAGGGAAGAGAAACAAACTTGCCGCATATAGAAATAAAAACCACATACCTTTCAGGAAAAGCAGTTAATGAAATTATTGATACTGCTACTGTCATTGCAGTTGTAAGTGCCGATCAAATTTCTGGGCCTGGCAAGGCTAAATTTATTACAGCAGGTATAGCTTATGCAGAAAATATTCCTTTGAACGAGTTTAGAGATGTTTAGTGGCAGGAGTAATCCCAATGTTTGACATCAGTTTTTATTCAGCCAATGGTGAACCGTCTGATAGTGTAAGAATCACAGCAGATACTTACGAATGGTTGGCAAAATCAGCATTTTCAAAAATAGGGGGCGAATCAATCGACATCCAAATTAATCTGGATGAAGAAGATGTAATTCTACCTTTAGTTGAGTTAGATCGAGATATTCGCCAGAAGCTCAGAAAATTTTTCCGATCAGCAATTATCAGTGAAAGCGATGCTGTAATTGCTAAGTTAGGTGATTACCCTTCAAAAGAAGAGTACCAATCAGGAACTTATCGTCTGAGAAAAATGCTGGAATTGCTGAAGTGTGTGGAAAATGAAAATTATCAATACCTCCAGCGAATTTAATTAAGTTCGATCGCAATATCACAATTCTGGTAAAATGTGAAAACAATAAACCAAAATTCACAATATGGAACTCGCAGTAGAATGTCAAAAGCGGGCAGAAGGCAGCAAACCTAACGCCCTCCGCCGCTCTGGATTGATTCCCGCCGTCCTCTACGGTCACAAAGGCTCGGAATCCATTTCCCTTACCGTCAATGCCAAAACAGTTGAATCCCTGCTCAAAAAGCGCGCCGTCAATAATACCCTAATTGATCTCAGCATTCCTGACATCTCTTGGACTGGCAAAACTTTGCTGCGCGAAGTTCAAGTTCATCCTTGGAAAGGCTTTCCTTACCACCTGAGCTTTTTCGCTGTCGGAAGTCAAGACAGCCTGGAAGTTGAATTGTCGCTGCATTTTGTTGGCGAATCTGTCGGTGTCAAGTTAAGTGGTGGCATCTTGGATACTGTGCTGATGCAACTCGCAGTTAAGTGCAAACCTGATAGCATTCCTCAAGCAATTGAAGTAGATATTTCTAATTTGAATGTAGGAGATGCACTGCACATTCACGAGCTAATTTTGCCTCCGGGAGTGGTAGCTCTTGGTGAACCAAATCAGGTGGTTGTCAGCGTGCTGGGAACTCAAGCAGGTTCTGAAGCAGAGACAGAAGCAGCAGCAGTTTGAGTGGTAATTGCTG
>Ga0316607_1000051_pt1 | contig 43836 bp, 35 predicted proteins | sample MIS2016062E_MG_FD_207674 | JGI IMG/M metagenome (GOLD analysis project Ga0316607, IMG submission 207674) | Microbial mat bacterial communities from Middle Island sinkhole, Lake Huron, Michigan, United States - MIS.2016.062E | ecosystem: Environmental > Aquatic > Freshwater > Lake > Sediment...
GTGTGGCTTGGTTTTTGATAGCTACTCAGGCAATTATACCATATTTTAATCAGGGAAAAGAACACGCGGGAATCGGGCGATATCAATATTTGGGCAAGTCGGTTTTAGAAATTGCTGTTAATTTAATTTTGAAACCAAATCTAGTTTTGGGGCGTTTGTTTTCTTTAGAGACTTTTGAATATTTAGCCTTATTGCTATTTCCTGTAATTTGGTGGATTTCTCCACGGCATCTGACACCTTTGATTAGTGCCGTGCCGATGTTGGCGATGAATATTCTTTCGGATATTCCGGCTCAACGAGATTTGATTCATCAATATTCTATTCCAATATTCCCGTTTTTGTTGGTGGCAGTAATTGCAAATTTGTCGGAGCAAAATCTGCAAGAAGAAGTCAAAATATCTAAAATATTTGACAAATTACGAATTCCCAGTTTACCCTTGTCCAAGGCGATCGTAATTTGGTCATTAATAGCTTTTTTATGCTTGGCGAAATACGGCTATTTTTGGACTATTTATTTAGAAGCCCTCGACACTCTGCCAGCTACGAAAGAGGCGATTTCTCTCGTTCAAACTAAAGGCAATGTTTTAACTACAGCTAATATTGCTCCACATTTAGCTCACCGTCCTGTGGTAAAATTAACTTTGGCTCACACGCCGCCTGCAAATCTGACGGAATTTGATTATGTATTGCTGAATTGGCGCTATCCAGGCTGGATGAGCGATCGAGATTTTGTGCAAAACTTAGTAACTCAACTCACCAACAATCCCCAATTTCAACTCAAATATCAGCGGGATGAGATTTATCTATTTACTAAAAAATGATCAAGTGCGATCGCCCACAAGTTAAAATTCTTTACCATAACCCAGCAGTGCGTACAGATAGTTAGCGCTAGCTGACTTTGAGAAGAATCTTGTCCCACCCCCTACTCACACCCTACTCCCTTATGAAAGGGGGTTAGGGGGATCAGCTTCTATGCAGCCTCATAAAAAATTGGCATAACTCCGCGTCAGCCAGGGAAGTCAAGTCAATTTTAGATTACAAAATATCAAGTGTTTAAAATCACATTCTGCGGTACAATCATAAAAAGCTTGTGACATCCTCAACTCCGATCCTAAATTATGAACACAACAGAGAACACAACAGAAAAATCCAAACTCTCCAACGAAAAAACTTTGGAGGCGATGAAGAATTTCTCCGAAACCTACGCCCGGCGCACCGATACTTACTTTTGTTCGGAGCCTTCTGTCACCGCTGTAGTAATTGAAGGACTAGCAAAGCACAAAGACGAACTAGGCGCTCCCTTGTGCCCTTGTCGCCACTACGAAGACAAAGAAGCCGAAGTAAAAGCTGCCTACTGGAATTGTCCTTGCATTCCCATGCGCGAGCGCAAAGAGTGTCACTGTATGTTGTTTCTGATGCCAGATAATGATTTTGCTGGAACTACTCAGGAAATTGGAATGGATCAGATTCAAGCTGTCAGAGAGACTATGTAGTCAGTTAAGTAGGCGGGCGTTTTTATCTGAATTTTAATCAGCTCCGCCTACTCAAAAAAACTCCCCTATCCCCCATGCAAAATCTATCATCTCAAATCAGAATGCCAGAGGAAATCCCCATCGAGTTTTGGGAAGGTATCGAACAGTTTAATAATCAAGAATTCTATGCTTGTCACGACACACTAGAGGCTTTGTGGATGGAAGCTGGCGAGCCAGAAAAAAAGTTTTATCAGGGAATATTGCAAATTGCCGTCGCACTTTATCACTTAGGTAATCACAACTGGCGCGGGGCTGTAATCTTGTTGGGAGAAGGCATAAATCGGCTCAGTTATTATCAGCCAACTTACGCAGGAATTGCTGTGGAAGAGTTGCTGGGAGAAAGTGCTAAACTCTTGAGTGCTTTGCAACAAGCTGGGCCGGAAAGAGTCGCTGAATTTGTACCGTTATTAACAATACCCAGAACCCCGCAGGCTTAAAGAAGTCGGGGTTCTCACACAACTCTTCAATCTAAAATCCCAAATCCAAAATCTCAAATCGGATGCTAGGATAATTGGTTGAGACTCTCGGATTAATCGATCGACAACTGCGAAAGTCTTTCCGGCCGTTAAAATAAAATACCTAACTGATAAGCTGTTGTGCATCTAATCTCCATCGAGAAAAATGTCCCGGTTGCCGTGTCCGGTGTCCTTCACTCAGTCTCAACAGGCAAGTTAAATGCAAGGATAGCTGATCTGTCAGTGGCAAAGCTGGAGGTTCTGCCGTTCAGCAATTTCACAAATTTTGAGGCTTGTAAGTTATGATGCCCTCCGCTAAACTACTTAATTCGGGAATATTCAAAGGATTATCGCTGCTTTTGCCCCTGACTCTGGCAGGCGCGATCGCCTCTCCCACCTATCCGCAAGCCACCCCGCCCCGTACTCTCAGCGTGCGATCGGACATTCAAGAAGCCGACTCCAAAACCGGCATCGTGACAGCCCGCGGCAACGTCCAAATCAACTATCCAGCCCGCCAAATACAGGCCACCGCAGCTCAAGCTCAATACTTCAGCCGCGAACGTCGGATCATTCTCAGCGGAGACGTTTACGTATTGCAGCAGGGCAACAGCCTGCGCGGCGAAACCATCACATACCTAATCGACGAAGGGCGGTTTATTGCGCTGCCAGACAAGCCAGGGCAGGTAGAATCCGTCTATCTGGTTGCCCCAGAGCAAGATGCAGCAGCCCAAAACTCTGTCGGCTCCCAACGTCCTCCCGCAGCCCCCCGGTAACACCAGCAGGACTTACGCGCGGGGGAAGAAAAACCCGGTTTCTACGTCAAGCGCTCTCGATTTTATACAGGATTTCTCTCAGAAACCGGGTTGTTTGCGTCAGTCCCGATCGCAAGTCTAAATGAGTCGTGAAACTTGATTCTCTTTCTTACCTTCGCGTTCTTCGCGTCTTCGCGGTTCGTTTAAAACTTGAAGCCTAAAATTCAACTTGTGGAGGTTGCCAAGGCGGTGAAAATTGTACTCGAAAATATTCACAAATCCTACGGAAAGCGCAATGTAGTCAGTCGCGTCAACCTTTCGGTAGCACAAGGAGAAATCGTAGGATTGCTCGGCCCGAATGGTGCAGGCAAAACCACAACATTTTACATCGCCACGGGATTAGAAAAACCCAATCAAGGCACTGTTTGGCTCAACGATTTAGACATCACTCGATTACCGATGCACGAGCGAGCACATTTGGGAATTGGCTATCTCGCTCAAGAAGCCAGCATTTTCCGCAACATGACTGTGCGCGACAACATTTTGGTAGTGTTAGAACAAACTCAAGTGCCCCGTTGGGAATGGCGCGATCGAGTCGATTTCTTGCTGCAAGAATTTCGCTTAGAAAAAATTGCATCGAGTTTGGGAATTCAAATTTCAGGAGGGGAAAGGCGGCGCACAGAATTAGCGAGAGCTTTAGCTGCTGGGCGAGACGGGCCGATGTTTCTATTTTTAGATGAACCATTTGCAGGGGTAGATCCGATCGCCGTAGACGAAATTCAAACAATTATTGCTAAACTGCGCGATCGGAAAATTGGTATCTTAATCACCGATCACAACGTCCGAGAAACCCTCGAAATTACCGATCGAGCCTACATCATGCGAGACGGCCAAATTTTAGCATCAGGGGCTGAAGAAGAACTCTACAGCAACCCTTTAGTACGCCAGTATTACTTAGGCGACAGCTTCGTGCGCTAGTTAGTCCATTAGAACTTATGCCAAAACCACATAATTCTGTCATTCTGAGAGCAGCGAATAATCTCAAACATTTGCAGCATCGGGACTGTATAATTCCTATCAATTTTAGCTGAAGGAGCGATCGGCGAAAACGCGAAACTATGAAAATAGCAATGTCCAAATCTTTCAATCCCATCAACTGGCTGCCGAGAATTTCCGGAATGGATTGGTACATTACCAAAGAACTAATCGGCCCATTTCTATTTGGCGTTGGACTGTTTACATCCGTCGCCGTCACAGTTGGAGCCTTATTTGAATTAATACGCAGAGTCACAGAATCAGGCCTCCCCTACGGCGCAGCCCTAGAAATTTTTCTGCTACAAATTCCCTACTTTGTAGTATTAGCTTTCCCCATGTCAATGCTGTTAGCAACCCTCATGGCTTACAGCCGAATGTCCAGCGACAGCGAACTCATAGCCCTCCGCAGTTGCGGGGTTAGCATTTATCGGCTAATACTGCCCGCAGTCATTCTGAGTTTGGTTGTTACCGGCTGCACCTTCGCTTTGCAAGAGTTAGTTGTACCCGCCGCCAGTTACCGGGCTACTCTGACTTTAGACAGAGCCCTGAAGCGAGAAAAACCGCAATTTCAAGAGAGAAATATCATCTATACAGAATTTAGCAAACCTGAAAAAGGCGGCGAGGAAATCCTAGCACGCTGGTTTTATGCAGAACAATTTGATGGCCAGCGTATGAAAGGTTTAACAATTATCGATCGCTCCACCCCCGGCCTCAATCAAATCGTTTCCTCAGAATCAGCTACCTGGAATCCCTCAGAAAATACCTGGGATTTTTTCAACGGAACTGCTTACATAGTCGCTCCTGACGGCTCTTACCGCAACATAGTTAGATTTGAACACCAACAGTTGCAACTCCCCCGTACACCCTTAGATTTAGCAGCGAGAGTACGGGATTTCAAGGAAATGAATATTGCCCAAGCTTTAGAACGTTTGGAAATAATTAAAAACAGCGGCGACGAACCACAAATTCGCAAACTCAAGGTGCGAATTCAAGAAAAATATGCTTTTCCTTTCGTGTGCATGGTATTTGGTTTAGTAGGAGCCGCTTTGGGAACTAAACCACGCCGCTCCGGTAGAGGCACGAGTTTCGGCATTAGCGTAGTTGTGATTTTCACTTACTATGTATTTGGTTTTATGACAAGTTCTATGGGCGTAAAAGCTGTTTTGAGTCCGATGATGTCGGCTTGGCTGCCGATAGTTTTTGGCTTGGGAATCGGGGGATTGTTATTAACGCGGGCCGCGTCGCGCTAGTAAATTAACAGATATTAGTCTGAGTCTTCTAATTCTTCTGACTCCTCAGATTCCTCTGAGTCCTCTAATTCCACAATATCTTTGGCACTCACCGCATACTCTTTGGCTAAAGTGGCAAAGGGAAAGGGGAACGCCAGAGAAACTTCATCCGCAAAATACGGCCAGCGGTCTCTAAGATTGTGGACGAAACAAGCTAATTTGCTGCCCTCAATTCCTGGGGAATGAACAACGGCTATCTCTAAAGGTTTGGGGTTTCCAGCTTGTCTGCTGCCATTATCGAGCCGAGACTGTGATTGACGCAATAAATCCTGTTCCGTAGTTAACAACTTCCTCATGCTTAGATAAAGCGCATTTTCTGGGCGATCGCACACACCATCCCAACAGAATAAACCGCTGGTTCTGCTACCAGGAGCACCCTTGATAATACAAACAGGAACTTCACCGCTAACTACAATTCGCAACCGCACAACCCACAGACGATTTCGTTCTGATTCTGTCAATTGCCGTTTCAGTTCATCTGGTAAATCGTTGGCAGGTAATTTGGGGTTTTGCAGCCACGTCAGCATTTTTCGGGCATTTTGCGCTTCTGCTAGAAATAGTAAGCGGGGTAGTTTATCCTTTTCTATGGGGGTATTTAGGCAATCTCTCAAACAGTCAGCAACGAATTTATTGAGAAACTGCTGTTCGCGTTTTTTGTCGCTAGACTGCTGTTGTTCGTCGCTATCACCCGTGATTTCATCAACATAGGAATCCGAGTCCCATTTTTCACCGATCAGGTATCCAAGTCCGACTGGATACGATACCCATTTCGGGAATAAAGAAGGAAGGGTAACTTGTACGATTCCTGCGACTGGATTAACTCGCACCATTAATGCAACAGTAGCAGGGGTATTGCTAGCCGTTGTTTTGCGAGTTCGGCGCAAAACTTGGAAGCAAGTCAGCCACAAATTCGGATCGATGCCATCCTTCTCTAAATCAATTATCGGAGCAGGCAGAATCCCGAATTGTCGCAATAAATCCGAGACAGCTTTTTGTACTCGATTGGGGAAATTTCTAATTTTATATTTTTCACCCTTTTTATTGTGAGCCGTTACTCCGTGAATGTGTTGGTTGACATAGCCAGCTTGCATAGCTCCTATTCTTAACGCTAACTTTGGATCGGACTCCCGTGGAAAGAATGATTTTTTAGGCTTGATTTCAATTAAGGCACCGCTGATTCCTTCCGCTTTTGGCAGGGATGAAACAATCTGTATAACGCGCTCTTCGATGAGATTAACTCGCTGTTTTTGGCGGTCGTTAGTTTTGACTGATGAACTATCCAAATCGAGTCTTTGCGTCAAGTCTTCGACGTGCTGAGTTTGGATTTGCAGAGAACCTAATGGGCTTTCATAGATAGTTTTTTTCCCTTGGACTTCGAGTTTATAAATCTGAGTATCCCCTTTTTGGGATAAAGAAAGTAGCTTACAGATTTCAGCAATGAGTGCATCTCGACATTCTTTGGTTTCCCAGAGGATAAGTATTGTATGCAGAGGATTTTCGGCGGAACGAAATACAGCAGGTGCAGCAATTTTGGGTCGCAGCATAGGAGTAGATAAATTGTTAGGGTTTTTAGGTGATTTATCGCCTCTATTTTTTGGTTCTCCCTTCTCCCAGAAAGGCACGTATGTGCCTGATATCCTTGTAGCTTCACCCACTCGTTTAATAGGGAAATTAGATTGCTCGATCTTATTTTGAATTGCCCCATCGATACTTGCTAAATCCCGCGGACTGACACCGGGCAAACAAGGTACACCCCCGGAATGCCGAGTGTCGTAAGCAATAGCTATTTGTATTCCCTCCGGTTCTTGACCAAACGCAGACCAATTATATTTTGGCTGTCTAACTAACTCTTTTGGGTCGGGAAGTCGAGAGTCATTACTGAGAAGTAATCCACTGATCGCTTTAGGCCACAGTAGTTCTCCACCAGAACGTTTTTTCACAGTCAAAGGCATAAAACTGAACGGTTGTCGCACACCATCTAACCACCGGTGATTATCGCCAATAAAGGCAGTGGCCCCTCGGTACGGCAGACGCTCTCTTAGTTCCACAATCCACCGCCGAATAGAAAGTTGGTGGTAAATAATCGGTTGCCGGCGCCAAGGAACTGTTTGCAGCTTAAAACGGATGACAAAGGAGATATCTGCTGTACCGACTTCTTCGTTTTTCTCAATCAGCGACACCTGATGGGGAGGCCACGACATCAGTTCAGCACCCTGATTGAGGCTGACAACTCGGTAGAAGGTTAGTTCATACAGATCGTTTTCACCAAAGCAGACTTGAGGATTTTTGAGAAATTCAACAGCTAGGTAATCGGGAATTGCTTGGAAGCGGATATCATCGTAGGAATTTTCGGGCTGGCGCAGCAGAGAATAAGTTTTAGGCTCTTCCCAATGCCAAGCTTGATTATCTAGATTTTCGAGACTTGACTCGACTTCCGACTCTCCCAAACTTGCGCTAAATTCTTCTCGAAGCCAATCTTTGATAACTTCTGACAAATCAGAAAGGTCAGCCTTTTCTGTTGCAAACAGCCAAGTTACGCCCGGATGCTGCCAGCCATAACGCACCGTCTGGATAATGTTCGGGCAACTGGCCGCTATGATGCGATCGAGCGAGTATACAGGCACAGACGGATAACCTTTGCCAAGCAGTTTGACGCGCTTTTGTGCCAGAGATTTAGCAACTTGCTGCCATGCAGTAGGAACAATTAGGGAAAAGAGATTGTATTCTAAGTCCTGAGTCAGTTCCCAGGCTGCGGGAAGAATGGTATTAAATGTCATAGCGTAATTCCTTTGTTTCTTTGAGTGCGTTTAAGAAAGCTCCGTAGAGCGATCGCGCGAGGGTGCTGTCAGAGGGTGGTTTTCCTTCCCCCTCAACCGAATCTTGAAGTTCTTTGATAATTCCCGCCAACAGTGAAGTAACAACGCTGTCGGCTTCCCCTTCGGCTGATTTCGGCGCGAATTTGACATCTAGGAAATGAACAATGCAAGGAACGCCACCCCGCACCAAACGCCCGATGATTTGCCAGATACTCACTAATTGAGTCCAACAAAGTACAGAGCGTTCATCATCAGTCAACTGTTTGAAAGACATCGCCCGACAGTTCAAATCGAGCATCTTGTCTACTGCATATCTGTAAAATTCACTGTGAACATTTGCCAGGGTTAGAGTGTCGCCGCGCCGCCCAATTGGCTCGTACAAAGCGAAATTTGAGCAATTTTCCAGCGCCCAATTGTTGAGTTGCTGGACAGTGGTTTGCCAGTCATCGGGGACTGGCATCGGTCTGCTCAAAAATACCGCTGCTCCAAATGCTGCTATCCGCTTATCGTTGAGGATATTGTGACCCCGTTCTAAAGCCATTAAAGGTGCAATTACAATCTCAGTGGGAAGTTTGTTTAAATCCCGAATTTTACCCCGGCGAATCCCGCTTAAGTCAGCAGGAGCATTGTCGCGGCGGAGAACTTTAATTCCGTCAATATTTACAACGGGGTAAATTGGTTTCAAAACTGACTCAACCTGTGCAGCTTCGTCGTAACTGTTAACGATGAGTAAAAGGCGTTTGCGATCGCCCCACCGCTGCGGGTCTTGCTGTTCTTTATCTGTTAACGTCTCAAATAGGCGATCGAGAAAGCTCTTAGCTTGTCCTGGTCTGTTACAGACAGCCTCAACCATCTCCTTTACTGCTTTTTTCCGTGCCGCAGGAGGCAGTCCCGATAGAGCGATGTAATTTCCAACAGCGTTCTGCTGCGGTGTGAAGAAAAACTCACTTTCGCCAATTCCAGCATCGCCAGCTTTGTGATTATTAGAGGCAGGTTCTAACAATACTGTAGGTCTTTTCCGAATGTGATAAGCGGGAGCACCCGGAGCGTAGCTAGTGCCTGAAATCAGCACAGTATGAGGGCCCTCCCAACCGTCAACAGCAAAAATAGTGGGGAAATTGAGGAGTAAATCGCGACCGACTCCAACGTAGCGAAAATACTCCAATTTGCCGCCTCTGCTGCTGCGATCCGGCGTATATTTGAAGCCCAAAATATTCCCCACAGGTGCAGATGGCAGCACCGGCAGATAGTCGTGGGGCGGGCGATAAACTAGGGAAAGACTGGTGTCGTGCAAATCAATAACGCGCGTTGCCATTAAGGCGCTTAAATGGTCAACCAAAAAGGCTAACCGATTACTCAGCACAGCCACGATAACTGCAAAGTACAAGTGCCGCGAAACTTCACCAAACTTAGTTTTATCGGCAATCGAAATTCCCAAAGATTCAAGCCATCTGTTTAGCCAATTAGCTACTTCAGCTAATGCCAAAGTCTCGCTTTCTGCACTCAACAAAGTAAAGGCAATATCTGAAAGTTCTCCTCCTTGGCGGCGGTTGAGGGGTGCTTGCAAAAAATCCTCTATTGTCTGCATTACCTGTTTGCGACGCTGGCGTTCCTCGAAAGGTGGCAAACCGGCCTCAATCCGGTTCCGCCGCTGCTGACTGCGTTCTTTGCGGGTAAGTTTTGTCGTTTTGGGTTCGCTATTTTCTGTCTCCGGTGGAGGTTCCAAGATGTCGCGGATAATGCGGGCAAATACTGAACGGCCCGTGAACGGAGTTGAACCCAACCATTCAACGAGTTCGGGTTGGTTGTGCAGCTTGGGAAGGATGATGTCAGCAGCACTTTGAACGTTATCGTGCGCTTTTTTTACTGCTGCAATTAATTCAGCCGCCATGCTGCGGCGATCGGAATTGTAAATAGCATTGGCAAATTTATTTCCGAGTTTATTTAATAATGAGTTTCCCGAAGCATCGACTAACACTTCATCCGGTGCAAAAGCTTCGTCAAATTGCACCTGTACCCGGTCAGCTTCGTCAACAAACAGAAAGTCGCATTCGCGGTAAACAGCTTCAGCAAAAGTAAGATTTTCGTCCAATACCTGACGGGGAACGCGGGTATGAATAAAGCTGGCGGTTGTTAGCACCCACACCAAAGATTGAGCGATGTCTCGTTCTAGTTGGTGGCGCGGACACTTATAATAAAAAGGACAGGTATATTTATCTTCTGTATCGCTTTCTTCCCAATCCTCTAAGTCTTCACTGTCTATTGCTTTTTCTTTTTGGTTGGCGGTCACTTTTTGGTAAAGATTGTGACAGGGTTCCGCGCCAAATTCCCACTTATCTTCTGACTGTACTAACGCTAATAAGGGACAAACAAAACTAAACCAGCGCCACGCGGGATGAATGGCTCCTTGTGCAATTTCCTCGCCCATTGTTGCGAGGATGGGTTCGTAAATTTTTGCCAATTGTTCAGAGCGATCGCTTCCCAGTACGGGAGCCGCAGAAATCCCCATTCCGTGCCAAAACAAGGATGCGAGGCGCACCTGTGCAACAACATCATTAACAATTAAGCCGCAGCGATATCCCTGTTTTGCCAAATGGTAAATCAGAACTTCTAACAGTGTGGATTTACCAACGTTTAATAAACCGACAATGTGGACGAGTTGCTCTAGTTTCACTTCGCTACCAGGGGAAAAATCATCGGTTGATGCGTCGTATAACCGCAAGGCAATTCCTTGAAGGCGACTGTGATAGTTTTCTGGGTCGTACCCCGATTCAGCCAGTTTACAATCCATTTCCTGGGCTGAAATCAGCAACTCTTCTAGGGTGACGCTATGAGAGGGATTGTTTTGAGTGCGCGTGCGGTGAAAAGATACCTGCGGCGCGGGTGCAAGATTACCAACAGCTTGAGGAATATTGACAGGAACCTCAGCGGGAGAGTTACCTTTGTGGGCAATTTTGGCATACCAATACCCAGGAGTTGCTAGTTGGGTTTTTCGTTTTTTGTGCTGCGGGGTTGCTGATAGGGTTTGCTGGTATAGCTGCAAGCGGCGGGGGTATGTACTTGAGGGAATTAATTCAGGTACTTCGCTGATGTCTGTTAAGCTGAATATTCTCAAAATTTCAGGAATGCTGATATATTCGCAGAGCGATCGCTCCCATTGATTCCCTTTGCGCCGCAGGAGATAAAAACGGGTTTTTTTTACCAGCAGCCAGTTAGCATCATTTAAGAGTGCTTCAACCGGAAACCGATATCCCGAAAGTAAAGCTGAGACTGAGGCGGCAGGTTCTTCAGGAGCTATTTCCCTCAGCAGTGTTAGCCCTAATTCCACTTCGGCAATCAGTTGGGCAAGACGGACAATTTCTCGATGCTGTACCTTGGCATCAGCGTCGGAAAGGCTAGAAGCAGCATAAGCTTTTAAGTCCTCAGAATTGCGGAGTGATTCCCGCAATTGTTTACTCCATTTAGCAGGATCGCGCACGGTTTCTATCCTCCATAATTTTTTCAGCTTGGGAGATGATTTCGCCAATCAGCATTAAGCGCACGCCACCTAATTCTGGTTCGAGTTGTTGGCGTACCACTTTAATCCGCAGTTTGTCTTCTCGCTCGTCAGGGAACACAATAAAGGTTTCAGTTGCATCAGACCGGTACTCCACTTTGTGCAAGCGTTCCTCATGCAAATATTCCCAATCTTTGACATCGATCGCCCAGCGAATTTTCTTGCTAAATTCCACCAGCAAGTCAAATTCATCTATCTCCGGCCACAGGGTGACGCGGATTCCCAATTTTGTGAGACTTTCTGCTAATTGAATTTCCCAAATTCCTGGGATTGTCCCATAGCGATATACGCCCGGGGTAACGGCTTTCCAAGTTTCTGCCTCCTGTTTGGGAATTGGTGGCAGCGGTGGGAGATGAAGTTTGGCACTTAGCTGTTCGCAATTTTTGTTTCGGCAGCTATGGATTCCGTCACGGCGACGGCGCGTTAAATACTTGCAACGAGGACAAAGATGATAGGTATTTTCTTCTGCTAAATCGACTAAATCGACATAGGTTTGTGACAAGAATTCGCGCAGGGGTCTGAGTTGGGATGAAGACAGGAGGCGGCGGTATTCGGGGTAGGGGAGGACGGGGCGATCGATAATTAGTTTCCGATAGGTTCGATAAGCATCTCCGAGTTGGTGTCCCCGACAGTATTCGAGGACATCTTGCAGAACTTTTTCCTGTACCTGCATTTCTACATCGTCACCTGTAACCTGCCACTGTTCGGCAAAGTGGGAAACTGACCCATCTTCGATGAGGGTGACATCGGTTGAAAGGTGTTTAATTTCTGTTGCAGGTTTCCACTCAACAACAGGATTTTTTGCCCAGTCAAAAAATTCTGGGAGGTTTGAGGGGACTTGTTCGTCTTTTTGCAATAAAGATGTTAAGTACATTCGGGACATCCCCATGCGGAGGGCTTTTGGGATGTGCGATCGCTTGCTGGGTTCTCGTTGTTCCCACTCTGCCAGTCCCGTCGCCAGATACCGCAAGGTTTCCGTTACGGATATCTTTAGTTCGGGTTCTTCAACTTCAGAGGCAAGCAGCCGGAGACTGCGGGCAGCATTGTCCTCCCATTCCACGTCGATGCCTCGCATTGTCTGCAACCACCGCTGCACCGTTGCTTTCTGACGGGGCTGCATTGCCATTTCTACGCACAACTCTTCCAGCGTTGGCCCCTGTTTGTGGATGCGAAACCACTCTCGCAGTACCTCAAGGATTTTGTCTCGGTGTTTTGTGACTTTCACGGGGTTCTCCTCCCTTTGTGAGGTTTGACCAATTCTGACACTCCCCGCACTGGCGCGTCAAGTAAAATTTTCTATGTTTCCACAATGTTTCTGATGTTTCCATTTTTTGAGCGAGATTGAAAATATAAAACCCCCGACATTTGAAGAAGGTCGAGGGGAAAAAGGGGGAAATTAAGTAAGTTCACCATCAGCACAGACGATACTAGAGGCTGTTTACGGATTAGCAAAAGTATTGATTTCGCCGCCACCAATATAGCGTCCCGGAGTCATTGAACGGGGTGTCGCAAAAGACTGCGGTTGAGTTGACTGCACACCCTGATTTGTGTTTTGGGGAACAGCTCCAAAGCTAGGCTGGGAAGGTAAGTTGAGCTGATTCGGTTCAACTGGTTGAAATTGAGAATTCGCTGAGTTGGGAGAGAATTGAGAGTCCTGGATTTTGCTTCCCCCAATAGCACTCGGAAACGAGGATTTCCCCACATTGGGAACTACCGGTATTGGCGAAGGTGTGGCTAGTTGAATTGGATCTGGTTGAGCGCCCGGTGCGTCGCCGAATAAGTTAGTTTGGTAAGGATTTTTGGGCCAAGCCGAAGTTGCAGGCTGTGCAGTAATTGCGGGGATGTTTGGTACTCTCAAATTTAACCCTGGAAATGATTCAGGCACTGTTGCTCCCTGGTTTAAGATTTGTTGAGAGTCGTTAATCGTAGTATTTGTCGGTGCGGTCATGGGGGGAAGTGTAGTCGGAATATTCACAGGATTGGCCCCATTTTGAGCTGTAGCGATCGTTGGGACCAAATTGGTCTGATTTGTCACCGGCGAGGTGGTGGTCGGTCGATCGAGCAATTGACCCTCGCTTGCAGTTTTCTGAGTCGAAGTCGCCCTTGCCGAAGTGCTAGCAGCGATGTATTTTTTCATAGCTGTTTGTAGCGGACTCAAAGGCAGAGGATTTGCGTTTTGTTTGCTTGAATTACTCACACCCAGAGTAGCCGATAAGGTTGTTGTGGCTGTACCTCCAGACTCAGGGGCGATGGTTTTGCTCCCCGAAATCAGGCCACCGTCGCCAGAGGGGATCAAAGCTGCTGTCAGGTTTGAACTTCGCCAGCTTGAATTGGGCGGGTTATTATTGGTTATCCCGATCGCAGGATTTGCTAAACTTGGCCCTGTCAAAAATGTTCTGCTTGTCGCAGGCTTCGGAGCGGTGGATGCCGATCGAATTTCCCAACCTCGATCGCGATTTTCGTCGAATAAACCTTGGCCTTCAACTACTGATGAATTTAACACGCCGAACTCTGAATTAGAGCGATTGAATTGATTGACTAGCACCGGTATGGTGTCGATTTCAGCAGCAATTGCGCTATCTTCAGCAGACAGAATATCCGTTGAAGTTGGACTATTTGAGGCTGCTACCTCTTCGTCATCTATGTTCAACCTTTCTGGATTTACGGATACCTCCCAAATAAACACGCCTCCGGCACACAAAACTGCTAGCGGAGCCCAAACCGTAGGCTGCATCCAGTAGCGCAACCGCGCTATCAGATAGCGGATAGATGTAGGTAATCGGTTAAAACTTGACATAGTTTTGCTGTCATTGCGAGCGCGGACTTAAAACAAGTTTTCCTAATCTACTATTATATCATCTTGGTTGTTTTCGCGGCCTACGCATACAGCGCTCGGATGGATTCGACTGCGATCGCCACAAGCTTTTGATTAAATATTACTACAGATACCTAACAGATATCTCACAGATATCTACAAGATCTCAACTTCGATCGAGCACTGGTAGAAATATCTGTTGCTTTCCTCAAATCAAGCGGGCATCAGGATGATAAAATCCGACAGAACGAAGTGTTGAGCCTTTCCGGCGACGCGGGCGATCGACCTTAAAGCATCCAAGTCAAATTCAAGTTGGCAATTGCTGAGAAAAACATCCCAGAAAAGTTGAGATTAAATAAATGAAAAAATTAGTAGAAGTATTAGCAAATCGGGAAGAACTCATACAGCGCTCACTGTCAATTGTACGATCGCAAATCCAAACAGCCATAGAAACACGGGGGCAATGTACGATCGCCTTAGCTGGCGGAAGCACACCAGAGCCACTTTACAGGGCGATCGCAGCCCAAGACCTGCCTTGGGACAAAATTCACGTTTTTTGGGGCGACGAACGCTACGTTCCCTCATACCACCCAGACAGCAATCAAAAAATGGCACGCCTCGCATGGCTTGACCAAGTAAACATCCCCCCCAGCAACATCCACCCCATGCCCACAGGCGCTGCCGACCCAGCCGCCGACGCCAGGGCACACCAAACCGAATTGCAGCAGTTTTTCCAAGTATCAGAGGGCGAGTTTCCGGCTTTCGACATCATTTTATTGGGAATAGGGGACGACGCCCACACAGCCTCTCTCTTTCCACACACAGAAGCCTTGCAAGTGCGCGACTCCCTAGTCACAGTCGGTAACAAAGACGGTCAACCCCGCATCACCTTTACAGTCCCCTTAATTAACAAAGCCCGGTGCGTCATCTTCATCGTTGCAGGGGCTAGCAAAAAACCGGCCCTCGCTCAAATTTTTGCCCCCGCAGCCGACGAAATGACCTATCCATCCAGACTGATTCAACCAGAGGGCGAACTTTGGTGGCTACTAGATGCGGCCGCGGGCGAAGATGTAAAACAGCCTCGGTAGCCCTGGGGTGATAGCGGTGGGAGTTTGCCAACATAGTCACCGCAGTTCGGCAACTTGCTAGCAAAGCGCGAAGCAAGATCAGAATTGTGGCGGTTAAAGTTAAAATTTGACCGTAGACTCAAGTATTTTTATGAGACTGATTCTAAAATCTGGCCGATAGCAAGGAGAAATTGATGATTGTCTGTCCCAATTGCACTCACCAGAACCCCGATGGGGCCACCCAGTGTGAGGCTTGTTACACGCCTTTACCCGTTACCACAAGTTGCTCGAACTGTGGCGCTGCGGTTCAGACAGATGCGGCCTTTTGCGGTCAGTGTGGTTTTAACTTGCGTCCGGGTTCCTCTGTTCCAGAAGTTGAAACAACGTCCGTAGCAGCATCGTCTGTCGGGCCGACAGTGGTCTCACCATCCCAGCCTGATTTAATCCCACCTCAGCCCCTGGTGGCACCGGAACCTCTAGTTACTGGAAATTTAGGGCCTTCTTTGGCAATATTTTCTCAAAGAGATCCCCTTAGCATTCCTGCTCTTCCCGAACCGCCACTTCCAGATCCGTCACTGTCGCCACCAGTTCCTGTTACAACAGAAGCGGTGGCAACAGCAGTAAATACCTCTCCCTCAGTGGCTAACCAACCTGCTGTGGGTGTGGCAAAAACTCAACTGCAACAGCAGTCGGCGCGGCTGATACACGTTCAGACAAATACGCCGATCGAATTGCCTCACAATCTGTCTGTGATTCACATAGGCAAGCCGAATGACTTAGTGCCGCCGGATATTGACGTTTCTGGATTGGCTAATTCAGAGATAGTTTCTCGTGTACACGCAAATCTCCGAGTGGAGGGAGATGCTTGTTATCTAGAAGATGTTGGCAGTTCCAACGGCACTTACGTCAACAATACTCCACTGCCAAAGGGAAATCGACATCGGTTGCGAGCGGGAGACCGCATCTCTCTCGGCAAAGGAGACCTGGTTACTTTTCTATTTCAACTCTCTTAGATCGAGTTTGGATTGGGCGATCGAAAGTCTAAAATCTAAAATCGCATCTTGAGGTGCTCTACCACAACTCAATGCTGCCAATGTGATTAAACTGACCTTGCTACATCCACTCCAGTCTATACCGATCCGCAGTTGGAGCTTTGAAGACGAACAGGTCATCCGGATCGGGCGATCGACCGAAAACCAGGTGGTGCTTTTCAGCGCGGTGGTTTCTCGCCGTCACATAGAATTGCGGCGCACTGGCCTAACTTGGGAACTGATCAATTTAGGTGCGAATGGCACTTACCTCGATGGTAAACCGATCGCTAAGGTTCCGGTTGTGGACGGTCTGATCGTTCACTTAGCTCATTCAGGTCCGATCATTCAAATTAACATTGGCCCGAATCAGTCCTCAGCCCAGTTAGCCAAAATTAGGGTCAAGCCTCCTGAAATTCATGCTCCCCCAGGGGCCGCTCAGATTAGCACGATGCCGGTTCCAGACCAAAAAGCAACTGGCACTTCTAGGGAAGAGGAGGAGTTAACGGAGGCAGAAAACCATCAAAATTAGTCTAAAGAAGAATATTAACCCCTGTCTTGGGTGTCAACAGTTGATTTGACACTTAGTTATATGTAGGTTTTGCTTGAAAGAATCGGGTCAAATCTCTGTAGACAGATACAGGAAAAAAGTTAAAATTTACACAACAACGGTTGACACCCCCGCCGTCAGAGGATTCACCCCCCAGTTATACGGGCGTTTGAGAAACTTGACTTCTTGTCTCAGGTATCGAGTTAGATTTATTGCTATATTTTGATAACCTCAATGATTATCTTAATCCTTCTGCATCCTATCCAGTCAGTCCCTGTTCAAAGTTGGTGTTTTGAATCCGAATCGGTGGTTCGGATCGGTCGATCGAACGACAATGATGTAATTATTTACAGCGCTGTCGTTTCCCGCCACCATCTGGAGCTGTGGAATCATCCTTCTGGTTGGGAAATTATTAATTTTGGTGCTAATGGCACTTATGTAGACGATCGCTCGATCGCTCAGGTGTCAGTGGCGGATGAGATGACGATTCGTTTGGGCAATTCCGGCCCCAAAATTCGGATTCGGGTGGGCGTGACGAATCTCGAACCGGGCCAAGTAAAGATGCCACTGAAACCATCGCCCCCCGCCAAAATGTACGAACCTTCAAAAGAAAGGCGAACTGCTTTACCTGTGAATCTGGCCATCATCCATGACGATACAGAAGGGGCGTTGACTCAAACCGATTTTGATTGAGTGGCAGCTATTCCTATGGGCAAGCTCAAACAGGCAAGCTTCCAGAAACACCTCTTGTTAAAAGTTATGAGTTTTATTGCTTAGTTAAAAACTCATAACTCCTAACTCGCAACTCAACTATCAGACTTGCCCTTCTACGGATAATATTGGGGGGCGATCGCTCACCCAAAAAATGGGCGGAGCGAAGCGCAGGGTTGAAGCCCCGTCCTTCTAGGACGGCTTTTTCTTCCCTTCATAGCATTCTTGGTCCTCATCTCAAACTCAGATTCATCAACCTGAAAATCCAAACATTTCTTCATAAATTATCCAGTGTTTTCCTGTACAATAATATTACAGGAGGATGAAATAATGTTGGGATGCCAACAGGTTTTAATCAAGTCAGATCAAGATACTCAAGCAGTCATTGAGTATCTTTGTTCTGAGTCGGCAAAATTATCTAATTGTGGCATTTACTATTCTCGCCAGTTATATTTCAAAACTGGTAGAATTCCTCATCGCGCAGAGTTGCACAAGGTTCTGGGGACTGAGAATCAGAATCTACATTACAAAGCGTTCTATTCGGATACAGCACAGCAAATCCTAACAGGGGTGGCAGAGTCTTTCAAATCTTTCTTAGGACTACTCAAAGGTATTAAAAAGGGAACCGTTACACAACATCCCAAATTACCAGGATATCGTCAAAGCGGAATGGCACTTGTGACATTTACAGGACGATCGGTAAAACTCAAAGATGGAATACTTCGATTTCCCCTTGGAAGTAAAGTAAAAGCGTGGTTTGGTTTAGATTCTTTTTTCCTGCCAATGCCCTCGAATCTTGATTTTAAGGCAATTCGAGAGTATCGAATTCTACCTCGTAACGGTTGCTTCTACTTGGAATTGGTTTACAAAACAGAAAACATCCAAACAAATGTAGACACTGCTAAATGCCTAGCAATTGACCACGGAATAGATAACTGGTTAACCTGTATAAGTAATATAGGCACTAGCTTGATCATTGATGGTAAGCACCTTAAATCTATCAATCAGGGATATAACAAACGGGTTGCTTTTTTGATGGAAGGTAAGGCTAACGGTTATTGGTCTAAACGGCTTGCAGGTTTGACTGAAAGACGTAATCGCCAAATGCGAGATGCCACCAACAAAGCTGCAAAAAAAGTAATTCAGCATTGTTTAGACAACCAAATCGGTACGGTTGTTTTCGGCTGGAACAAGGGCCAGAAAGAGTGTGCTAATATGGGGAAAAAGACTAACCAAAAGTTTGTGCAGATTCCCACAGGTAGACTAAAAGACCGAATCGCTCAGTTACGTGAGCAGTACGGAATTAAATTTATTGAAACTGAAGAATCATATTCTTCTAAAGCTTCGTTTGTTGATCATGATTTTCTACCTACATTCGGCGAAAAACCTGAAGGGTGGAAAGCAAGTGGCAAGCGGGTTAAACGTGGTTTGTACTCCTCGGCTCAAGGCTGGTTGATTAATGCAGATTGCAATGGCGCTGCAAACATTGCCAGAAAAGTAGCGATAATGCTTGGACTTGATCTAAGCGGAATCAGTAGAGGCGACTTGTCAGCGCCTTTAAGACTAAAGTTGTGGTCTTAAGAATCTCCGTGGCTTTAGCCCGGAGAGTGCCAAAAATACCTCTGTTTCGTTGCCAGCCCACCGACGGTAATCTAACAGTAACTGGTGCATCAATCGCTGTTTGATAGTCAGCAGTACACTCTTGAGCAAACTGTTGCCCGTTGCTTCTAAAATCGGTTTGGGTGTCAGCCAAAAAAGTGGCGGCATCTCTACTCCCACTTCCAAATCCGCTTTTCCCTTGAGATAAGTTGTCCCCCCGCTTTGATGCGGTGACAATTGCCCTTTGAGATTGAGAGCAAAGCGATCGTTGATGTAATCCACGCCCCGAATTTCGCAGGCGACAGACTCCAAATTGATAGTGCCATCTGACTGCGCCCACACCCTCATGTCTACTGTGGGTTGAATGCTCAGCATCATAAATTCTAACGGCCGCATTTTTAGCCGGAAACATTCATCACTTAGCTGCTCAGTGCGACTTTGATCGACTAGGGCGTTCACAAGTCGCCCGGGCTGGCGCAGATAATGTTGAATGGGAACCCGTTCCTCTGGTACGGCTATCTCAACGGATTGGGAAGCATTAAACCGGATATACATGAGAAACTGTCAAAATATAGGATTCGTCAGAATATCTTAATAAAGTTTCGCCCTAATTGGGTGACCTAGGTCAGGCAACGAGAAATGTCATCCGAGAAATAACGGAGAAAAGCTTTCGAGAAATCAGTAATTTCCCCATGATACTTGCCCGTTGATCAGTGTTAAGCAAAGAGTTGTAACGTAAAATTGTCAAATTATGAAAATTTCGTTAGCGAAGCCCTCGAAGAGGATCGCACATCTGGGCCCTGTTGGTACTAATGCAGAAACAGCCGCTCTGGCTTATCTCAAGTGGTTGAGCGAAGAAACTAACTCCGAATGCACTCTCAGTCCTTATTCGACCATTTCCCAGGCGCTAGAGGCATCTGCCTGCGGACAGGTTGACTATGCAGTTGTGCCGGTGGAAAATTCGATCGAAGGTAGCGTGACGGTGACGCTAGATACGTTGTGGCGACTCGATCGGCTCCGCATTCAACACGCCTTAGTTTTACCGATTTCCCACGCCCTAGTATCAAAGGCTCAAAGTTTTAACGAGATTCAAAAAGTTTACTCTCACCCGCAAGCCCTAGCTCAGTGTCAGTTGTGGTTGGGGAAGTTTATCCCATCGGCACAGTTGATTCCGGCAAATTCAACTACCGAAGCATTGCAGTACCTGGATGATAGAAGTATAGCGGTGATTTCTGCGCCCAGAGCAGCTCAACTTTACAATTTGCCAGTGTTAGCTCACCCGATTAATGATTATCCCGACAATTACACTCGATTTTGGATCCTCGGCAAGGGAGTTGAACAACTGGAAAACGTAGAATCCGATCGCTCATCTAAATCGGCTACTAGCTTGATCCTCGATGCTTCACCGTCTAATTGCACCCATACATCGCTAGCTTTTAGCGTGCCTGCCAATATGCCAGGAGCGCTGGTAAAACCTTTGCAAGTATTTGCCAGTCGGGGTATTAATTTAAGTCGGATTGAATCTCGCCCGACTAAGCGATCGCTCGGAGAATATCTTTTCTTTATGGACATTGAAACCGACGCTTGCCAAGCATTAGTTCGTGAGGCACTAGAAGAGTTAAAAATCCACACTGAAACTTTAAAAATCTTTGGTTGCTATAGTGTGCTGTCAGTAGTGTAATTTTAAGTAAAAATTAGGAGCTAGGAAGATGAATGCTGATGAACTTCTGAAGCGATATGCAGCCGGGGAAAGAAATTTTCATGAAACCAACTTAAAAGAGGCTTCTTTGCCAGGAGCTTTCCTGAGTCATATTTGTCTCGCTTGTGCCAATTTGAAAGAGGTGGCATTTGACCGCCTCTAACTGCACTGCCTATGGTTTCGGTCGATCGCCATTTTCTCACACAAACTTACTCCTGAATCATAAGCTGTCGGGCATCTAAATTGTATTTTTCGGGCGGGCGGGACACCCCACAAAATTTGATTAAACTTGACTGTAAAATTTAGATGCGCCTCAGCTTAGTAACGAGAGGATGACTACTTGAGCGTATCTTTAAGTACAGTCCGAGCTGCCAAGTGATTGCGAGTCGAAGTCAAAATTTCTGTTTCGCGTTCCAATCTAGCAGCAGTATCTTGCAATTCTAAAAGTATTTGCTGTTCTGTCGCCGCGCCGTAAAGGTAGCTGGCTACCCAATAGGACAACTCTGTAGGCAAACTGGGAATATCTTCTGGTAAGTCGATCGCCTGATCCATCAATTTACTAGAGAGGCGAACTACATCTCGAAGTAGTTGTTCAACATCTCGGCTTAAAGATCTGAGGTCTTTTTGCGGCGGTGCGTCTTCAATCCATTCTACTAAACCGACTAAATAGGGTTTTTCCCTCACTGCGTCGAGCACCCGGAACCGTTGCTGTCCGATCGTCATGATTTTCATGCGATCGTCGGGGAGTCGCTGACAGTGAATTACTTCGGCGCAGCAGCCGACGGCGGAGACTTTATTTTGGTCGGGGTCCCACATGAGTACACCGAAACGGCGATCGCTCTCCAGAATCGTATTCATCATGATTCGATAGCGAAACTCGAAGATTTGCAGCGGGAGCGGTCTACCGGGAAATAGAACCACTTCCGGCAACGGAAATAGGGGGAGTTCACGAACTGCTACAGAGGAAGAGGATGCCATTGTCGCTCAAAAGTGACGGTACTTGCGCTGATTTTTCTTACTTTAACTGATTTGAGCAATTCTGGGGCGGGTGAGGGGCGATCAAACGAAAATTCGGCGCGGGCGATCGTGATCCCATTGCTGTCAGCTTGAAAACATCCGTATTTCAGGTTGGAAAATGATTGGAATTCTGTGGAAAAGACGGATGTGGGCCGAATTCAATCGTTGCAGACATTACGCAGTCGATAGACTAAAATCGAGATAGTGGTTTTTAAAGTTCTGGAGTTTACAGATGTCGAGCGATCGCCTACCACAAGTTAAAAAAATTTGACCCGTTTGCGGGAACAATTGGAAGGAAAAGAAGATACGTTGACTACGATAGCTCCAGAAGAACGGGTTCGGATCAAGCAGCAGATTGTCCTGTTGAAGATAGAGATGCAGCCGTTTGAAATAGAATATTGGCAGATTTTGGCAGATGAGTCAGCGACAGTCGCGATCGCAGAGCCAGCACCAGAAGTAGTAATTGCCGAAATTGTGGAACAGGTGGGGCAACTGCAAACCAGCCAGCAATATTCTGATGAGGTGCTGGAATGGCTAAAGAGAATTCATGCCGAAGTTAGCAATCCGGGGATGCCTGCGGCTGCTAAGTTGACGGGGGTGCTGTCGTTGTTGCCACCATTTGTCAATTTGTCATACGAAGCAGAGTTGGATACAGAAAATTTTTTGCGGACGCATTTTCCGACGTTTACAAAGTGGTCTAAAGCATTAGCAAAAAAGTTGTAACCCTCGATCACCAAACAAGTCGAGGGGAACAGATAGGGTTAAATTTTAATCAAGTTTCATTTCCTGTATTAGAGTATCCAAGATTTTTGGCTTGGGGACCTGACTTGATTGGTAAAGAAAGGCTTTTCTCTAAATTTATAAGTAAATTACCATCAACGCTAAGAATTGTTTTGGGTTGGTGTTCGTTATGTAATTATTTCAATGAGACAGTCTTAAAAGAAATTTTACTTGGCATACAGCAGGAAATCGAATTCAGTGATGAGTTGTGGCATTGGATAATAGATTTAGAATTTACTCAGAAGTTTCCAGTTGCTGATGATTTTTATCAAATTAAACCTTCTTACCGGAAACTTCTACAAAAGTATATTAACAAACGTGCAAGTCGAAGTGATCTAGTAAGAATTTTTGACAAATGTGCTCGTAATGGAATTGAGCCTCAATATGTGTCCTTATATAAGGCAGAAATAATTGTTCATCAAATTCGTAGCAATCCTTCTTACATTACAGTTGAAGCAATAGCTGATATTTTGAGTGTTTTTCGCTATGAACCAAGCGTTACTAAAGGGATTTTAAGAGGTTTATCAGGTAATCTACCCGATCAAAATATGTATAGGATTTATCAGACAGCAGCAGCAGCAATCCCAACAAGAAAAAACATCGATTCAATACTTATATTTCCAACGGCTATTATTCTGGAAAAAGTAGCCTCTCAGCTAAGACCTAGAAAGTTTACCGTCTTTCCACTTTATATTATATCATTGGTTTATCAAACTTGGTCAAACCATAAAAGAGCTATCAATACTTTAAAGCGAGCTATAGAGCATCTTCCTGACGAAGCTTCTAAATCAGCAGGAGTTTTAATGTCGCGTTTGGCATTAAGTTACATTATGGTAGGGAACATGAGTAAAGCCAGAAAAGCTTTGCTTCAAGCTGAGAGAATTTTAGAAATAAATAGTAATGAGTGGATTGACAATCAACTTAACAAGCAGATTTGGTATCTTAAACGAGGATATTGGCAAGAAGCACTGAGAATTGGATTATCTTTAGAAGAATCTATTAAAGATCCTTACTTAAAGGCAAAACACGCACATATTTTAGGAGTCAATTATTTGTATGTAGGTAGCCTTGGTATAGCAGAAAGATCTGCGAGGAAGTGTGAGGATTTTTCTAGTCTTGTAACCCTGAGTTCTTGGGTTATAGGAAAAGCTTGGAGAAATCGTTTTGCTTATGCCTTATTATCAACCGTCGCTCTGGTGAATGGTTCAGATAAATCTTTGGAAAAGCAAGAAGAGGATTTCCGTAAATCAGTGCTTACTGCTGGTGATACAATTCGTCAGTTAAGTCCTCTATTTCGATGGATTTTAGGTTGCACAGTTCAAAGCCATTATCTCTATACGGAAGCATCTATTGCTGCAATCAAGGGAAATTACATCATTGCAGAGCGTAAATATTTGCAACTACAACAAGACAAACATTTAGAAGTGTATTATCTAATCAGCTCTCATCTGGATTTAGCTACAATATACTTGAAAACAAATAGAGTTGATGAGGCTATAAATTTATATCAATATTGTGCAGAAGAGGCATCTAAGTTGGGATTTAAGTATTTAGAGGTTAGAGCTTTAAAGAAAGCTTGTGAGATTAGGTTTGATGAGTCTTTAGCCACAAAGATAGATGGACTAGATAGAAATATCTACACAATTGGTAGCTCTTTCATAGACAATTTGGAATTCCTAATTCCAGTGTAGAGTCTCAGATAGTAAAGTTCAGAAACTTGTCTTTTGTCACCCCCGGGTTTTTGCTACTCGATCGCCCAAATTTTCATCAAACACAGTCCTGGACGCACTCATACCAAAGAAACCGGGTTTTTACCTAATCTGTTAGCTACAACTCAGAATTTGCGTAAAAAACCCGGTTTCTCACTATCCTTGCGTCCAGGAATGAAAAAAAAGGAACAATGTATTTTTCCATTGTTCCTTCTTTCCGAGTTTCCGATGTATCAATCTACAACTTAACTTCGATATCTACGCCGGCTGGCAAATCCAGCTTCATCAAAGCATCAATTGTTTTAGCAGAAGGCTGGTGAATGTCGATGATGCGGCGGTGCGTGCGAGTTTCAAAGTGTTCGCGAGAATCTTTGTCTACGTGAGGCGATCGCAGCAAACAGTAAATCCGCCGTTTTGTGGGCAAAGGAATCGGACCGATCGCAGTAGCGGCTGTCCGATTTGCTGTATCTACAATCTTTTCACAAGATGCGTCTAGAATGCGACGATCGAAAGCTTTGAGGCGAATGCGAATTTTTTGTTGTGGGATAGCTGCCATTTTTGTTTCTTTAATTTTCTAGGTTCAGTTTATTTTTTGTTGTCTGTTATTTGCGGTGCCCTGAGCGTAGTCGAAGGGTTATTTGTTATTTGTTATTTGCGGTGCCCTGAGCGGATTCGAAGGGTTCTTTGTTATCGAATATTCGATCGATAACTACTAACCAATAACTACTAACCAATAACTACTAACCAATAACTCCTAACAAATAACTACTAACTACTGACTAAATAGCAGAAAAGCCTATTGACATTTAGCGACTTTTCTGCTATCTAGGCTGTTAGCGTAGTCCTACTTGAGGATTTTGGAAACGACGCCGGCACCGACGGTGCGGCCACCTTCGCGGATGGCGAAGCGCATTCCTTGTTCGATCGCGATCGGGTGAATCAGCTCAACAGTCATTTTAATCCGGTCACCGGGCATCACCATTTCAACTTCCGTGCCGTCATCAGCCGTGAACTGTTTGATCGTACCAGTTACATCCGTTGTACGAACGTAGAATTGAGGGCGGTAGCCAGAGAAAAAGGGCGTGTGCCGGCCGCCTTCTTCCTTCTTCAGAATATAGACTTCAGACTCAAACTCTGTGTGAGGCAAGATGCTCTTCGGCTTGGCAATCACCATACCGCGTTCAATATCCGCCTTCAAAATCCCCCGCAGCAGTAAGCCCACGTTGTCCCCCGCTAAGCCTTCCTCCAGAGACTTTGTGAACATTTCCACACCAGTCACCGTAGTGCTGCGAGTGTCCTTCAGACCAACCAATTCGACGCTTTCGCCGACCTTGACTTTCCCACGTTCAATCCGGCCAGTAGCAACAGTACCCCGACCAGTAATCGAGAATACATCTTCAACTGCCATCAAGAAGGGCTTATCAATTTCCCGTTCCGGCGTGGGGATGTAACTATCCACTGCTTCCATCAGTGCATAAATCTTATCAATCCACTCATTCTCGCCTTTCTTAATCTTGGGATTGGCAGCCATCGCTTCGAGAGCTTTCAATCCCGAACCAGTCACGATGGGGATGTCATCACCAGGAAAATCGTAAGAACTCAGGAGTTCGCGAACTTCCAGTTCCACCAATTCCAAAAGTTCTGCGTCATCTACCATGTCTTCCTTGTTCAAGAAAACAACCAAGCTAGGAACGCCAACTTGCTTAGCTAGCAGGATATGTTCGCGAGTTTGAGGCATGGGGCCGTCCGCCGCTGATACCACTAGGATGCCACCGTCCATTTGAGCCGCACCAGTGATCATGTTTTTCACATAGTCAGCGTGTCCGGGGCAATCAACGTGGGCATAGTGCCGAGCCGTGGTTTCATACTCAACGTGAGCAGTATTAATCGTAATACCCCGTGCTTTTTCTTCAGGGGCGGCGTCGATTTCATCGTATCTCTTAGCCTTTGCTTGACCTAGTGCAGAGAGAGTCATCGTAATCGCGGCGGTCAAAGTTGTTTTGCCGTGGTCAACGTGACCGATCGTGCCGATGTTTACGTGGGGTTTAGTCCGTTCAAATTTTGCGCGTGCCATTCTCGATCTGTTCCTTGTTTTTTTAGCGATTTTAGACTTGAGATTTTAGATTCTCGATTTTGGATTCAATCCAAAATCCAAAATCTAAAATCTAAAATCATTAGTTCCCTTTGTTCTTAGCGATGATGGCTTCAGCCACATTTCGCGGCACTTCTTCGTAATGGCTGAATTCCATTGTGAAGATGCCCCTGCCTTGGGTTCTCGAGCGGATGTCAGTGGCGTAGCCAAACATTTCTGCGAGTGGAACTTTTACAGAAACTTTGGCAATTCCCTGATCCGTCTCTTGACCCTCAATATGACCCCGACGAGAGTTGAGGTCGCCGATGACGTTCCCGATATAATCTTCGGGAACTTCCACCTCTACTTTCATCATAGGCTCTAGCAGCACTGGCGACGCCTTCATCACGGCTTCTTTGATCGCCATTGAACCGGCGATCTTAAATGCCATTTCTGAGGAGTCTACGTCGTGAAAAGACCCGTCTACCATAGTAGCTTTGAGGTCAATCACGGGATATCCTGCTAGAATACCTGATTCGCAGGCTTCTTTCATCCCTTGTCCTGCCGGGCCGATGTACTCTTTGGGTACTGTGCCGCCGACAATTTTGGAGACAAATTCAAAGCCGGTTCCTACTGCTGTTGGTTCGAGTTCGATCACGACGTGACCGTACTGACCTTTACCGCCGCTTTGGCGGATAAATTTACCTTCGGCGCGGACGGCTTTGCGAATTGTTTCGCGGTAGGCTACTTGTGGCTGACCGACGTTGGCTTCTACTTTGAATTCCCGCAGCATTCTGTCTACGAGGATTTCTAGGTGAAGTTCGCCCATGCCGGCGATGATTGTCTGGTTGGTTTCCGGGTCAACATTGACTCGAAAAGTCGGGTCTTCTTCCGAGAGGGACTGGAGGGCTTTGGAGAGCTTCTCCATGTCTTGTTTGGTTTTGGGCTCCACCGCCACCGAGATGACTGTCTCTGGAATAAACAGGGACTCCAGAATCACTGGTGCTGTTTCGTCGCAGAGGGTGTCCCCTGTGAAGGTGTCTTTCAGACCCAAAGCTGCTCCCAAGTCTCCAGCGCGGAGTTCGTCTACTTCTATCCGATCGTCCGCTTTGAGCAAAATTAGGCGAGAAACCCGCTCTTTTTTGTCTTTGGTGGAGTTGAGGACGTAAGTACCTTTTTTGAGGATACCGGAGTAGACGCGAACAAAGGTCAGGCGACCATAGGGGTCTGCCATGATTTTGAAGGCCAGGGCTGACAGGGGGGCGTTGTCGTCCGCCTGTCGCTCTGCGGTGTCGCCGTTGGGCAGGAGTCCTTGAATTGCAGGAACCTCCAAGGGCGACGGCAGATAGTCGATGACTGCATCCAACAACAACTGAACGCCTTTGTTTTTGAAGGCCGAACCGCACAGCATAGGGACGATCGTACCTTTGACAGTGCCGTGGCGCAGGGCGGTGCGAATTTCTGCTTCCGTTAGTTCTACGCCTTCAAGGTATTTCTCGGTGAGGGCGTCGCTGGTTTCTGCTACGGACTCGATCAGCTTGGTGCGGTATTCGGCGGCTAGCTCTTTGACTTCATCGGGGATTTCTACTTCAAGGATCTCGGTGCCGATGTCGTTGTTGTAGATATAGGCTTTCATTTGCACTAGGTCTACAATTCCCCGGAAGTTTTCTTCGCTGCCGATCGGAATTTGGATGGGTACGGCGTTCGCTCTCATGCGATCGCAAATTTGACCGTAGACTTTGTAGAAGTTAGCGCCCATCCGATCCATTTTGTTGACAAACACAATCCGAGGTACTTTGTACCGATCGGCTTGTCGCCAAACAGTTTCCGATTGTGGCTGAACTCCGCCTACCGAGCAGAACACTGCGATCACTCCATCTAGCACTCGCATGGAGCGTTCGACTTCGATCGTGAAGTCTACGTGTCCGGGAGTGTCGATGATGTTGATTTTGTAATTTTTCCAACTGGTGGTGATAGCGGCGGCAGTAATCGTAATTCCCCGCTCCCGCTCTTGCTCCATCCAGTCGGTAACTGCTGTTCCTTCATGCACTTCACCCATTTTGTGAACCATGCCTGAATAGAACAGAATTCTTTCAGTTGTCGTTGTTTTGCCCGCATCAATGTGGGCTGCGATGCCAATGTTGCGGGTTTTTTCTAGGGGGACGGTACGTGCCACAGCTACCTCCTTGAGTTTTCTCTGCTGTTATAATACAATTATACTACACAGAAACCCTATTTTGTAGTCGCTAGCGACTGACAACATAAGTATATGGAGCTTATTGTTACATTTTAATATTTTTTGCAAGATTTGTTTACAAAAATATTAAGGATTTGACATGGAGGATTAAGAGAGTTTTGAATTTTGAGTTTTCGAGTGTTGAGTTTGCTTCATTGGTCGCAGCCGATCGCCGGGGGAAGCAATCTCAATACTCAAAACTTACACTGTTCAATCTCTCGCCCAATGCTCTCATACCACAGAGTCGTCCAATTTGACCTACCCGATTGGGCGATTAGTACCGATAGTGGGCGAAGGCCTTGTTGGCTTCGGCCATACGGTGGGTTTCTTCGCGCTTGCGAATGGCGCTACCTGTTTCGTTAGCTGCATCCATCAGTTCGTTGGCCAGCTTAGCGGCCATTGAGCGACCGGTTCTGGCTCTGGCAAATCTGATCAGCCAGCGGAGGGCGAGAGTAGTTCCGCGATCGGAACGCACTTCCATCGGCACTTGGTAGGTAGCGCCACCCACTCGGCGGGCTTTGACTTCGACTAGGGGTGTAGCGTTTTTGACTGCTTTTTCAAACAAGTCTAACGGTTCGACTCCTGTCCGTTCTTGGATGGTTTTGAGAGCGTCGTAGACGATGCTGGATGCCACGGATTTTTTGCCGTGCTGCATGATCCGTCTCACCATCATGCTTACCAACCGGCTGTTGTAGGTTGGATCAGGGGGGACTGGACGTTTTTGAATAACTGTGCGGCGAGACATAGTTCTATTTGGGATTTTTGATTTTGAATGATTGAGTTTGGGGTTTTTGTTAGCTATCGATCGACTATTAACTGGCTATCAAGGGGCGATCGCCAATTATTTTTGCTCCCAAACCCCGAAAGCAAGTGCGAGTTCCGTTTTATTTCTTCGCTTTGGGACGCTTAGCCCCGTATTTAGAACGGCCTTGTTTGCGGTCTTTCACCCCGGCCGTGTCTAATGTACCGCGAATGATGTGGTATCTAACTCCCGGCAAATCTTTTACCCGGCCACCACGGATCATTACTACCGAGTGTTCTTGCAAGTTGTGACCGATGCCTGGGATGTAGGCTGTCACTTCAAAACCAGAAGTCAGCCGCACCCGCGCCACCTTTCGCAGCGCCGAGTTAGGTTTTTTGGGGGTGGTTGTGTACACTCTGGTGCAAACTCCGCGGCGCTGAGGGCAACTCTTGAGAGCTGGCGATTTGGTTTTTTTCTGCGTTTCTTCCCGTGCTGAACGAATGAGTTGCTGAATAGTGGGCATGAGTTACGGCATTTCTAGCTTTTTGCTGAATAATAGAGTGAGCTGGCGGCATCCGCGCTGAAAGTCCCTTCCCCTCTACGGGGACGGGATTTTGGCAAAAATTATGGAAAAGTGAGGATACCAGACTCTATATTGTACATGACTCGACCTTCTTTGGCAAGGAATTAGGAATGAGGGGGGCGATCGAACTTTTTCCCCTACTTGTTTTCCTGAAAGTTTTCGCGGTCATCAACAACGAGTTTTGGCGCTGATTGCATAATTTAACCGATCGGCGTCGGTGCAACAGCAGCCACAGCAGTGATGGCAAGTCATCAACACCGACAACTGTCGATCGCCTCACAATTTTGGGGAGATGCGCGAGGTGCGGGGGGTTGCATCACCGTCAGCCGTCGATCGAGATCACATCTGATCAGATAAAATTGCCAGAGCATCAGAAATATAGATTGAGTTGACCGCAGATGAGAACCGCAGCTTGGATTCCTGAATATACAATTTCCGAACTTTACTTGAATATTTGGAAATCCGGTAAGATCGATCGAACTCAGTTCCACCAGATTCAATACGCAATTTCTGGTCAAAAGTTGATCAATTCAGAGGAAGAGCTAACAATTGTCAGCAGACTCATGTATGCGTTGCGCCTGATGGCAGTCCGTCATGGACTGACTTGCTAGGATTTTTTGAGTTTTGAGTGAAAATCCCCTTAATATAATTAGAGGGATGTAAAAAAAGAATCCCAATTATTTAAAGGTTTTCTCAAGGTAAAAGGACGGGGTATGTTTAATTCTACTGAACTGCTGATCGAGGCTTTCATTCAACAACTTGAGAAAGGGTACAGTCGCACTTACGGAGGGTATAAATCAGATTATGCCGACATTATTTCCTGGGTGGGCGCAATGGCGTTAGAAAACATCGCCAGCAGCGACGCTCTGTATCACAATGTAGAACACGCGATTTGTATTACCTTAGTCGGTCAAGAAATCTTGCGGGGAAAACACATTCGCAAGGGCGGAGTATCCTGCGATAATTGGCTGCACTTCATCATATCTTTGCTGTGCCAAGATATCGGATATGTCAAAGGAGTTTGCCGACAAGACCAACAAGCAGAAAGATTGTATGCTACAGGAAAAGATGGCATGAAAATTGCACTTTCTCCGGGTGCAACAGCAGCCAGCCTAGCTCCTTACCGAGTGGACAGAGCTAAACTATTCATTGATGAGCGCTTTGGGAACCACAAGCTAATTAATGCTGAAATAATTAAGCAAAATATAGAACAGACTCGTTTCTCGGTGCTAGATAGGAACACTCAGGAAGATGCAGTTAATTATTCTAGTTTAGTTCGCGGTGCTGACTTGATCGGTCAGCTTAGCAACCCGCAATATTTACAGAAAATTGGCGCGCTGTTTTACGAGTTGGAAGAAAGCGGTGCTACTAAAGTTTTGGGCTACCGACATCCGGGCGACTTGCTGCAAAGCTACTCGAAGTTTTACTGGAGCGGTATTTATCCGCACATCAGCGAATCTCTCGGCTACTTACAGTTAACACAGGAAGGCAAACAGATTGTTGCTAGTTTGTACGCTAATGTATTTCGCATGGAACATGAACGTAGTGATTCTGAGGTTGCTTGAGTCAGAAGGGCGGGCACTCACAGGCACCGCCCCTAAACAACTTCACCCTCGATTTCTGAATGGTATTGAGGACATAACTAATTGCTGGGTACCAAAGAAGGCCATCCCTCCCGCAGCGCTTCCAAACAAACAGCGCGCACAGTTAACTGACAGTCAAGCAGTTCTACACCAGCTTTTTCAACTTGCTTTTTGCCAATTTTTAAAATCGATTCATCACTAAATTCAAAAGTCTTGTGACACTGAATGCAAACCAGGTGATGAAGGTGGTGCAATTCAGGCAAATTTAGCTCGTAATGTTTGTGTCATTCTGCTAATTCTAGTTACCGCAAAATCCCAATTCTTGCTAATAAATGCAGAGTTATATACACAGTAGACAAGCCAATTTTTTCGCCTTGATTCTGTAAAGTTTTATAGAACTCTTCTGCACTCAAATGATTGCCTTGCCGCAGATTTTGAAAGACACTCAAAATATTTTATCGCTGGGGAGTCAGGCTGTGGCCCCTCTGATTTAGTTCGACTTTGAGTGAGTTAGCACTGTATAAATTCATGTTTGTGAAGCAAGTTCGGTGACGGATTTTGTAATGGATTTAACGGATGTTAGGAGGAAGAAAGTTTGGCAGATGTAATTGGAGAATTGGTTGTCGGTATTTCTGCATAAGGTTTGTGCAGCTTGGAGCAATGTTGCTGACAGGAATTGGCAAAACAAGTTTTCGGTTCAAAGTCAGTACAGCCGATCGCATCTTCAGTACAAGCAACGCACGGCCGCACAGTACACTTGAGGCGGTAGTCATTAGTAAAAAACTCGCAATCCGAACAGGGAACTTGATGTAGTCGCCGAATTTGATGGAATCCTTCTCGCAACGCTACCGAAATACTCCACAAAAACAGAACCATCACAGTCGCGATACAGAAACAGCAAATAAAAACAGTCATAGGGTGATTTTCTCAAAGTATAGCCGAAGGAAGTTCGGCAACGGATTGTGTAACGGATGTAACGGATGTTATGCCCTTCAGCGAAGCTGAGGGGATAAAAAGAAGGAAAATCCCATTCAGCTATTCAGACGAGGGCGAGAAGCGTGCCAGATGTGGCCTGCAAGCGCTGTTATACCCAAGAAAAATTGTGCATTTGTCAATCCGAGGCGATCGCTCCCGTAGAATTCCACAGGATAAACAGTCGTGTTATATCCCACAAAAGCACAAGAAAGAAAAGCCATAAAAGCCAAACCCCCCAAACTGTAACCAAGAAGAGCATCAGCATTGATAATTAAAAGTCGCTGATCCCAAGGAAAAGGCTCAACCCTTCGACTACGCTCAGGGTACCGCGCGAGTATGCCACACACCACCTGCAATCAGCATTGAACCAATCCAAATATGACCACCGATGACATCCTCTAAGTTATCAACAGCAGCCATTCCTAAGACTGTCCAGCCACCGTTAGCAAACCCAAACAAATAACCAAAAATTGTCGCCGGATTGAGATTAGGATTAGCAATTAAGCGAACATCATCAATTGCACTGTCATAAATTCCCCCAAATTTCATCGCTTTCATCACTAGGAGAAAAGCACCCAATCCTAAAATAATTAAGTGACTGCCCAAAATGAAACCCAGTTTCTTAGCATCATTCCATTCATAGTGAAACAGAGCGCCAAGTTCGCCTTCACTGTGCAAAATTGCCGGGTCTCGAAAAACATGAAAAAGACCACCAGCACCCAAAACAGCCGATGCGACTAAATGCAATATGCCGATCGCAAAATAAGGATAAGTATCAATCGCCACACCCCCAGCACCAACACCCCAGCCTAAAGTCGCTAAATGTGGCAGTAAAGACAGGTTTTGCTCGTACATAGGCGTGTTTGGTACAAACCTAGAAACCTCCGAAATAGTAATCGATCCCGCCCAAAACATAATCAAACCTGCGTGAGCGACATGAGCACCCAACAACCTACCCGACAAATCAGTTAAGCGGGCATTACCGAGCCACCACTTAACATTATTTCCATCCCTTCCAAAGTCGTTAATATTAGCAATTGTCACAGTTTTCTCTCCGTAAAATTATATAGAACTTCCAAAAAGCCGATGTGTCATGCTGAGTGAAACGAAGCATCTCTGAGATTCTTCACTTCGCTCAGAATGACAGAATTACAAAGAATTACGTTGTTCAGAAACAACTAAGCATCTCTGAGATTCTTCACTTCGCTCAGAATGACAGAATTACAAAGAATTACGTTGTTCAGAAACAACTAAGCATCTCTGAGATTCTTCACTTCGCTCAGAATGACAGAATTACAAAGAATTACGTTGTTCAGAAACAACTAAGCATCTCTGAGATTCTTCACTTCGCTCAGAATGACAGAATTACAAAGAATTACGTTGTTCAGAAACAACTAAGCATCTCTGAGATTCTTCACTTCGCTCAGAATGACAGAATTACAAAGAATTACGTTGTTCAGAAACCGGGTTTTTACGAAAATACTTTTTTTTCACCCGTAGCTTCGGTAAAAAACCCGGTTTCTTCGGTCGGAGTGCGTAATTCCTGTTTAAGTCTTAAGACTCAGTTCCTACCGCATTCAAAGAAGTTTCAACCTGCTTAAAATTGAAACCAATCGCCCGGAGAGCGTGCCAAAAATGACCTTGCAAAAAGAAGAAAGCCAAAAAGAAATGAGAATTAGCCAGCCAGCAACGAGGAGTGTGAGCGCCGAGTGGTAATTGAACCGTATCTGCAAAATAAGGGCTAACACCAAGCTTAATATCCAGCACAGGGCCGTAGAATTCAACGGGATAAGCTAAAGTATTAACCGCACAGAAATAAGCTGCTGTAAACCCTGCTAAAGCAATACCGCCAAGAGAGTAAGAAAGAATAGCTTCGCCAGAGAAACTTAACACTCGTTTAGCCCAAGGAAACGGCTCTTTTACGATGTGCCAAACGCCGCCTAAAAGTAGCATAGCGCCAACATAAATGTGACCGCCAACTAAATCTTCCAAGTTGTTAACACTAGCAAAATGAGTTTGGTAGCCGTAGATAACTAACGGGTCAATAGTCGGATTGACAACAGTGCGGACATCGTGAATTACCGAGTCGTACAAACCGCCAAAAAACATCGCTTTTGCTGCTAGTAGTAGCGCACCTAATCCTAAGAAAATCAAGTGATGTCCTAGGATGAAACCCAACTTTTTAGGGTCTTCCCATTCAAAGTGAAACTTCCCGGCGCGACCTTTGGCATCCTTCAAGCTTTTAGGGCCTTTAAAGGTGTGAAACAAAGCACCAGCACCCAAAACAGCAGATGAAATGAGGTGTACCATTCCGACCACGAAGTACGGATAAGTATCGACGATTTGACCACCTGCTCCTACACCTAAACCGAGAGTTGCTAAGTGGGGGAGCAAAATTAAGCCTTGTTCGCCCATAGAAATTGCTGGGTTGTAGCGAGACATTTCAAACAGAGTAAATGCTCCGGCCCAAAAAGTAATTAAAGCGGCTTGACCGACGTGGGCGGAAATGAAATATCCCGAAAGATTGGCGAAGCGAGAATTGCCGGCCCACCAGTCATATTTAACCTTCGGATTGTCGTAAGTTTGCATCGTTTTTTGTTTCCTTGTTGTCAGTGTTTGCTTGATATCAATTCCGGTTGTTGACCCTTCGACCCTTCGACCCTTCTACCCTTCGACTACGCTCAGGGTACTGCTGTTAACTGTTAACTGCCGTTAATTTACTAAGCCTCGGAAAATGGCATCTAGACCATAAATATTGTTGAGAAGCAAATAGCCGAGAAAAGCTCCAGATGTGCCACCGATGACGAAACCACCTCGGAATAAACTCCAATCTTCTGGGGTTTTATGCCAGTAGAATGATTTTTCTTGTTCGAGATTTTTGCGTTCGCCAGCAGAAAGTGCGATCGACAAAATTAGCATTAATGCCAGCGTCGCTAGCAAACCCGCCAGCGGTGTCAGCCCTTTGTCCTGCAAAGGAATTAACACAGCAATCGCTCCTACTAGGAAATATCCGTGAGCTAAACTCACTTCTAACCCTCGGACAATTGGAGACAAACCCTTGCGATAAATAGGCAAATTTCTCAAAAAAGTCACAGTCGTGTCAGAAAAACTCACGGCTGTCGCTGCACTTGCAACTTGAACCACAGCAGGAGTTGCTGTTACAAAATCTCCTGAACGGAAATCAAATCCTGCTGCTTTTGTGCGAACGCGCAGCGCGTGCCAAATGTGACCCGAAAGCGCCAAAATCGCTAACACAAAGTGGCTTGTTGCCAGCCAAGTTCGCGCAGAAACAACTGCTACTTCCGGGCCGCTCAAACCCACAGGGCCGTAAAAAACCTCTGGATAAACAGTGTTATTTACAGTCACGAAGTAGGCTGCCAAAAATCCCATGTAAGCCAGAGCGCCTAAGCTGTAAGAAAGGTAAGCTTCCCCCGACCAAAATAGGACTCGCTGGGCCCAAGCAAAAGGCTTAGTGAAGATATGCCAGAAACCGCCAATGATGCACAGCAAGCCAACATAAATGTGACCGCCAATGACATCTTCTAAGTTGTCAACTGCTGCCATTCCTTCGGGGCCGTGTACGGGAAAGAGATAACTAAAAATGCGAATGGGATTGAGGGTTGGTTCGCTAATTATCCGCACATCAGCAACGTTGGGGTCATAAAGACCGCCCCAAAATAAGGCTTTTGCGACTAGCAGCCAAGCGCCGGCACCTAATAGTAATAGGTGAATGCCGATGATGCTGGTCATCTTGTCTTTGTCTTCCCAGTCGTAGCCGAAGGAACCAAAGAAAGTTTTGTTTTGCGGCAATACTTTCGGGCCGAGCAAGGAGTGGTAAAGTCCGCCGGCACCGAGAACTGCGGAGCTAATTAAATGTACAACTCCGATCGCAAAATAGGGATAGACATCAACAATTTGACCACCCTTACCTACTCCCAAACCCAAACTTGCCAAATGTGGAAGCAGGATTAAGCCTTGGTCGTACATGGGTTGTTGCGGGTTGAAATTGGAAATTTCAAACAGAGTCATCGCCCCGGCCCAGAGTACAATCAAACCTGCGTGAGCGACGTGAGCTCCTAAAATTCGTCCTGAAAATTCTGTGAAACGGGCGTTACCAGCCCACCAGCCGTATTCGCTTTCTGGCTTTTCCGGCTCTAGTTTTAAATTCGGTTCAGCTATTGCTTGCATTTTCGCTTTCCTCTAATTTCGATAGTCTGGGTCAAAAACTCCCGGTGGTTGTCCTTCGACTACGCTCAGGAACCGCGCGAAACCATATCTCAATGGGTCAAAAACTCCCGGTGGTTGTCCTTCGACTACGCTCAGGAACCGCGCGAAACCATATCTCAATGGGTCAAAAACTCCCGTTGGTTGAGCGGAGTCGAAACCCTATGACAATATCCGTGACAGAGATACACTCTTGACAGGGCGGGCACGGGGGCACCGCCCCTACAGAAACCGGGTTTTTTGCCTGACTCATATTTGGTTAACTGGCTGCATTTGCTGCAACTTGGTTGACGACTTCGCCTTTGCGGAAGTCAAATCCTGCTGCTCGGAGAGCGTGCCAAATATGTCCTTGCAAAAAGAAGAAGGCTAACCAGAAGTGGGAGTTGGCCAGCCAAGTTCGGGAAGTCAAAACTTCTCCACTATCGAAATAGGGGAATTGCTGGATGCCAATTTTTAAAGCTGGGCCGAAGAATTCAACTGGGTAAACCAGGGTGTTGACTGAGACGAAGTAGGCGGCGATGAAACCCATTAAGGCTAAGGCGCCGAGACTATAGGAGAGATAAGCTTCTCCTGACCAGACGAACAGGTTTTCTGTCCAAGCAAAAGGCTGGGTGCGAATGTGCCACAACCCGCCGATTATGCAGAGAATTCCTACCCACATATGTCCGCCGACAACATCTTCGAGGTTGTTAACAGCAGCCAGCCAGTTTTTGCCGCCTGCACCGAACAGGTAACCGAAAATCACAGTCGGGTTGAATGTGGGTTCCGAAATAACGCGCACTTGCCCGATCGTGGTATCATACAAACCACCGAAATACATAGCTTTGGCCACCAACAAGAAGGCACCGACACCCAGCAAAATTAGGTGAATGCCCAAAATGGTGGTCATTTTGTCTTTGTCTTCCCATTTGTAGCCGAAGAAAGGAGTTCTTTCTTCGAGGGTGGCTTCTCCTTTGAGGGAGTGGAAGATGCCACCGAAGCCGAGAAAGGCTGAGCTGATTAGGTGAATGACACCAATTTGAAAGTATGGATAAGTATCAACTATTTTGCCTCCGGCTCCGACACCTAGGCCGAGTCTGGCTAGGTTTGGTAGCAGAATCAAACCTTGTTCGTACATGGGCAATTCTGGGTTGAAGCGCGAAAGCTCAAACAGGGTATAGGCTCCTGCCCAAAAGACGATGAGGCCGGCTTGGGCGACGTGAGCGCCGAGTAAACGACCGGAAAGGTTGATTAAGCGGGCGTTGCCGGCCCACCAGGGAAAGGTTTCTCCTTCGGCTGGGAAGGATGTTTTTGCCATGTTTGTCACGGCGAGTTACCTCTTGAGAAAGATGTCAATTGAGTCTTAAGCTTGTGTGGCTTATTGATATAGATAATCAACAATTTTGCTAACTTCGTCAAGTCTTTTGCCAAACTTTATCATTAAGATTGGTTGAGATATGTAACGAGGCTGCCGGAAAGCTTCTGTATCAAGGGTTTTATGGAGTTAGTGCGATCGGCTTTCACAATTTTTCTTACTGGTGTAGATTAGCAGTAAGTAAATATGTCTGGATTTATTGATCAAGAATTTTAGTAAGGTGCAGGAGCAGAATGACATATAAAGTCCTGGACGCACACTCAGCAAAGAAACCGGGTTTTTTAGGGGATCTTGGGGTGTGAACGAAGTATTGTCGTCAAAAACCCGGTTTCTGAACCCCGACGCACACTCAGCAAAGAAACCGGGTTTTTTAGGGGATCTTGGGGTGTGAACGAAGTATTGTCGTCAAAAACCCGGTTTCTGAACCCCCATGCGTCCAGGAGATATAGCAACCGCCAAGGCTGTATTTCAAATCAAAAGCCTGAGAACACTTGCTCTCAGGCTTTTTTAGCTAGATTTGTAATTGCTTGTTGCATCTGGCGTGCTAATTCAAGCTGTTGATTTGCTTTCCTCGGCTACTTGCTCGTTGCTGGGTAATTCCAGACAGTAGCCGGCCCCATATACGGTTTTGATGTACCGAGGATGGCGGGGATCGGGTTCCATCTTGGTTCTCAGGTGTCTGATGTGTACGCGAATTGTTTCGATGTCGTCGTCGGGGTCATAACCCCAGACTTCTTTGAGAATTTCGCTGGGAGAGACTGTTTGACCGTGACGCTGGAGCAAGCAGTGGAGCAACTCGAACTCTAGGTGGGTCAGTTTGACTGTCTTAACGTACCAAACCGCTTCAAACCTTTCGGGGACAAGGGTCAGGGGGCCGTAATTCAGGATTTCGGAGTGTTTGGCGGCTTGGGGGATGCGGTCTGTGCGCCTCAGTAGGGCTCGCACTCGCGCCAGCATCTCTTCTAGTTCAAAGGGCTTGGTCAGGTAGTCGTCGGCGCCGGAGTTGAAGCCTTCTACTTTGTCTTGAGTTTGACTTAAGGCGGTCAACATCAAGACGGGAATGTCTGCTGTGCGATCGTCTCGCCGCAAGCGCTGACACACTGTGAATCCGTCTACTCTAGGCAGCATCAGGTCTAGGACGATCAGGTCGGGGAGCATTTGTATGGCTAGTGCCTGACCTTTGATGCCGTCTTCTGCATGGGTTACTTCGTACCCAGCCATTTCTAGGTTGATGGCCACGAGTTCGGCGATCGCCGCGTCATCGTCAATAACAAGTATCCGAGGCATCATTATTTATCTCACCGCTAACCAAATGGGGCAGCCTACAGCCTTCTGGGGGTTCCAGGTAACTTTAACGAACAATTTACTAATTTTAAGCTTCATTAAGGATTATAAGGTTGATTAAGAACTTTTTGAGCTATTTGACACTCCCACCCCTGGCCAGGAGTGGGATTCTTGGTTCTGCGACCAACCTTAACCCCTGTAGATTTCTCAACACAAGCCAGCTGGTCTGTCTCCCCAAGGGTTTGAGTTTCGGTGTGCCCCACCGTACTTTTTATTCCTAAACCATGAGCAAAAATGTTTTTTGCTGCGTTCAAATCACGATGTTCAATTAATCCACAGATTAGACATTTATGGGTAGGAGTTGACAGAGATTTCTGTACAGTGCCACACCCATCACAGTCCTGAGATGTGAAATGGGGCGGTACTGCCATTACATGAACACCTCGTACTTTGGCAAAGTAATCTACCCAATTAATGAACATATACCAGGCCACATCAGATCAGGATGTTGGTTTTATATTGTCAACTTCTACAAGGTCTGTACTTGTGAAGTACAAACCACAGTGGGTACATTTACCCTGTTGCCTTTTGAGTAATTTTGCAACTCTATTAGGAGTTTCTGGGTATTCACCTCGACGCTTACTCCAATAAATCCAGTCGCCGTTGTATGGACTAGCTTTACCTTTGACCTTTGTATGCCTTACGATGTACTGGCATGGGTGCGTAATTCTCATCCGTCTTCGGTACTGAAACACCAATTGCGGTCGCCTACTGTTCTCCAATATTTGTCCTTGTTGATGTCCCCCTTTCCCCTCGTTCTTACCCAGGCTCTTAGCTTTTCCGAGGTGAGATGGTCAACCTTTGAGAAGATTTCCTTACTAAGGACAGTTGAGTAGTTTGACCATCCCCTAATTATTGGATTCAGCTTACTAATTAAATCAGCTTGTGGGGCAATTTTATGGGTATCTATTACCTCAGCAATCAAGGCTTTGTAGGTCTTGACCTTTGCCTTAGAGGGGGTGATTAGTGTGTTAAAGCCTAGCTTAAATGTTCCGTTTGATGCACTTCGGTAGTTTCCTACCTTGTGTTGTTGAATAGGGAATCCTAGAAACTCAAACCCAACATTTCCGTCTAATTCATTGAGCCTGTGGGTTAATTTTGTTTTGCTTGGCTTTAATTCCAGTCCAATGTCACTTAACCAATTAGCAATGATCTCTTTACATTTTAGGACAACGTTCAAATCCTCGTGGATGATTACGAAGTTATCAGCATAACGGATTAGGCTAAGGGCGCTACGGTTATCCCGTTTGTTTCCTTTTAGTGTTTCCACATACTGCTTTATTCTTTCTTCCATACCATGTAGGGCAATATTTGCTAACAAAGGGGATATTACGCCCCCTTGTGGTGTACCCTCATTAGTAGGAAAGAGATTTGCTTAGTCACAATACCTTGCTTTGAGCCAAGTCTTAGCTTGTCTTCTCATGGTAGGGAATGGGGCTAATTTTGTGAGTAACGCTTCATGGTTTATAGGGTCAAAGCATTTAGCTATGTCAGCATCAAGTACAAATTTGGACTTCATTCTAATACTGAGATCAATTGCCTGAACCGCATCGTGACAGGAACGTCCTGGTCTAAAACCCTAGGAGTTAGGCTCGAATTTTGCCTCCCATTCTGGCTCTAACGCTATCTTACATAGCGCTTGCATTGAACGGTCATTTATTGTGGGTATTCCTAATGGTCGTTTTTCATCAGTACCTGGTTTTGGAATCATCACCCTAGGAGTAGGCTTTGATTTCCCAGTAAGCTTCAAACTTCCTACAAGGCTTGTGCGTTGCTTTGGGGTCAAACTTTTCAGTCCATCCACACTAGGCGTATTCTTACCTTGGTTATCCTGTGTTACCCATCTAACCGCTATAGACTTTGCAGACCAAGACCTAATTAAGGTCTTCTGAAGTTTGCTCCAGTGCTTTAACATAGCCACGTTCACTCGCTGGATAGATTCTAGAAGCAACTTGAACGTCAATCTCTCAGCTTTACGCCAATTGAGTGGATTCCATTCCACCATCAGATAGTTCTGTGTTTTAGACATATTTATTGCTACTTCAGACTCCATCTTTGGAATTACCGTGTATCCGTCAGCAGAGCCCTCACATTACCGAGGGTCTTCGCTTTTGATACAATCCCTTCCCTATATACCATTCGTTAGCTACTTACTGGTTATCGACCATACCAGAGATATATAGGGGTTATTTCGTTCCGATTACACATTGTTAGAACCTTGAGCGATGATGCTTTCCACCGGGTTTATTGGGCGGTGCTTATAAGTCGGTTGATGAACCGCTTATGCCCTATCCTTGCCTTTTGGCTTGGTCTTAATCAGCCATTAGACCATTCATCTTAACGATGGTTCAAACGCATCTTTGCTTTTGCTACGCATGGATTATTGCTGGACAGTTACCGGATTTGGCTACCAGTAGTTCTGCCTTTTATCCCCGCTTTATCCTAGGGGTTGCTATTCCGTAAAGTAGGGGATATGCTTTCACCTCTGCACTTGAGGGGTAGGACTAAGGGAGAAACCCAGCACCTACAAATGTAATTAGTTGTCACCAGTTTCATATACTGGGCTAACCGTCCCATAAGGGTTTAAATCCTGATTTTTGGGTTAAACGAATCCCCCTCGTTAGATGTTACTAACGCCCTTGCTGTTCTTACAGCAAATTCTCGACGCTGCCTACTAACCTTTAAGTGTTTCCTCGCCATCTTGATGGCTTTTTTTCGGTTTTTAGAACCATTTTTTTTCTGGGAAACTCTACGTTGCAATCTTTTTAAGGATTTCTCTGACTTCCGCAAAAATCTAGGATTCTCTACTTGATTGCCTTCTGACTCGGTGTAGAAAAACTCTAAACCCAAATCGATACCAACAGCCTTTCCTGTTGGTGATTGTGGTTCAGAACGCTCTACAGAAATTGACTGTAGAATCCATCGGCCATGATTGACAACTCTTACTCGTTTGATTTGGTTCGGCTGAGAGAAGTTTAAATCACGAGTACCAATTAATTTGAATGTACCAGCTTTAAACCCATCACTAAACGCGCTCTGTTTTCGGTGATCTGAAAGTTTTCCATCCCGTCTGTTTATACTCAACCGAACGACCTTGTTTTTTGAACTTGGGATCGCCTTTCTTTCCTGACTTATTCTCCTTGCAGTTGGTATAAAATCGAGAGATGGCAGCCCAAGCTCTATCAGCAGAAGCTGGTCGAGCTTGGGAATTTAGCTGGCCAGCCATTTCAAATTATTTGGCGAAAACTGCACAAAGCTTTTGTAGGTCATTTTTGCTAACTCCATGATGATCCATCCAGTACCTTACCGATTTATTGCGAATAAAGTTGGCAGTACGAATTGCTGATTCAAGCAACTCATACTGCCAACTTTTTCCGGTCAATTTCGCTTCTAGTACCAACATGGATATTTAACTCAGGTGGACAATTAATTCTAACATTAACTAAAACAAAATTATCAACCAATTCTCAATGAGCACTGCCCGCTCAGGGGCAGCCCATTGATCCCAACCCCGCTCAGGGGTGGGCTTTCTGGGACGTTACCTGTAACAATCGCCGACACAACTACCGAGAATTAGCTGGCTTGCTCTCTAGCAGACTGAGTAATTTTGCGGGCAACATTTGGCTTGCCGCCTAATTTTGGGAAGTAAAGGGAGCCGACTGTCACTAAGAATATGGTATAACCAACGGCTTGCAAAAGATAAAGTCGCTCTCTGTAGCCAAATAGTGCTTTGAGGAGGATTCCGGGAAGACGCTCGAATGTGCGGGCGCTTTCACCGGCTCTGACTGTGCTTCGATGGGAAATTTGAGAGCCGACTCCGCCTCAATGGGCTCCCAAATTAGTCGAGCTTGCTTGCTTGGGAGTCACGCACATTCAATAGTCTGCTTCCTTTGAGTTCCAGGTCGATCACTCTCTTTAACGCGAAAATTAGAGATGAAGTTTTTCAAGGGAGAAAAAAAATTTTGGGTTTTTTTGAGGGTTAGCCCTTGCTTTTTTGAGCTCTTGACTGTATAATTAAATAATGGGAGTATGACTACTTATGCCTAAAAATGTCACTATTCCCATTATATAATGGTATCATACAAATATCAAGAAGTCAATCCCAAAACCCGAAAAAATGGGCCGTTTTTTTTTATCCCTGGGTAAAATTTTGCCCTAGCCCTGGAGGTAAATCACCGAAAAAACCGATCGCCGACACAACTACCGAGAATTAGCTGGCTTGCTCTCTAGCAGACTGAGTAATTTTGCGGGCAACATTTGGCTTGCCGCCTAATTTTGGGAAGTAAAGGGAGCCGACTGTCACTAAGAATATGG
>Ga0316607_1000055_pt1 | contig 43043 bp, 32 predicted proteins | sample MIS2016062E_MG_FD_207674 | JGI IMG/M metagenome (GOLD analysis project Ga0316607, IMG submission 207674) | Microbial mat bacterial communities from Middle Island sinkhole, Lake Huron, Michigan, United States - MIS.2016.062E | ecosystem: Environmental > Aquatic > Freshwater > Lake > Sediment...
CCTACAAGTAGAGTCTCGTTTCTTGAATTTTATTCAGAAATTTGACAGTAAGGTGCGCAGCGCGCACCCTACAAGTAGAGTCTCGTTTCTTGAATTTTATTCAGAAATTTGACAGTAAGGTGCGCAGTGCGCACCCTACAAGTAGAGTCTCGTTTCTTGAATTTTATTCAGAAATTTGACAGTAAGGTGCGCAGCGCGCACCCTACAAGTAGAGTCTCGTTTTTTGAATTTTGTTAAGAAATTTTACAGGTGCGCAGTGCGCACCCTACAACTAGAGTCTGGTTTTTTGAATTTTGTTAAGAAATTTTACAGGTGCGCAGTGCGCACCCTACAACTAGAGTCTGGTTTTTTGAATTTTGTTAAGAAACTTTACAGTAAGGTGCGCACTGCGCACCCTACAAGTAGAGTCTGGTTTTTTGAATTTTGTTAAGAAACTTTACAATAATTGTACATTTTGAGCGGTTACTGAGGGGATCAGGTAAAACTATCCTCAGAGCGATCGGATCGAACACAATTTTGATAAGATTTAAAGTCTACAACAAAATTTGGTATTGTCCGGCGAGGTAAAATAATGAGCTATCGTCCAATTATTCTCGGTATTGTCGGAGACAGCGCAGCGGGCAAAACAACCCTAACACGGGGAATTGCACAAGTATTGGGCCCAGAAAATGTCACCATCATTTGTACAGATGACTATCACCGCTACGACAGAACGCAGCGGGCTGAAATAGGGATCACAGCACTGCATCCCGACTGCAATTACCTCGACATCATGCAGCAGCACCTCAGCCTGCTACGCACTGGACAAGCTATTCTCAAACCCATCTACAATCACACCACAGGTGCATTTGACCCGCCGGAATACATCAAGCCCAGCAAATTTGTCATAGTTGAGGGTTTGTTGGGTTACGCCACTCGCACAATCCGCGATTCTTACGATGTAAAAGTGTATCTCGCTCCCCCAGAAGAGCTACGAACTCAGTGGAAAGTTAAGCGCGATACTATGAAGCGCGGTTATACCGAAGAACAGGTGCTGGCGGAAATATCCAAGCGGGAACCTGATTCGGAAGAATTTATTCGCCCCCAACGCAAGTTTGCAGATGTTGTAGTTAGTTTTTACCCGCCAGAAGAGGACAAAGAATTAAATTTGAGTGTCCGTTTAGTGCTGAGACCGACAATTGCTCACCCTAATTTTACTGAGATTTTAGACCAAGGGAGCGAGAATTTTAAACCGGCAATTCGCTTGGGACTCGATCGGGATATGGGCAAACCAGTTGACGTTTTGGAAGTAGACTCTCACGCTACTAGCGAACAAGTAAACGAACTGGAAATGATTTTGTGCAGCGAACTGCCCCACCTGCGAGGATTTTGCTCTACCCAAGGCAATCCTGAAATTGGCAAACTGATTGGCACCACTGGCGAAGTTTTGCAAAGTTACCCGCTAGCTTTGACTCAATTGCTAGTTGCCTATCACATGATGAAAGCAATTCATGTGTATTAGTTAGTTGTTAGTTGTGAAATGACTCATAATTTGAGAATCTGCAATTTTCCAGATGCCATCCCAATACTCTAAGGTATAGCGAACTAGCTTAGTATTAAAACTGCTACTATCGACTTTGCCATTTCGGTAAAGGGTGGCGTCTTCGGTGATTCTGACTTCAAGAGTGGCTTTGTTTCCAGATGCTGCAAAGCGTTCGACGGATTCAACTTTTTGGACACCGTATCGGTACTGAGAATTGCTGTTTGTCAAATAGTCGATCGCCTTGACGGTATCGCTATACAAAATACCTGTAGTCATTCTAGCCAGCAATGGGCGATCGAACGGAGGAGCAAATATTCTCTGCTTGGCATCCAGCCACCGGCTAATTAAATCCGAAGCTTGTCCGAGAGTAATATTCTGACCTTGACTGATATAATTTTCGCAGTAAGTTGTTACTGGTCGTTGTCCGGCGCAAGTAATATTTTCCGCTGTCGCGGGCGCCGCCAACCACAAAGGAGTTAAGATGGCGACTAGGATTATCGGTTTCATATCTAAAACCATCCATCATAAATTGACTTGATTTAGCCAAGTTCTAGGTGATAATTATTAGGAGATCATCTCAAACTATCGTGAGTTCGTCAGGAATTTTATCTACATCATGTACTGGCGGAATTTCGGAATTTTAATTGTATAGTTTTTGTCACAATTGAGGATAAATCCTCGGTGCCAAGCTCGTCAGATTAGCAAGGCCCAATTGCTGAATCGGCTGCGATACTGGCAACTGACTTTGAGGTGCGGGCTGCATTTCGCCTCGGAAATCTAGGAGGGTGACGAGCAGCAGGTAAGCAACTGCTAAAATTATAGAAATCACGCCAGTGAGCATCGCAATAATTTTTGAACGATCCATATTTAGAAAGATTGAAGTATAGCTAAACTTAGCTTAACATTAATTAGAATCAGACTTTAATCTATTTCTCTGACCAAAATGGAACCTCTTATAGATACATCAATCACCACCGCAAGCTCTGGATCTGCCCCAGTAGTGGAAATATTCAATCTGGGGAAGTTCTATCGTACCGGCTTCTGGATGAACCAAAAAATTGAATCGCTCAAAAGTTGCACTCTGACAGTCTCTCAGGGGGAAACTTTCGGGCTTTTAGGACAAAATGGAGCCGGGAAAACTACGCTGCTGAAAACATTGCTGGGTATAGTCAAGCCGACTTCGGGCCGGGCACTGCTGTTAGGGAGGCCTTTGGGCGATCGCACTGTGAAGCAGCGAGTTGGCTATCTGCCAGAAAATCCCTACTTTTACGACTATCTCACGGGCTGGGAATTCTTGCAATTTGTGGCGGGGCTGTTTCAAATTCCAGCCTCAGTTCAGCGGCAGCGAATTCCGCATTTGCTAGACTTAGTTGGGCTAACTCAAACGACGGCTGTCAAACAACAGTTGCGCCAGTATTCTAAGGGTATGCTGCAACGAATTGGCATGGCTCAAGCTTTGATTAATAATCCAGAAGTGGTGTTTTTAGATGAGCCGATGTCGGGTTTAGATCCGATGGGACGCTATCAGATGCGGGAGATAATTTTATCGCTAAAAAGTCAAGGAAAAACAATTTTTTTCAATTCCCACATACTCTCAGATGTCGAGAAAATTTGCGATCGCGTGGGAATTTTAGCCAAAGGTGAATTAATTTGCATTGGTGCGATCGATCAACTCTTAGGAAATACAGAAACTTACCACGTTCAAGGTAAGGGCGGGCACCTGAATATCCTGAAAAAATGGATACCGGATCTGGAAGTTGATAATGACTTGTGGTACGGTCACTTAGAGGGCGATCCTCAAGATTTTTTTGCTAAAGTCAGCCTCACGGGAGGGCAGCTAATTAGCATGAATTTAGCAAAGCCTACTCTGGAAGAGTTTTTTATGCAGCAACTCGAAGAAAGAGGTATTTATTCGAGCAGTTAAAAGGGGACTTTAAATACTCCTGTCCCCCCTGATTAAGGGTAGTTAGGGGGGAGCTTACATACAGACAAGAAATATGTTATGCTAAACAAAGACACATTTTTGGTTGAGCGGTAAAAAAAAGGTCAATTTCTAAGACAAAACCTCTCTAACCCTTTCCCTAAACAAACGCACAGCCGCCCTTTGTCCGATCGCCTTACTTTGCTCTATCAAACCCGGAATTTCGGCGATCGGCAAAAAAGGAAAAGCCAAACTGTTCTCTCTCAGCTCGTAATTCCCCTCTACCAATTGATACACTTCAAGACTTTGATTGCGATATCTCCAGATTTCAGGCACACCCAGATCAGCATAAATTGAGAACTTATTCAAAGAACTCGTGTAGTCTGATTCTACTACTAAATCCGGCGGCGGATCTATCGGCAAATTGATTTCATCTTTATTTCTAACTAAAGATTCATTTTGAATGTAAAAACAAGTGTCCGGTTCAATAGCTCGTGCTAAATCTTCCCGTTCCAAAGTCAACGCACCGAGGCTCATAGCTTCAATTTCCAACTCATCTGCTAAAGCTCCAATAAATAGTTCTAGCATGACTTTAGGTCTTTCATGTTTAGGTAATGGCATTCTGATTTCTAAAACTCCTTCAGCATAAGCAATTCTCCAGGCTCTACCGTCGCCGACATCAGACATTATCGCTTTAAATGTTAGCCATTTAATGCCTGCCAAAGTAATTAATTTTTCCTCGGTACTTGGTTGAGTAGGAGTCAATGTTGTTGTGACCATTTGAGCTACAATTGGTTAAGCTTTTATTAATTTTAGCATAATCCTCTAACATCTGCGTTCATCCCCGTTCATCTGCCTTTATCTGCGGTAAAAAAAAGAGCGATCGCCCTTTATGACAAAAAGAGCGATCGCCCATTTTAATTCCTAACCAGGAATCACCTGACTCAGCAAGTGAGCCTGAGAACCCTCAAGACGAGGCCCGTGAATCTGCACCACCCTAGAAGCCAATAAATGCCCCCAACGCGCTGCTTGCGCCGCACTCAAACCATTAGTAAGTCCAAACAGAACACCGCCGGCAAAAGCATCACCAGCACCAACAGTATCAATTGCGTGTACGGGATATCCAGGTACTTCAAAAATCTGTTTATTTTCCACCACCATGCAGCCTTTCGCCCCATGAGTGATAAAAGCAAAATCAGTAATTTCACTCATTTTCCGAGCACACTCTTCAAAAGATTCCTCCTGAAAAAAGCTCCGAACTTCATCAGAATTGCAAAAGATTACATCGCAATATTCCGAAACAACCTTGTGGAAATCATCAGCAAATCGATGGACCAAAAAGCAATCAGAAAAAGTAAAAGCAACCTTCACTCCCAAACGCTTAGACTGTTCCATCGTCTCAATACTAGCCTTCCTCGGATGAGGTGCATCCCAAAGATAGCCCTCAATATAACTGTACTTGCAATGAGCGAGCCGATCGACATTAATATCCGTCGCAGACAAAGTAGTAGAAACCCCCAAATTAGTGCACATCGTGCGTTCCGCATCAGGAGTAGTCAGCACTACACAAGTACCCGTCGGCGCGTTAAATTCAGTTGCAGGATGTACGTTAAAATCAATCCCAGCATCCAACAAGTCTTGCCGGTAGAATTCGCCGTTAGTATCTTTAGCAACCTTACCGGAATAATAAGCTTTACCGCCACTTTGGGCGACAGCAATCATCGTATTAGCAGCCGAACCACCCGATCGCAGTTGCAGCGAAGTGTGCTCCAAATCGTGCAAAATCCCCCCCTGACTTTCCGAATCCATCAGCGTCATCCCGCCGCGATTCAGCCCGTGTTTGAGCACAAAATCATCTTCCACTAATGCTAAGATGTCTACAAGGGCATTGCCCACGCCGAACACATCCACAGAACCCGAATCTTTATTATTTTCCGTCATCACTGATTTTGGTTTAAACTAATTATCAACTGTATATTATATCGGCTTCAAGCGGTAAGGTGCGCAATGCGCACCCTACTGATTTTGGTTTAAACTAATTATCAACTGTATATTATATCGGCTTCAATTCAACATCCCCAATCAAAAATCCCAATAAAATCCGATGACTGATGCTTCCCTACCTGATGTGATCCAGCAAATGTTGCAGCCTGGGTTCTACCCCCACAGTGTGACAGAACCCCTGCGGCTAATTCAGACTCACGCTTCTTTTGTCCTGCTGACAGGAGATTATGCTTACAAAATCAAGAAGCCAGTCAATTTTGGTTTTTTGGACTACTCAACTTTAGAAAAACGACAGCATTTTTGTAACCAAGAATTGGCAATGAATCGGCGCACAGCACCGGAAATATATCTCGAAGTTTTGCCAATTATTCAAAAGGGCGATCGTTTTCAATTAAGCAGCAATTCACCAGATCTAAATTCTGCCGAAATTCCTGTAGAATACACCCTAAAAATGCGGGAATTTTCTCAAGAATCGCTGTTTGTCAGTTTGTTAGAACGGGGGAAGCTTACCGAGGAAATTATCGAAGACTTAGGGCGGGAAGTAGCCAAATTCCACAGCACCACAATCAGTAACAACTACCTTCGCAAATTTGGTGAAGTCAGCCAGATTCGCGAAGCAATAGATAATAATTACCGGATTTCGGAAAAATATATCGGCGGGCCGCAGACTCAGACACAATATCAGGAGACTAAAAATTATACAGACTTGTTTTTTGCCGAAAATCAAGAATTGTTCGATCGTCGCATAGCTAATCATAAAATTCGCGAGTGCCACGGAGATTTGCACTTGCGAAATATCGCATTATGGCAAGATAAAATCTTGCTATTTGATTGCATTGAATTTAACGAGCCTTTTCGGTTTGTGGATGTCATGTACGATGTTGCTTTTACAGTAATGGATTTGGAATCGCGGGGACGCAGAGAATTAGGAAATGCTTTGATCAATACTTACATTGAACAAACAGGCGACTGGGAAGGATTGCAACTGCTGCCGCTATACTTAAGTCGTCAAGCTTATGTGAGAGCAAAAGTAACTTCGTTGATGTTGGACGATGTGGCTATTTCAACTGCGGAAAAAGCAGGAATTTCACAGATAGCCGCTGATTATTATAAACTGGCTTGGGAATACACGAAACCGCGTCAAGGAAAGTTAACTTTGATGTCGGGTTTGTCTGGTTCCGGTAAGAGTACATTAGCTCGATATTTAGCTCGCCGCACAGGTGCAATTCATATTCGTTCCGATGCTGTGAGGAAACATTTAGGCGGAATTCCTTTAAACTCACGCGGCGGACAAGATTTGTATTCGGATGAAATGACAGCCCAGACTTATTCTCGGTTATTAGAATTGGGGTTCATTCTAGCTGACAGAGGCTGGGATGTGATTTTAGATGCAAAGTTCGATCGCCAAAACTTGAGAACAACAGCGATTAATACGGCTCAAACCCGCAATTTGCCTCTGCAAATAATTTACAGCACCGCACCAATCGAAGTATTGCGATCGCGCCTGCAACAGCGCCGGGGCGATATTGCGGACGCGACAGCAGAACTATTGAGCAAGCAGCAAGCAGCATCTGAACCTTTTACAGAATCCGAGCAAATTTATGTAAAAATTGTAGATACCGAGCAAGACTTAGAGGTACAATTAAAATCAATTTGTGGCGAATAGTTGCAGAGCGATCGCCCAGTCCCATTTAATTTGCTGCTAATCTTGTCAAGATCTTTCTGTTCTATTAGAAAAAGGACTTACATACCGTGGGCAAATTTACCAGAGACTCAAAGGGGGTAAACCCCGGCTTAATCGGGTTTGTGTTTTTTACCGTAGGCTTTCAGTTAATAGGAACTACCCTGCCCCTAAGCCTGATCTTTGGCTTCCTCGGAGGCGTGGCAGTCGGTTTAGTAGTAGCTTGGTGGCACAACGAATTGTTACTCAACCCCAACAAACGTTCTAAGGACAACGCCTCTGATCCTATTCTCAATAAAGAAGTAGTGGAAACAGACGGCAAATATGGCAAAAGTTACCCTCGTCAAGCTTCTACATTGTTGGGCTGGCTGTCTGCCCCAGAGGATCGCCGCTAGCTTTAGTTATTAGTCATTAGTCATTAGCCAACAGTTAACAGTTAACAGTTAACAGTTAACAGTCACCAATGCCCCATTCCCCATTCCCCATTCCCAATTGAATGTTTCTATTTTTGTCGAAGCTGCTGCCGCTGTTTATTTATCCTTTGGGCTTGAGTTGCCTGTTAATGGTGGTGGCCTTAATCACAGTGTGGAAGCGTCCTAAATGGGTGGCGTTGCCAATTGCTACTGCTCTAATTATTTTACTGCTTGGCAGTAGCGGTTGGGTGTCAAAATCCTTAGTTCGATCGCTCGAATGGCAAAATCTACCGCCCGCTCAATTCCCCCAAGCTGAAGCTATTATTGTGTTGGGCGGCGGAGTAAAATCAGCTTTGCCTCCCCGAAGTTGGGTAGAATTAGGGGAAGCGGGCGATCGCATTATCTATGCTTCCCGACTGTATCGTCAAGGCAAAGCACCTCTGCTAATCCTCAGCGGCGGTAGAGTAGACTGGAGAGGTGGTGGCACTCCCGAATCAGCAGACATGGCAGAAATTGCCCAAACTGTCGGCGTACCTGCATCAGCAATTCTCCAAGATCCCGATTCACACAACACCCATCAAAATGCCGTCAATGTGCGGAAAATCCTAGATGCTAAAAATATAAAAGGGCCAGTATTGCTAGTAACATCGGCGATGCACATGACGCGATCGCTCTTAATCTTCCAGCGTCAGGGAATCAAAGCAATTGCCGCCCCCACAGACTTTCAGATCACCCAACAGGATATCGCAGCATCCCAAAGCAATTGGCAAGCAGCAGCCCTAGATTTTTTGCCGGATACCTATCAGTTAAACCAGTCAACCAAAGCCTTAAAAGAATACATCGGCTTAATCGTATATCGCCTGCGGGGATGGCTGTAAGCTGCGACGCATATATAGCATTTCTCAGTTAAATGAGGTGCGCCCGGTAATTGGGAATTGGGCCTTGGGAATTGGTAACTAATGACAACAGTCAACAGTCAACAGTTAACAGTTAACTGACAACTGATAACTGTGTTAGCTTAGAGTAATTACAGCCAATATTTGCCCTAGTCGCCCCCAAACAATTATGTTGCCCCACGAGTTGCAAAACATTGTCCCAGAACCGACTCCAACGGCCGAAATTTTCCAACAGCACCAAATTGTCCGCGAGTTTTACGACGAAATTAAGTACCGCCAAGAATTTGAACTTTATTGCCAGTGGTATTATGCTACAGCGAAACAGCATCAACAGGAATTGCAGAAAATGCAGGGAGATTTTAACATTTTCGGTTGGTTCTGTCGGAGCAGGCAGAAAAATTAAGAATTCCAACAGAATCCCTACCTAGAATCTCCGATTTAGGTAGGGAGAGCAATCAAACAGCTAGACTTCAGAAGATATCAATTCAACCTCATCTTCTTTGAGATGAGCTTTAAATTTTTTGTCAAACTGTACTAGAATCGGCCAATTGGCACTGACAGGTCTGCCCTGCCATTCGTGAACGATCGCCACCACTTCTCCTTCCATATCCTTGACATCAAATGGTTGATTGCGATTTTGAGGATGGTGGTAGACAACAACAGATTTTTTAATGCAAACGCGATCGCCAACTTTCATAAAAAATTTCCGGGAGTATCGTTGACAGATTCAAATGTAGTGTTCTCTCTTCACAATTCTGCAAAGCTTACAACTGCAAAACACCTGCACACTTTGGGGACAGTATTTTTATCTTCCCACACAACTAGACTATTAGATCCCCGACTTCTTTAAGAAGTCGGGGATCTGGGTGTGATGTTTTTTGAGGTTGGACTACTTAACTTAACTGATTCAACCAACACTCAACATCAACGGCGAGAGTTTGACCCAACTCCAGCAACTGCCGAATCACGGGCAAGTCCCAGCCACTGTCTGAGTCAACGATCGCCAAGCCGGGAAGGTGGTCACGATTTTCGGTCGTCAAAGCAGCTTGTCGTTGCAGCCAGCCCAAACACAGAGGCACAATTTGACTGTGCATCGAATCAAAATACAGTTCCTGCGATCGATCCAAACACAAGCCCAGACTCAGCCGATGACCCACCGCAATCAAACGTTCGATGTTGCTGATATTGGTCGCTGAGTGTACGATACTGGTCGCTGAGGGTACGATACTGGTCGCTGAGTGTACGATACTGGTCGCTGAGGGTACGATACTGGTCGCTGAGGGTACGATACTGGTCGCTGAGCGTAGTCGAAGCGCTAAATCCACAGGCGATCGCCCCGTTACACCCACACCCTCAAGCAGCAGACTGTTGAGACAGCGCCAAACCAGCCTCTCCAAAATTTGCTTAACTTCAGGAACATTCAGCCTGGTGCGGAGGAGGCCGGCTTCTGTAGCAATTGCCTCAATTTCCGCCAGCAGCGACTCCATGTCTGCCGTTTCCTGTTCCAAAGCCCTCGCCGCCGTCAAACAGCGGTGTCCCAAAGCTACTTCAGCCGCCACCTGCAACTCCACAGGCACCGCCAAATCATCGCGGTGGAAGGCCATCATCACCCCGTAATTTTCCCGGTAAACCTGAGTGTAAAGCTGATCCAACCTGGTCAAATTTTCCTGACTCAGCAACTGCACGATGCGGTGGCGTTCCTCTGCAAACAAATCCCGCAAACTAAAGGACTGATCCCCAAACAGGCGAACCATTTCCAGAATTGCGTGGGCCGCCGAAGCTTCTTGCAATACGCTAAACAGCCGTTCTTTCAGCATTGTGTATGACCGGCGGCTGCCAAAAGGCTGAATGCAGCAGTGGAAGTCCCAACTGCCGAGGTGGAATGCAGCAAACACAAAAACTTCTGTTTCCCGCGTAATGTCCGAAGTTAACTGCAATTGACCCACGGCGAGTGTCATCGAACCCATGCGCTGAGTCTGGAAATCTAGCTGCTGGGTTTGATAGCAGTAAACTCGCTGTTCCCGGGGATATTTGGCAAACAGGGAACTAATTGCGTAGTGGGCTGCCACTTCTCGGAGACTAATTTGGGCTGTTGATACCATTTGGCGGTAAACTTCGGCTCCTGTTTTGAAACACTCAACGTTGCTGGGGACTAGGGAAAGTCGATCGATCAACTCCTTTTCTAGCTGCACACCGGTAACTTCCCCGGCCAATTCCACCGCACGGGCTGCGTAGCGCAAAATCTGCACACCTTCAGGGCGCGATACTTCTTCAAAAAACCAGCCACAGCTAGTGAACATCAACAGTGCGTGGCGCTGCATTTCCAGCAGGCGCAAAGCGTCTATCTGTTCTGTTCTGTCCAGTATGTGAACTTGATGTTTCGACAGGAACTTGTCCACAGTCGCCTGCGATCGATCGCCGATGACATCAATATATTCATCTCGCGCCGCCCAAGGATCGGCAAACAACTTGCGCCCCGCTTCTTCATAAATTGGAATCAATTGATCCCGCAGCCAATTCAGAGTATCGCGCAGAGGCCTGCGCCATTTTTGGTTCCACTCGCCACCGCCACCGCAGCCGCAATCATCTTGCCATCGATCGACCCCATGAGAGCAACTCCAAGCCGTCACCGGTTTGAGTTCCACTTCCCAAGCGCTGGGATTTTGACTTAAATAATGAGCAAAGTTCGTCACCGTCCAGCCGCGGCGGGGAAACTCTTCTGTAAATGCGTAGGCGAGGCACTTTTCGGTACTGTGTTTGTGGTGTCCGAAGGTTTCGCCGTCGGTGGCCACGGAGATTAATTGGGCCTGTCGGTGGTCTCCGCGCACTGCTTGACCCAAACGCCCAGCGAAGTGGTGGCTGTTGCTGAGAACCTCGTTGAATCCCATATCTCGTGAGATGGGGCCGTCGTAGAAAAAGATATCGATGTAGGGGGTGTTGGCTGTTGTGGCTGGGGAATTGTGGGGGTGACTGCGACTTAGGTGGTGACTGCTCAGCGGTGAGAGTTGGTGGGTATTCATCAACCGCATTTCTGGTTTTAAATAGCAGCGGTACGGGCGAGTCGGATCGATTTGACCGCCGCCGACTTCATGCCATTCGGGATCGGCATTTTCTGCGCCGGGAAGTTGGCGGCAGCGTTCGGCTTGGGAGGGGGCTAGGACAATGAACCGAATGCCTTCGGCCACCAAAACTTCGAGGGTGGCGTAGTCTACGGCGGTTTCGGCGAGCCACATTCCTTCGGGTGCGCGATCGAACCGGGAACGGAAATCTGCGATTCCCCAGCGAATTTGGGTGTATTTGTCTTGCTCGTTGGCGAGGGGCAGGATGATGTGATTGTATACTTGGGCGATCGCATTGCCGTGACCATTGAGTCTTTGACAGCTTTTGCGATCGGCCTCAATAATCCGCTGGTAGACTACACTGTCGTAGCGTGACAGCCAACTCATCAAAGTCGGGCCGATGTTGAAACTGAGATACTCATAGTTATTCACGATCCCCGTGACTTCCCCGCGATCGTTCAAGATGCGGGCGAAAGCGTTGGGGCGATAGCATTCGTGATATATGCGTTCGTTCCAGTCGTGGGCGGGAGAGGCGCTAGCTTGGCGCTCGATCGCGTCTAGGTAAGGGTTTTCGCGCGGGGGCTGGTAGAAGTGACCGTGAACTGTCACGCATACTCCTGTTGCAGTAGCCGGACTCATGAGGGTTGCAGCCGTTACGGTTGGCCCTGACAATGGGTGCTGAGCTGTTTTGTTTTGAGACAGGTAAACCATTCGATCGAATCCTCAAGTAGTTAAAGACAGAAAAACAGCCAAATTAGTTACAGACGCCTTACGCAGCAAGGTTTTCAGCTAGGCCTTTGTCCGGGTTCATTTGTGGTCAACAAGTTTTGATACATATCTGTAGTAGTGTTGGCTTTGCAACTTGGCTTCCAATTGCCAATCATTCATCGAACCCAGGGTTTTTCCGCAAATGCTTGGGTATTGAGCGAGTTAATGTTATAAAGAGAGGGCTACTCTTCCTAGTTTCAGGCACTTTCGACCCATTTCAGGCTAGTGTTCGCAGGATTGTTGATTGAGTTTTCATTCACATTGCTGGATTCTAAAGTGTAACTGATTAAATCGCAAGTTTCCGCTGACAAAATTTAATATTTGGCCTATAGACGCTTTGCGCCTTTATACCAGAAGGAAGAAGGAAGAAGGCTATATAGCAATCCTAAATCCATTCTACGTCCATCAAGTTATGTAGGGGTAGTGCCAAGAGTGCCTACCCCCACGGATCGGGGCAATGGTTCAGGGCGATGGTTGGTGAGCCCTTCGGAAGCACTCAGGGTAAACTCCGTCGAACCACGCTTCGCACGCGCCTACCGCCACGGGGAGTAGGGGTCGGATTGCCCCTACAACAATTACACAATTCATTTAGGATCGCTATAGCGGCGAAGCTGAGCGGGTAAAAATCAGGAAGAAGGAAAATTCAATCTAAACAGATATCGATCGCCCGAGCATTGGCCTGCCAAGCATCCAGCATCAGCCAGTGTCCGGTATCGGGGAGCGTAGTTGTCATCTGTACGGGACCATCCAGGTCTCGCAAAAAAGCCCAGTAGTCGATCTCTAGTGCAACAAGGAAAAGAGCTTTACATCATTGCTGGGCCAGTGGGAAATAGTGGCAACATCGGTAAAAAGGAGCAGATTACAGTGCCAGCCAAAACTTGGAAAGTGATTTTGGTGCTGGATAGACAAGGATTGGGGATGCAGGGAGTCAAGACCAACACCAGGACGATCACGCTAGATGATGCTCAATGATAGCAGCATCAAGGGCAAGGGATGGAAAAGTTTTTGAGTACCGGTGCGCCAAGTAGAGCGGGAGACGGGGTTGAATTTTTGATCAAACCTGTCGCCACAGGTTCAGCAGGCGATCGAGAGCAAGGTTGACAATCAGTAGGAATTTGTACTCCCAAAAGACTTGCAAAACTCTAGTTAAAAGCAAACACAAGGGACAATTGACCTAGAACACAGTGCAAGTGGGGGATGTCCAAGCACAACCCTGTTTGTACAAGGCTTACAACCTCAGCAGCACGAGCAATAACGCCACAAATCACGGTCACGTAGAAAAAGTGACACTCCAGCTTGTTTGGTAATCGCTCACGTTCCCTAGAGTTATAAACATGGCAAAGCAGAACACCTGCAAACCTCAACCTCTAGTTCACACTATTTATTACTACAGAGCGTTTACCATGAAATCCCGCAAAATTTTAGGATTAGCCGTCCTCTTCGTCACTCTCAGCGTAGCGTCTCCGGTTCTAGCTCAATCCTTGACAGATCACAATGGAAAACCTATTCTTGTATCGGTAGAAAAAAGTATCAATCTAGATATATTGAAAAATTCAATACCAATGGTATTATCAGGCATTGTGGGATATGTATTCAATAGTGATCTCGTTGCCTCGATTTTCTCTTCCCATACAGAACACAAGCGCGAAACAACATGGAAATATCGAGAGTTCACTGCTCAAACAATTAAGGAGTTTGAAGGTAAATTAGAGACAGTTAATATTAGAAAAATGCTCAATAGCAACTCGCACTTAATTGATTTATTCCCAACAGCCTCTCACCCTTCCAATCGGTTTATTTACATTGACGACGATCGCCTGATTCAAGCTTTAAAAAAAGATGATGAATACGACAAAAACTTAAAAGAAGCCCAGGAAGGAGAGCAAGGCAAATTGCATAGTAGTGACAAGAATAAGGATGATCCCAGAAGACGCGAACCAAAATTGATAGATGCAGCAATTCGAGATAATTTTAACAGCTTTATGGAATCTCTTCAACTTTTTGAAGCTATGATTCAATCAAATTTAGTAACAGAAGATGAATTAAAACCCTATTTACAGCCTTTGTTTGAAATAATTTATCAGGTATCAGAGCGCGAACTACATCTGGAATCTAATAGTAAACCTGAGCAGGAATCTAATAGTAAACCTGAGCAGGAATCTAAGAGTAAACCTGAGCAGGAATCTAAGAGTGAATCTGAGCAGGAATTTAATAGTAAACCTGAGCAGGAATCTAATAGTGAACCTGAGCAGGAATCTAATAGTGAACCTGAGCAGGAATCTAATAGTAAACCTTGCTCCATTATCTTGACTTATCTGGGTTTGGATGAAAAGCAAACCGAACCTAAAGAGCAAAGCAAATTAACAACCGTTCAGAAGAGCGTTCAATCCCTAGCTAATCGCTATTATCAACGCAAAGCGTTAAAGTGAGTAAATCTCAAAAAACCGCTTTCAATACCAGAGCTGCTTAATTGATGGATACACCCAAAATGAAACCCGACTCCCCATTTTGTTTAAGGAGAACGGGTTTTTTTGTAACGCTTAAGTCTCCACCACCTTTGTCGCCAATCCCGCCCACTCACCACCGTTCGTCATCCCAACAATGTAAGCATCGATGCTGATGTTGCCCACCCTGAAAACTTGCAACTGTGATAAATTCTGTTTGAGTACGCTAACAAGCGTGCTGGAACCGCTGCACTATCTCCCGTTCCTTTGAGTCGTGCCAATCTTGTTCTTGGGTGGCGATCGCAAAAAACTCATCCACTGTGACCACTTCTATGAGGGCATCGGATGGGTGGTTAGTCAGTTGCAGCAGTTTCTGTGGCGTCAGTTGTCCTTGTGCCGCTAATGACCTCAAATGGGGCATCCGATTCGAGTCGTGAAAAGTAGACCCTGGCCCGTGCTTGTTGAAGTTTGGCGGTGATGGAGTTACTCATGGTGATGGTTTTACTCTTCTCTTACCCGCCGTCAGCCAACCCGGAAAATGTCTTTGCACAAAAACTGCATAAAATATCAGCTAATTTAGTAATGGGCTAAAATTAGAATTAACGTTATATTTTTTGGGTTGAGAAGCAACATGAATATATCGACTCTCAAAATGACAGTAATAAGTAGTTTACTTTTTTGTCTGACATCTGGATCTCCAGCAGAAGCGGCACAGGAGTGCTTTCACAATCAGCCGAAGTCAATTTAGATAGTAGCGGGAGTGCGATTTCAAATAGAATTCTATCGAGTGCCAGACTTCTTTACAACTGATGAATACGGCAGACAAGCTGACTATGAATCAATACTACGTTGATGCTGACGGGGGGCTTCCTATCTTTAAGGGGGGAGAATTGTACTACAGTAATTTAGAATCTATCATCCGGGGAGATGAGATTCATTTAGGAGGTGACGTTCACATCCGCAATGCTTTTGGGCCAGACATGAGCTCTTCAAGCTCATGAGGTTGGGGGTCAATCCGCGGTTCTGTTCCCTACACCCTAGGAAGGAAATCTCCTCTCACTTCTAGTCCCGCTACAGCTTATTGGTGACAGTGACGGCAAATTTAGCTACCAATTAATGTGGACTGAATATGGCGGTATGGCAGGTTACATAGATGCAGAAACCGTACCTGAACCTGCTACTGTCTTTGGTAGTTTTATGGTTTTAGGAGGTTTAGGAGCTTTTCAAAGAAGGAACAAGCAATTAAAAGGGCTGCATTCACGTCCTCGGTAACGACAAGGACGCTCTCCATCGTCTGGGAGATTTCCAGAATTACTCGAACTCAAAATAGGAGTCGATCGCTCTCGAAATTCTGCAACTTCTAGAATCAGCGGTGCTGATTTTACGTGAGTAGGGTTGGTATGGGCGATCGAGTGAAAGTAAAATCAGTTTGATTGAGGAGCATCAAGGTAGCTTGCAGATATCCATGCGGGATACCAAAGATGCGACTGGGTGGCCAAAACCAGCCAGTACCATGCTGCGCCGCCACCATAATGTAGGCAAGTGACCAGCGAGAGCGCTAAGGCTGAAGGTAACGCGATTGTACTCTATTAATTGACCATTCACGAATTGCCCAGTAATTTCACCAAAACGATGACCAGCATTGTCTACGTCTGGATTAGTAGCAATAGTGCTTTTCCAAATGCGCCTTTGGACGCTGAAGCCGAAGTGACCGCCAGAAGATACCAACCATAACTTGTCTATGGCATTGAGGTCGGAACAGGGAATGCGTTCGATTTCTCCTGGCTCGAAGGAATCAGCAAATTCTCCAGGCCCAACGTTTCTGAGCATGATTTTGGTTGTTTCCTCATCCGCTTGTTTCCACTGCCTAGCGCCTAAGAAATCTCGCAGTTTGGCGTAGTCTTTGTAGAGCGCTTCTACAGTGAGGGAACCAACAAGACCATCAGCTACAAGAAGTTGGTCTTTTTGAAACGCTCTTACGGCTGTTTCAGTTTTGGGCCCAAATTGACCGTCTTGGTTGCCGGGATGCCAATGAGGGCGATTCGATTGTTTAGATAAATCGATCAGCCGCACCTGCAATTCCCGCACATCCTGTCGTGCGACTGCCAAGCCATCACCCAATTTGAGAATACTTTTCCATCCCAACATGATCTGAGTCTCTTTATTTTTCTGTGTTCTTAAACCTATTCTCAGCCACGCTATGCCCGATCGACCAGTCGCATCTTTGAGTGTCACTCATTTGAGCGACAGAAATCCTGATTAGTTTCGCTCAGATTTGAAACAAAAATAACCCTGAGTGATTTTTTCAGGGTTATTGATTTTCTATTAATTTCCCTAGTGAGACATTCGGGAAGTTTCCCGGCTACATAGTTTTATCAAGTTTCTACAGCTACGGTTGGTGTAGTCGAACACTTCGACTACGCGAGCGTGCGATGGTGCGTGTGTAGTCGAACCACGCCACGCTTTTGATCGGAATATTGTCGGTAACGCTCACGGTTTCCATTCGATTAGTTGCCTTAACAAGTGGGGAGTTCTCTACATTAAACCTCATACAGCGCAAGATATCTAAAGGTCATTTGCGAGGCTTAGGAAATTCTAGACAAAAACGCCACCCCACACCCTCAATTAAAACGTCAAAACCCTTATTCAGTAAAATATCGAGGCTCACAACGAAACAATAAACCTTTCAGCCGTTTTTCCACACCGTCGATCCTTGACTTGATTTTCCAAAAGCCCAGAGCTCTGCGCTTTTACCCCCCGGCGCAAAACTGCAGTGGATTACAACGCGATCACGTTAACCCTCAATACCCTAACTTTCCCCGGCGAAAACTGGGGGATTTGTTTGTGGGGACGGTGTAGGGTACTGGGTTCTACTGCTGATGCGTTACAAATTGTTGCGCACTGATGCCGTAATGCAGTAAAGAGTGAGATACTTCACATCTGTGTTGCAGCATAATTGGGACATATTCACCTTGTATAAAGCGAGTTTAGGCTTTATTTGGGCTTAAAATTTGTTTAAGTCCCGCTATCCCATTTTGCATAGATCTTGGCGGATACCCCAGATGGATTAAATTTCTGCCAATTTGGCAACATCATCTATTGGGTGTGGTGTTTAATGATTTCATATAACAAGATTTGTTGGCATCTGCTTGAAAAAATTGGAGAGTAGTAGGCAGTCAAGTCTGTTTTAATGGGTAATTTGATTTTAAAAGGATTGATCAACAAGGCTTTCTGGATTTTGCCACCCATCAATTCATCCTTGACAGCCCATTAGGCTTCTTTTGCCTTGATCAATCCCACTTGAAGTCAGAAAGGCAAAGCCGGGCTGGATAGACAGGGGCATCGTCCGTCTAAGCCAGAATAAAAAGAGGATTTATGAACAAACAAGGGATGAGCGCAACCCAGGTTGCACTGCCAAAAGGTGATGGGTGGCTACCGAGATCCGTGCCCAATGAAACAGGTTGTAAATTGTTTAGTGTTCAACTACCGGAAATAATTAACAAGCAACCGTAAACCCTTATACAGCTGCAGATTTATGAACAACGTTTTAATGGTTCCCGTTCATTTGGATGCTTTGTATCTTAACAGCGATCGCCTTCTAGTAGAGGCAATGGCAGATTTTAGCCGCCTTCCTTATCAGGATAAGCGAGATGTAAATCCTAATATTGCCAATATCAGCGAAGAAATAGTTTCTCAGCCGTTTCAAAATCAAAATCTTTATCTGAAAGCGGGAATTCATTTACATTGGGCCTTGCCAGATGCTCTGACAAAAGGTGTTCAAACTCCCAAAGATCCTGAGAATCCTCAGAGTGGAGTAAAAACAGATTTTCCAGCAGTTCCTAATCGTTGGCTTGTCATACGCAGCTACAAAAAGAACGGCATTAATGAGATTCAAGCGCGATGGGTAGTAGAGAGTGATTACCTCTATTCCGCCGACCAAGGAAGTCAAACGGGTAGTATTGCCTATCCGGTTCAAGAAGCTCAACCTTTTCGCTATTTAGGGCGCAAAATGCCTTTAGCGGATTGGCGAGAGGATTCTCAAGAAACGCAGAGCAATCGCTTAAAACAGCTAACGGCGGTAGGTTATGGAGAACCCGCTTTTGCCACTTTTTATCCCAACTGTCATAGCGTTTTTGGGTTTTACGATGATTACCCTCCTCAAAGTCTTGATGGCTTACAGTATGAAGTTATTGGCTGGTATAGTGACACAGAAGATGATTATTTAAAGGCATTAATTGGAAAATTAAATCAGCCCACTAACAAACAAGTTCTCGAAGCTATACAGAAAGACTTGAAATGGGTAATTCTATTAGATGTCAATAAACAAGTTTTCTTGGACAGCTTTGATGTTCAAGGGGAATCTATCTGGAATGAGTTAATAAAAAAAGAAATTTTAAAGCCAAAGGCTGAAAATAAAAATACAGCAGTTTTATTACGCTACGATTTTTCCAAAGAAGAACTTACACAAGAACTTCAAGATAAAAAACAACAGATTGATAACTGCCTAAATCAAGTTATCTCAAGAGCACAATTACCTGAGCAGATGCTCTGTTACGCTCGCTTAAAATTTGCACCCCAAAAGTATATAGATAATTCAAACCGAGCAGCTTCTGTAGAAGTCGCCGTGGGCAATACGGGGACAGAAGCTTTATCTGCTTACTTGGGTCAAAAAATTGATAGGGATTATAAACCTATCATCGAAGACCAGTTGGAAGCTCTACACCTATCTTCTACCCTAGAACATCGGCAGTTGGACATAACTCCCAAAGTCAAGGAGGCACGACATGAAAAGGGCTTTAATGCCATTGCTGCGGGTACGCTGTGGACGATTCGCTCAGAAAGCGCGACAACGGTTGATGCTGAAAATGCTCATAATCAGACAGAACTGACTTTACCCGATGACATGGCTGATTTACTGAATGAGCTAAATCTCAATCAGCAGAAATATGACTGCGTCCTCAATGAGCTTGAGTCGATGCGTCGCCAGCTTTTTTCTGATTGGTACAAGTATATGCTGAGTACCTATCCCCCGCAAGGAAGCAGAGATCAGTATCCCGATATTGATGAAGTCAAATATTATATTGAGGTGAAGGGAATTGCTCCTTTACAAGCCAAACTGAAGGCGACGGGAAATCTGATGTTGTCAGGTGATAATTCTGGCAAGATTACGACTGCTTCTGCCGGGAAGTCTTCCTCTACCTCTATCGCTTCTCAACTAGCTACTGCAATTAATCAGTTACTGCAACAAATAACAGATCTCAATAATAAAGAAGAGGTAAAGCAAGCTAAAACAACTTACATTCTTCAACAAATAACCAGCCCCCGTTACTGGCAACCAAAAGAACCTGTATTGTTGATAACGGGTGAAGCTGTGAAACCCTCCCCTAGACATGGCCAAGATGGACGCTTTAGAGATGAGGGTTTACTGGAATGCCAAATTTTAGAGGATGTTAACCTCCCTCATGATGAAGATAGCGTTGCAATTATCCACAATAAAATTGATGAATTAGAAAAAAATTCACAAGGTGAAGAAACTATTGCTTTTAGCACCTGGGAAGAACAACCTTGGCATCCTTTTTTACTGGAGTGGGAGGTGGAAGTTTTTCCAATTCGAGAGGGAAGTAATTATACAAATTATAACGGGAACTACAAGAGTCAATTTATTACTAATAATTATATCCTCAAGGAAAATGAACCAGACCTTTTTTTAGATTCAGGTAAGGGAGCTATAGTGAAAGCCGCTAATGTTTATAGTGGTCGTAGTATCTTAACTCCCCATGCAGGAATTAAGCTCAAAGAGCAGTTGGAAGTTTATCTAAAGAAACAAATCTTACCCGAATATTACCAGAAGAATAACATTCCGAAGGAACAGCAAAAAGATGACTATCTAAATAATAATGATAATTGCCAAGCTCTCAAAAAATGGTATGAAGAAGCTTATGCTTTAGAGCTAAATACAGCAGACAAAAAGGCTAAGAATCCGATTTATACAGCAATTCGCGCTGATGAGAAACTCCATCAGCTAGGTTGGGATAGTCTAGCTCAATCTGTAAATTGTTTAGCCCAATCTTTGGGAGGCTTTAACGAAGCCTTGCTCATGCACAAACAAACTCTACAGTTGCCCATTGCTGACCCCTTGGGGTTTGTGGATTATCAACCGTTTACAGAAGTAGTCCGTGATGCAGTGCAACAGAGTATTCGCAGTGCCCCAGAACCTTTGAATGATTTTAATCCGATTCGTTCTGGGGCGATGAAGATTTTGCGCTTGCGGTTGGTGGATACTTTTGGACAGGTAAAAGATTTAGATGTCAGTCAGATTATTACGACTGAGCAGATGAGGACACCAGGAAGTCTTTATCTAGTCTCTTTACCTCCTCGATTAGTACAACCAGCCCGTTTAAATTTCCGTTGGTTATCAGCAATTGAGGGCGAACAGGAAATGAATAGTCATCGGGCGACGACTCCCATTTGTGGCTGGATACTTCCGAATAATTTAGATAATAGCCTCGCTATTTATGATAATCAAGGTAAAGCTTTGGGTTCGATTTATGTGAATCAACAAGCTCAATGGGAGGCTGCACCAGGAGATAATTTGCCCCTGGTAATTAATGATATTAAAAATACACATTTAAGGCGATTAGTCAAGCATCTTATCTCTAGTAATAACGAGGGAAATCGTAATTTTCTGGAAAGTTTTATTACTGCTTTAGATAACGGTTTAGAGAATATTGACCCAGAAAACTTTGCCCAACATCAAGGTTTAGCATTGTTAATGGGACGACCCCTTGCAGTGGTGCGGGCCTCTCTCAATCTGGAATTACAAGGACTTCCTGCCCTTAACCAAGATTGGGATGTATTTTGGCATGATTTAAGGCGGAATACGAGGGAAACAGATGATTTTGAGAAAGTTGAAATTCCTGTTCGTTTAGGAGAATATCAGCAATTAAATGATGGTTTATTAGGCTATTGGCTGGAGGAAAAAGATAGTCTGAGCCAGGATTTTTATGCCCCCCAAAGTAATATAGATGGAGTTAATAACTCTTGGATTAAACTTCATAATGCAGACAATGCTTGGCATATTGATCTCAATTTAGCAGAACCTCCACAAATGGTGACTATGCTTATCGATCCGAGGGGAAAAGTTCATGCTAGTTGCGGAATTTTACCCACGAAGGCAATCGATATTCCATCCGATCAATATAAGAAGGCTTTGGAGAAGATTGAGATTACATTTTTATCTACTCCTATTTTGACTGATTTAAACAAGGTTAATCTATCTTTACCACAAGAGGAGGGTTATCAATGGTCGTGGCTAGAAAAGGAAAAAGGAGAATGGTCAACTATATCTGCTGATAACATCGGTCAGGCTACTTCTAATGCGGTTTTCTCTGGGAAACAGGCAATTCGAGAGGGTTGGCTGAAATTAAACCGAGGAAAAGAGCCACCTGCTTAAAATAGCAAAAATATTCCAATTTATTCCAAAAATCAAGTAACTCAAAAAATCAAGGAGCAAAAATCATGAGTGATGTTAACGATAATTTGATTCTGTATTTGAAGTTGGATGAAATTGTCACAGAAGGAGACAATAAAAAGGTGATCGACGCTTCTGGAAAATCCGGCAATTCTGAGGTTAAAGGAAATCCTCAAGTTGTTATTGATGAAACGTTTGGTAGTTGTTTAAGTTTCAATGGAAACAGCGATTATATATATTGTGGATGTCTAGATTTTGCCAAACAAAATTATACGATAGAAGCCTGGTTTAAGCCTTCATTATTATCAACTGGTGATATTTTTGCAGCTACACAAACCCTCAATCTGCATGGAATTTTAGTGGAACTCTCATCAGAGGGGAGAATGAGGTATTTGCATCGTCAGCCTGCATGGGATAGAGGTGGTATCAATACTTTTTCTGAAGACACTAATAATTATAACGACAATCATTGGCATCATGTAGCAGCAATTAAAAAAGAAAATGAGATTTTCCTATATTTAGATGGAAAACAAATAAGCTCACAATCTAATGTGGATAGTTTTACTGTACCTCTGGAGGTAGTTATTGGTAGATTGTGTATTTCCCATTCGGATAGATATTTTCAAGGTCAAATCGCCCATGTTCGCATCTATAATAAGGCTTTATCTCCAGAGGAGATTAAACGGGATATGGATGACGATTTAAGTGCAATCACAATCACATCTTTTAACAAAACTTATCCCCTTGATTTTAATTTATATGAAGGTGAGAATAAAGAATCTGTTATTTTCATTGACGATGGTACACAGGGGCAGGAATTAATTTTAGAAATTAGTAATAATTCAGAGCAACAGATTGTTTTACCTGCTTTGAGTAGTAATGCTTCTGCAAGTAACTACCATTTTGAGTTGAGGTTTCGACCAGAAACTTTATCGCCAACTTCGCTGCAACAGATTGTTTTAAAGACAACAGCAGGTTGGAGTATGAGTTCGCCAGTAACGCAGTTTGATGATACGGTTTCTCTATATTTTCTCGCCAGTAATAATCAAGTTTTAGGGGTTAATAACCCTGTATCTTTAACCCTTCAGAATATTAATGGGGCTGCTGGTGGTGGTGCGCGAACAACGAGGGTAGAGTTACTGTGTCCGCAGTTTGCCTATCAGGGAGAAAAGGTTACTAACTATTATCGAGAAAAAACCCTCAGCATCATTAGTCATCGGGGGAAGAAGAATATTCCGCTTCATGTGAGCTTTGTGGAGTCTAATCGGATTCTGAATGATGGCAAAACGCAAAATGAGTTAATTTTGCGAATTGTTAACGTCTTAAAAGACAAATCTATTCCTTTAATTCCAGCAAGTAAAGGTGATGAGGCTTCTAAGTTTATTATCTCTTTTGATGTACAAGAAGAAGAACAAAAAAAAGACTGGGCTTTGGGAACCAAAAGTCAGGTAAAAGCAATTGAAATTAAAGGAAAAGATTTTCAAATGACTAAGAGACATATCGAAGAGTGGAAGATTGTTAAAGACCCTAAAGGAATGTCACCCACTTGGACAATAACCAATCAAAATGAAGAAAACGTTAAGTTGAGTCCAGAGTGGGGGCTTGAATTAACAATTAGCAATATCATTTCTTTACATCCTTCTGGTCAGACAAATCTGTATATAAGCTATGAAAACATTCCGGGTTATTGGGATGGGACGTTTATTTGCACCATAGAAAAAACGCCGATTTTATATAAAAATAATGTCGGTATTGGTATAGCAGACCCCGGTAGTTATAAATTGAATGTGGAGGGAGGTGATACTCGTTTAGGTGGGTCACTACACTTAGGAGGGGATTTGAAAATTAGTGGTAATGAAACAAATGGTGCTGTTGAAGATTACCAGATAGAGTTATGTAGTTTTCCTATTGATAACAATCTTTGTTCTTATATAAAGATTGCCAATATCTCTAAAGAAATTTCAATAGGTAGAGCGAATGCAAATGGATTAGAAGTGTTTATATTTTCTTCTAATGGGAATGAAAAAAGGCAACAAGTATTTTATCAAAGAAATCTTTCGCAAACTGAAGGGGACAAAGGATGGAATGGTTTGGCTAATTGGATAAATAATAATGCTGCTGATGGCGACATAGTGGCAATGATATCTAAGCTGACTTATGCAGGGACTCACGTTGTTCCTGTTCCAAGTGGTGGATCTGCCGAGCAATTTTTCAAGAGTATAGGTGCATTAAAAGCCTTGAGAATTGTCGATCATAATCCCTATGCTTTATTGTTTGTAAAAGGTTACAATGTAACGATAGAAAATCTTGCAGATACAAGCAAGCAAGAAGCTAAAATTATGACTACCCATCACTATCTGTACCCCACCTGTCTTCATCTAAGTTTAGAGGTAAATGGTAGCTTGAAAGTAGTCAATGGAGCTATTACAATTAACCAAACAACAATAACCGAAAAACAGCTACAGGACTTAATCAAACTACTAAACCAGTAAACGAAATAACAAAAAATGCAGATAGTCTTTATATAACAAGGGAGATAAAACGATGACTCTAAGATTAGAAATTCACCATATTGCGATCGCAAGTAGCAATGCAACAGCCTACCTTCTAATAAACCCAATAAGTTTGACCAGCAGATTAAAAAGCGATCGCCCCACATTCCACCCCCAATCCTAGAGGTAATAAGTCATGGAACCTAAAAAGCGATCGCCCCCGATCTTACCATAATTTTCTGAAAATAGATTAAACTAGCCAAGGATGATTAACGATGACATTAACGATTGTCAATGACCCGCTAAAAATAATTCTCGCTCAACTGAAACGAGAACTAAAAAACCATTACGGCGATCGCCTTAAACAGTTGATTATGTTTGGTTCTCAGGCGAGGGGTGACGCACATCCTGACTCTGATATTGATGTCTTAGTCGTTCTCAAATAAGAAGTCAATAACGATCAGCTAAAACATTTCTTAAAGATAAATAGCATGGAGATATAATTATGCCCAGAACTCGTGGAGATGGTAAGCTGCACATTACATATAACGAAATGGGGCAAGGGGACAATATTTTGATTGCTTGCCCCAATGGTAAAGTTGTAGTAATTGATTGTGGCTCTGCTCGCTGGGATACAAAATACTTTGATCTATCAGTTACGCCCGAAGTTTTGAGGGAACAAGCAATTCGTATTGTTTTTGACAATTGTTTTTTAGGAACTAATCAGATGGTGAACGCATTGATTCTTACTCATGCAGACAAAGATCACTGTAATGAATTAGCTAGTGTATTTGATCATACCTTGACGGATGGAACTTCTAAAGTCAGTGAAATTTGTGCTGTTTATTTTAGTGATTTATTCGGTTCTTACATAGAGGGAGCAGCAAATTTTTATTTATTAAATAAAACTAAGCCTGAAAATAGATACGCCATTACCATTAACGCCACTGACCAAAAAATTAATGATAGTGCTATTGAATCCTCGCCAAAAAATACTGCTGAAATTAACAAAAAATCTAGTCGTCTTGAAACACAGGGTTTTATCAAAATTATTGACGGGACTGAGGACAAACTTAACGCACTACCATGTAACGTTTATATTCTGGCGAGTAATGTAAAAACTTATCCTAACATTCAAGATGGGTATCCTAATGAAACCCCTGAAGGTAATCGGAATCGAGGCAGTGTAGTAACCATGATCATTTATGGCGATAAAAAGTTTTTATTTATGGGCGATGCAACCTTTCATACAGAAAAATTTTTAAAAGATACCTATGGAGCGAAAATTCAAAATTTGGAATTTCTGCATATTGGGCATCACGCAAGTTATCGAACTTCATCTTCATACAGTAATGATCCAAAGCAAGCTCAACGGGTTAAAAATATTGATTTCATTCGTCATGTCAACCCTAGATACTTAGCGGTTACTGCTGCCTATGATAGCGGTAGTAGTCTCAAATTACCTCGCTGGGAAACTATCAATAACTATATTCAAGGTGCAGCTGGGTTATTAAATAAACTGGGAACCCTGATTCATTGCTGGGAGTATCATGAGACTGAATATATTATGGTCGGAAAAAAGCGGCAAGTATCACAGCCAAAATCTGATAAATTGAACGATAAGATAACTAATAAGTATATCCTTTGTACTGGGACTCATGGGGCTTTAGATTTTGATTATAAAGAACATGATGATGGCAGTGGTAGAAAAGCTCGTGCTTATAAGTTAGAAGCTGATGAAACGGAGACATTATTGCCATGAATAAAGAAACTCTGCTAAACATCCTGAAGACACATACAAACAATAATCGCTTGGATTTAGCCCTCGATACCTTGGAATCGTCGCCCATTACTCAACAACTTAAGGTTTTTCTAGCGGGTGAATCTTTGATTCTTGACTCAGTTACCGAGCCACAAGAAGATGGTTCTGCTATATCGGTGAGCGGAACAAGCGGTAATGGTTTGTTCAAAGGGGTAAAACTCACAGCGCGGTTTATCGCTGGCGATCCCGTCCATCTTATCCTTACTACACAAGCTCAAGAAAATTGGAGACTTAATAATAGCTTTTCCACTCTACAATACACCCTAGCAGATGCGCTATTTTTCGATAGTGCCATATTACAATTATCATCCCAAATAGTAGCTCCAATAAACCAAGGTCTATGGTTCAATGGTCGGCTGAACTTATCTAGTAGCCTTGGATTGTATTTATTTCTGATTGGCAATAGCGATTTAGTTTTTTCAGGTCAAATTACTACAGTACAAGATGGTATTCCTATCATGCAGTTAAGTACGGTAGTGCGTGACGGAACTAATCTAGCATTTTTCTCTCTAGGTTCAATATCCCTTCGACTGATTGCTCAAGCGATACCTTCACCACGCAAGAGTAAAATTCCACAACCTAGATTGTACCTTGAGCTTGTCAGTAGTGTTCAATTTATATCTCAGGGACAACTTCGTTCGCTTCCTTTGATCGCCCATATTTACAATCCTGAAACTTCAATTCGGCTTGATGCAGATTTAACCCAAGGTATAGATGCGGCACTGGATGAAATTAAAGCCTTAATTAACTCTGTAAGCATCAATAATATTTCCTTTGGTGATTTTAAACTAGAGAACGTTATCAAGCTAACACAGTTGACAATCTATGTGAATCCTAGTACGTCAACCAAGGTAGCTCATATGGCATTATGCCTTAAGTCTGCTCAATCATGGACATTACTAACCGCTCAGTCTGGACAACCATTGGTAACTCTGGAGGAAATTTCCGTCAAAGTAGGTTTACAAGCCCCTTTTAGTGCCAGCAATTTGTCGGCCTACTTAGAAGGGCAGATCAAAATCGGTAACGGTCTCTTAATTCTATCTGTGGCAGCATCAGCTAAGGATGCTACTCTACGGGGTTATTTAGATAACCGTTCGCCGATTTTTCTCAATGACTTAATGCAGCATTTTGTAAATCAGAGTGATACTTATACCCCCTCCTTACGAATTAATAAGTTTGATATTCTGGTTCAGCCAAGCCATCACTATGAGCTAAGTGCCAGCGTATATGATTTGTGGTCAATTACTTTACACGATCAAAAGACACTGAGTTTAGATGAGGTTGAGTTACATCTTAGCTATACCACTGATAATCACCAGACTGATGCTAGGATTAGTTGTTTGTTAGGGCTGGGAGGAGCAGAACTCTCCATGATAGCCACCTATAGTAATGTCGAAGGATGGGATGTAAAAGGTGGTTTAGTAGAGGGGCAATCGATTGAGTTGGACAATATATTAGCTGACTTAGAATACGGATTTGGTATTAATCTACCAGATTTCCTTTATGGAATGCGGCTCAATACTTTCTCCGTCCATTTCAACACAAGCCAAAAAAACTTTGACTTTATGATTGGAGGCGGATTATTAATTGAAGACGAATGGTTAGAGATTGCCATTACACTTCATGTTCAGAAAGTTACTGATAGACAGGAATCCCAACATTACGAATTCGGAATTTCTGGTTTTGTAGCGATTACAGAGTTTCAATTTAGTCTCGTCTTTTTACACAACAGTACCAGTAATTATTTTTTGGCAACCTATAACCATATCCAAGATATATATTCTAAAGACCTACGCCCCTTAATTGCTAGTATCTCTACAACTGTTGCTCAATATATCCCAGAAGAACTGGAAATCGAGATTAAAAACGCCATCTTTGGCTACATGGAATCAAGATTTCTCTTCGGCTTAAATATTGGTACTCAGATCAATCTCTCTAATCTTCCTCTAGTTGGTAAAGAATTCCCGAAAGATCAAACCATCGGAGTCGATGACTTACAATTCCTAATCGCCAATAAAGATTTTACCTCTTTAGAAATCACCGCCTTTAACAACCTGATCGAACAAGGCACCAAAATACCAACCAAAGACAGTAACAACCCAACAGCTTGCGCCCTCCCCAAAGGTTTAAATGTAGTCGCAAAAATGCGATTTGGCGACACAACCAACACCCTCGCCTTGCCAATTTCTTCATCTATTCCTCAAACCCCTTCCCAGCCAACTCTTCCTCCTTCTACTACTACTACCTCCACCTCGGACAACGCCACTTGGTTCAAAATCCAAAAAACCTTCGGCCCAGTTCATTTTGAAAGAGTAGGAGTACAATACAAAGACGCAGCGATTGGCTTCTTATTAGATGCGAGTCTTAGCCTCGCTGGACTTTCCCTCTCCCTCGACGGACTTTCGGTTAACTCCCCCCTCAGCAAATTTGACCCCCATTTTGACCTCAAAGGCATCGGCATTGATTACAAAGGCGGAGAAAGCTTAGAAATCGGCGGCGCATTCCTCAGAACTACCCGAAACGGCATAGAACAATACGACGGTGCCGCCATCATCAAATTTAACGTCAAAGGGAAAGCCCTCACCCTTTCTGCCATTGGTTCCTATGCTTATTTTGAAGGACACCCCTCCCTCTTTATCTACGCCCTCCTCAACTATCCCCTGGGTGGCCCCTCCTTCTTCTTCGTCACCGGACTCGCAGCAGGGTTTGGCTATAACCGCGCCCTCAAAGTCCCCACCATTGAACAAGTTGCCACCTTCCCCCTCGTCGCCGAAGCCGTTAACCCTCCTCCCAGTGGTTCTAACTTAGACCAAGCCACACGACTGACAGAAGAACTGACAAAACTCCAAAACTATATCCCCCCCGAAACAGGGCAAATTTTCCTCGCCATCGGCGTTAAATTCACTTCCTTTAAACTGATTGATGCCTTCGTTCTGCTAACCATCGCCTTTGGTCATCGTTTTGAACTCAATATCCTTGGTTTAGCCACCCTCATCGCCCCCCCAGATGTAGGCGCTGGCGTACCCCCCGTTGCCCAAGCACAATTAGCACTCAAAGCCAGTTTTCTCCCCGCCGAAGGTTTCCTGGGCATTATCGCCCAACTCACCCCGAACTCCTATATTTTCTCCCAAGCCTGTCACCTCACCGGAGGCTTCGCCTTTTATAGCTGGTTTGCCCCCAGCGAACATGAAGGAGATTTCGTCCTCACCCTTGGCGGCTACCATCCCCTGTTTAAAGTCCCTGACTATTACCCTAAAGTTCCTCGCCTTAGCCTCAACTGGCAAGTCAGCCCTGAACTTTACATCAAAGCCGATGCCTACTTCGCCCTTACCGCCTCCGCGTTGATGGTAGGAGGAAACCTGCAAGCTACCTGGAACAGTGGCTCCCTCAGAGCTTGGTTTAACGCTAAAGCCGACTTTATCATCGCCTGGAAACCTTATTACTACGATATTTCTATTTATGTTGATATGGGGGTTTCCTATACCTATCACGTCTTTGGAACGCATCATATTACTGTTGAACTCGGGGCAAATTTACACATCTGGGGCCCGGAATTTACAGGTATTGCCCATATTCATCTTTGGATTATTTCCTTTGATGTGCGCTTTGGTAACAGTGCTGCCCAAGCACCTACCCCTATCGACTGGAAAACCTTCAAAAATTCCTTCCTCCCTGCTGATAGTGACATCTGTAGCATTGCTGTTAAAGAAGGTTTAGTCAGGAAAGTTAATCAAGATGATAAATTAGATTTAGGTATTATCAATCCCAAAGACTTCTGTTTAGTTACTAATTCAGTGATTCCTGCCAAAAAAGCTGTTTATCAACAATCAGAAAGCTCTCCCACTTTAGATATCGAAACCGATGGAGCTAATCTTGAATTCGGCATTGCTTCTATGGCAGTAACTTCTCAGGATTTAAACTCAAGATTGATTATTACTATAAACAGAGATGGAAAACCTCTTACATCACAACAATTCCAAGAAGAATTTACCTGTACTCCCATATTGAAAAAAGTTCCCGTCGGACTTTGGGGTGAATCCTTAACACCCAACTTGAATGGCAATCAATTCGTTGAAAATACCCTGGCTGGTTTTGAAATTAAACCTAAAAAACAACCAGATTCGGGAGCGACTCACGCTATTGATCGCAGTCAGTTACAAGGTATCCCTGACTTGATTAATAACGCCTACCAATGGGAAACTATTAAAACTTTTTATGAGGAGAAAGACCAAAAGAAAACTATCCAGAATACCATCTTAGATAACTCAGTCAAAAAAGCTAGAGAGGCTTTATTGAAAGCACTGAATTTAGACATTGAGACAATTGATATTAGTGAAAACATTGCTAATGAATTTTTAGTTTTACCCAAAGTTGGCTCTTTAGTTTAGTAATTATTAAACAGGAAAAATATGACAGACACAACTACAACCGAACCCACAATACTTGAATTTATTCAATACCATAAACCCGCCTTAAAAGATGGTGACTATGAGATTACCGTTCAACAGCAAATTAATGGCGAAAAAATTCAAGAAAGTAACGCCTTTGCTATTACCCGAACCTTTTCAGTATCAGGAGAACGCTTTGAACTAAAACCCACAGATATCCATGCTGTCTTCCCGCCAAATGGTAGCTTAGGCGAACATTCCAACGTTCTACCTCATATTATTCTTAATCGCAGTACCCTACCTTGGGAACGTCAAGCTGATGCCAATAATGATATAACTTGGTTAGCATTAGTGTTATTTGAGGAAGGAGAACAACCCGAACAAAAAATTATCACATTGCGAAAATTAAAGCAAATCCCTGATGAGATTAAGTTAGACAATCGAGACAAACTCAATACATTTTTGAACTCTGATAAGTCCAAAGTTGATAAAATTTGGTTACTTAACACAGATTTCACAGAAACCGAGATATTAATTAAATCAGAAACAGAGCCAAATATATACTTTCCCAACTTTGATAAAGAAACAGGACAACATTGGGACGACAAATTAACCGTCATTGATGTCAAAAAACAGTTATTAGATAAAATTTTACCCACCCAAGACGATTTAGAATACCTCGCTCATGTCCGCCGAGGAATAGATAGTGATGAACTAGCAGTCATTATTGGCAACAGACTCCCCAAAAAAGGCAGTATTAATACCGTCCATATTGTTTCAGTAGAAGGGCGTTATAATGCTAACAGCTTCAACTTTCAAGAAGCAAAAGATGATGATTATATTCGTTTAGTCAGTCTCAAAAGTTGGAGCTTTGCTTGTATCGATGAAAAACAAAGTTTTAAAGGATTACTGACTCATATCAACCGAGAACCCAGTATCCTCAGATTACCCAAGACTAACAATCCTGAAGCTGAACAATATCTCTCAATGGGCTACATTCCCCTACCCCATTTTTTTAGACAGGGAAGCCAAACATTCTCCTGGTATCATAGCCCCTTAATTCCCGGACAAAACTCTACCGATACCATCACCTTACCCATCCGTGCTGCCGATGAGCTAGTCTGCTACAATCCCAATAACGGTATATTCGATATTTCCTATGCAGCAGCTTGGGAACTAGGGCGTTTACTGGCATTACAAAGTCAAAGTTTCTCCATCAGTCTCTACAACTGGAAACGCAGTCATAGACAGTCTGTTAAATGTGTTGAAGCAGCCATTGACAGTCATTTACCCTTTCATAATATCTCCAATATTGAACTCCCCAGTGAAATCTCATCTTGGTTTGAAAGCTTAAGTCTTCTCAAAGGTATTCCCTTTAATTACTTAGTCCCCGACGAACAGATGTTACCTGTAGAATCCATCCGTTTCTTCTGGGTCGATCCTTTATGGATAGAATGCTTATTAGATGGGGCATTTAGTATTGGGCGAGTCACCACATCAGAACACACTAATGATAGTAACCACAAGAAAAATAAGACAAGTCCTGCTGTTAACCCTCACGAGATAGTAACTGGCTTTTTACTGCGATCTGATGTAGTGTCAGGTTGGCCTGGTTTACTCGTTGATGGTTACAGCAAAGTAGTTGATCGTGACGATTCTATTTCTGACAAAGATAAACTTGAATTGCTGCGTATGGATCGCCTTTCTACCAATGTCTTGATTTGCTTATTTAAAGGAGAAGTAAAAACAGTTGATATTCACCAAAAACCAGAGACTTTGCATTTTGGCTTGGACACCAATGATGAGGGTAAAACCTTTTACAAACAATTGAAAAAAAAAGAAGGTCAGCAAATTGAGAAAAAAGTTGATAATATTCCTTGGAAAGATCAAGAAAAAAGAATTATCAAGATCAATGAACTCGCTAATCTCATTAAAGATCAAGTGGACAACAACAGCACATTTACCTCTGCCCAATTTGCTTTAGAGATGATTGAAGGCATAGAAAAGGTTAGATTCACGGCAACCCCTGATGTCCAATGAGGATAACGAAACAGGCATTTTTTGGATAGGGACTCAACATGGGGTAAAGCCGAGAGGTAGAGTCAAGGGGGCGTTGCTGAATTAGGGTATGATTAAGTAAAAGGGCGATCAAGGACGAAACCAATAATTTCTATTATTTGGATAAGGAGTTGGAACATCTCCAAATTTGAGGTAGTGAATTAGTAATCGAAGAGAATGTATTAGCATTTGTTCAGATTTAGAATAGCAGAGAGTTTTTCTTTTTAAACGAGCCTAATAATGTCTTAATCTGGTATTTTCACCCTCAACTATAATCATATATGTTTGGCTAATAATCTGATCACGATCAGGAATGAAATTCGGATAAACTTTCCATCCATCTGTTACATAAAAATGGCATTTCCATTTCCCAAATTCCATAATGGAGCAAAAGTTTTGCCACTATGGTCTCCTAAAACCCATCCTAAAATACCTGGTTTAAAGTGAGCTACTGCCGTCCATAGCCAAGTTTTTTTTTGAGCCGACAAATGTTTCTAATTCATCCAATTCTCCTACCTCTGGAATTATTTCTGGTTCATAACAATCAGGTAAAAGTTCCCCTAGTTTGACCCACTTAATAGTAGTATGATGTACATTTTTTACTCTTTCAATTCCGCGAAAACCCATCCCGTTGACATACATTTTCAGACCTTCACGTTTCACGTCTTCAGAGTAACCTTTTCCCGGTTCATAACAGTCTATAAATTGTCTGCCACAGCTCACACAAATATAGTTCTGTTTCCCTTTTTTGTGTCCATTTTTATTGACATGAGTTGACTTACATTCAGGACATTCTATCATATCTGATTCTCACTAATTGTTGTTTTTGGGCGATCGCCCTTTTACTTAATCATACCCTAATTCAGCAACGCCAAAAATCTCAAACCGCGATCGCCCCTGATCTATCCCTGTGTTACCCCAAAAACTCAGTCACCACATCGGTAGTTTTTTCGTAACACTCGCGATCGGTAAATCTGGCCGTTGGCATTCCCTCTCTGAGCAAAACACGATCGCGTCAATTAGAGCGCCCTAAACCTCAACATAGCCTCTTCCAACAACAGGCGCAATCAACTTTCTTGCGTCCAGTTTTGGCGGCTAAAACCGACAGTTTCCGGTGCAACGGCACAGAGAGGTTAACGGTTGTGTGGGTGTTGTTTTTCATTGGTCGCTTTAAGGGAGCCAAAAAGGAGCGCGATCGTGTTATGGTTGTCTCGCCTCATGGTTGTCTGACTCATAATAACTTCCGACACTTTCATAACTTCCGACACTTTGATCACTTCCGACACTTTGATCACTTTCATCACTTCCGCCCAAGGATCGCGATCGCGCCTGAACACAACGCGATGGGATGTGCCCAAGCTGCGCGATCGCGTTACGCTCCACCAAAGTCAATCTCTTTCTCTTCCTGATACGAGTATTTTTTTATATAAGGGATCTCGTTTTTCTGCGTATATTCCGCAAAAAACTCGGCAAAATACTTTAACTCATTGTATAAAACAATACTTGGGTCAGACAAAAATCACGACACCCAAATACCAGCACGCCGCTGTATTCCTACAGGCGATCGAGTGAGCTTTCGCCGAACTCCCAACGCGATACGCACAAGCTGCGCCAAGGTTAATAGCGCCGATGCAGTTCAATATAATTTTCAATATAGCTGTGGCAGTCATGGCTCATCCACCGTTGTTTAGCCGATCGCCTATCCAGAATCCTTTGGCTCTTCCAGCAGGCCAGCTCGACGTGCTTGGTCGCAGAGCTCGTCCAAGATTAATATTTCGCATCAAAACTACATCTTTTCCCGTGAGTGTTCTCCACCGTCTTGCTGTTTACACGACCATTTATGAGGATTTTAAAAACTCGGTTGATTAGACCAACTCCTGAATATATCTAGCTGTTAGTTATGAGTAATTGCCTGATAATTTGTGCCTGAAAAGTGAACAAATTTTAGTGAAAATAAAAAAAAAAAACCAATGCTAAACACAGTCTTTGTTTAATTATTGCATGGCATTTGAAAGGTCGCCACCAACTGCAATATATCGTAAAATACCGGAGGGTTAAAAATAGCGATTTAGGACTTACCCACAGACTCTATTTGTAGGGTGCAACTATCAGCACCTTACTACTACAGATAGTGTAAAAATTGATTCCTGGCGTCCAGGACTGGATTTTGGGAGTTCTGGTTCTACTGTGTGGGAGTCGCGATCGCGCTGTACAAGAGATCGACCCGTGACCGAAGAGCGAGACACAAGCTTTAAGCCAACCCCCAATTCCCGAACCCAACCCATTTTTAAAGTTTTCCCACAGGCTATGATTGACGGTTGGGAGCTTTTCAAAATCCAAATGCTGAACACACAAACCATAATTTCCAGCCTGCTGTTATTTATCCCGATTTCCATAGCCGGACACTTTCTGGGCTGGGAATCCTCCACAATCTTCATCACATCGGCCCTAGCCATCATCCCGCTAGCCGCGTGGATGGGCACCGCCACCGAAGAAATCGCCGTAGTTCTCGGCCCCAACTTGGGGGGATTGCTGAACGCTACCTTCGGCAACGCCACCGAACTAATTATCGGCATCGTCGCCCTGAATGCCGGACTAATCAATGTCGTCAAAGCCAGCATCACCGGTTCAATTATCGGCAACCTGCTCCTAGTAATGGGGTTTGCCATGTTCCTGGGCGGCTTGCGCTACAAAGAACAAGAATTTCAGCCGACAGTCGCCCGATTGAACGCTTCGGCAATGAATTTAGCCGTGATTGCAATTTTGGTACCGACGGCAGTTGATGTCACCTCTGGGGGTATCGATCAGGTGACGATGCAAAAGCTCTCTAGCGCCGTCGCTGTAGTCCTGATCCTAGTCTACGTGCTGACTCTGCTGTTTTCGATGAAAACCCACACCTATCTCTACGATGTCGGCATAGCCGAGATGGAAATGCTCGAAGAACTCGCCGAGAGCAACTTGGGAGGAGACAATTCTGAACACAAAGTCAATTTGCCTCTGTGGATTGGAGTGCTGTTGGCTTGTACTCTGATGGTGGCGATCGAGTCAGAACTGCTGGTAGGTACTCTGGAAGAAGCTACCACCAGTTTGGGAATCAGCGCGCTGTTTACCGGGGTGATTTTAGTCCCGATTATTGGCAACGCAGCCGAACACGCGACGGCGGTGACGGTGGCGATGAAAAATAAGATGGATTTGTCGGTTTCCGTGGCAGTTGGTTCGAGTTTGCAAATTGCTTTGTTTGTCGCCCCGGTTTTGGTTTTGGCAGGTTTTATCTTGGGCAAACCGATGGACTTGGATTTCAACCCGTTTGAACTCGTGGCGGTGGCGGTAGCGGTGCTGATTGCCAATTCGATCAGTTCCGACGGCAAATCTAACTGGCTCGAAGGTATTTTGCTGCTGGCTGCTTATGCGGTTTTGGCGCTGGCGTTCTACTTCCATCCGGTCATCGACGGGCTGGCCTAGTGATCCTGCACAAGGTTCAGGATTGTGCAGGATCTCGCGAAGCCGTGAAAACCCCGGACTTTCCCGCAGGGGATGAAACGCAGTTGCAGCCGATCGGCTGCCATTAAGATCTATAATGGATTGACATACCTCCCCGTCTATCAAGTCCGAGGATTCCTTGACGCTTCATAGCAACGCGCTCCGCAAGCGGTAGTCTTACCGTCGCTCCACGTCCTGAAGCGAGTCTCCCAATGCCCTGTGGCGACTATCTGTATTCTAGCAAAAAGCCGTCAAGCGGGGGACGGGGCTTGTATCCCTGTTTTTTGGTCATGCGGCTCAGGTGTATCAACTACGCATCTTCTGCATCCTAGAGGGCGAGCCATCCCCGCAACGGACTAATCCGACTAGACGGTAGGCGCGTGCGAGGCGTTGCACGCTCGCCCAGGGACTGCGTTGATCCTGAGCGTAGTCGAAGGGATCAGGAGCAGCTCCGCCGAAGTGTCGAACCATTCGGAACAGTTAAAGGGCGGATAATGGCTGGATGGGTCGCGTACCGAACAGCCTAGTGTTGAAGAGTGCGAACGAAAGCATCTCTAACTCTAGTAACAGTAAGCGTAATTGCCATGACAAGAGTTTTTCGCACCGCAAGCCCACCCCTTTAGGGGTCGGGATAGGTGCTGTGGCTTTAGCCGCCATCTTTAGGTTCTGGAAATTTAGCAATTAAATGTCTAATCAATTCTGATTTTGTCATTCCTCGTCTCATAGCTTCTTCTTCTAATTGTCTCATTTGATCATCAGATATCCTGAGCTGCAAATAACATTTTTTCATGGTGTTGTATTGCCAATCGTCAATACATATATTATAATGGAATTAAGAAACAATAGAAAGGTCGATTTCTGTTAGAGGTAAAGAAAATGTTGTTAAGTTACAAGTACAAGCTGAGACCAAATCAAAAACAATCAATCAAGCTAGGTCAATGGCTTGATCTGCTAAGAAGCTCTTACAATTGGTGTTTACGCGATCGAATTGATGGTTGGTATCAACAGTTTATTATGGGGGAGTATTGCGATTTACAAACCCAAGCCGTAGCCACAGCCTTAACCTGTGCAGTTGTGAAGGGAACTCAATTAGCGAATCCTTGGAAAGATGGAAATGGTCAAGCTCAAAAAGAAGGAGAAAAAGATCAATCCCCCAAACGTACACCATCTTTAATGCAAGATGCTAATCTACAAGATTTAAAAGCAGCTAGACCTTGGTATCAAGGTATTGATCTAGGGGTTTTACAATCAATGACCGCTAGAGTCAATGAGTCTTTCAATAAGTTTTTTAAGGGTGCAGGATTCCCAAAATTCAAGCGTCGTCACGATTTTAAGTCCTTTTCTTACAAGCCCGGTAGGGTGAAATTTAAGGGAAATAAAATCTATTTGCCTAAAATCGGATGGATGCGTTTTTATAATTCGCGCTCTATTCCCGTTGGATTTCAAATTAAAACTGTTACAATTCGACAAAAAGCCGATGGTTGGTATGTCTCAGTCCGATTAGAGGATAAATCTGTTCCTGATTTTCCTGTTAGAGCCGATTCTGAAGTAAAAACAATTATTGGCTGTGATATGGGATTAGGTAAATTGGTTTATTTGTCGGATGGAAGTGTCATCGACAATCCTCGTTTTTCTACTAATAAGAAAACTCGTCATTTAATGAAAGTTAGACAACGACGAGTTAATCGCAAACAAAAAGGAAGTAAAAACCGTTCTAAGGCTCAACAGCTTGTTAATAAACTACATAACAAAATTGCACAAAGACGCGAGTCTCACCAATGGGATGCAGCTAATCGAATTGTCAAAAAAGCTGATGCTGCTGTTGAAGATTTAAACATTTCTGGAATGATGAAACGGTGTAAACCTGTCAAATCAGAAAAGGGAAGATTTCTTTCAAACGGACAATCAGCTAAACGTGGTTTAAATCGTTCAATTGCCGATGCGTCTTGGTATGCGTTAACCCAAAAACTTGAGTATCTGGCGGCAAAGTCAGGAAAGAGATTATACCGGGTTAATCCTAAACATACCAGTCAAACTTGTAGCCAATGTGGTCATATTGATCAAGCTAGTAGAAATGGTGAAAAGTTCATTTGTACTAACTGTGGCCACATAGATGATGCTAATTTGCAAGCAGCCAGAAATGTTAAGCAAAAAGCGATCACTCTCTACGGTTTAAATATTGTTAAAGTTTTCAAGAAAAAGGTACGGGGGGACTCTCCGAAACCAGTACAAACGACTCTTTTTGATGTCGAATTGTATGAACGCTTGTCAGATAATACGCTGCCTACAAAAGGCAAAGGTTGTGTGGGCAAGAACCCAGAGAATAAGCAATTATCTCTCTGGGATATTAAGGGCGAAATCTCTTAAGAATCCCATCCCCTTTAGGGGTGGGAGTGTCAAGCAAGTCAGTAGTTTTGAACGTAAGCGAGGCAGTTTGACAAGGCCTTTAAGAATTGCCATTTAGTAGTTTCTTAAGAATCCCCGCGCGATCAGCAGGGGAGTGTCAAAGTAAAAGTTAATAGAGCAACCTCAATCAGGGTTATGTGGCTTCTGTGAGTTATTGCCTCAATCCCAAATGCCCGAATCCCTCCGATCCGGCCAACACTGGCAAGTCCGCGTGCATCCACTGCGGCTCAGAACTTTTGTTGCAAGGTCGATATCGGCTAGTCGCGCCTCTCGGAGGTGGTGGCTTTGGTAAAACCTTTGAAGTAGACGACAAGGGCGCCCGAAAAGTGCTCAAAGTTCTGCTGAAGGAGCATCCCAAAGCTGTAGAACTGTTTAAGCAAGAAGCCGACGTATTAGTTCGGCTCAGACATCCGGGCATTCCCAAAGTCGATCGCGACGGTTATTTTATATTTTCCCCTGCTAACAGCACGGAGTCTTTTCACTGTCTGATCATGGAGAAAATTGCCGGGGCCAATTTGCAGGACTGGCTGAAAAATCGGGGTCGCCCGATTAGTCAGGAACAGGCTGTGAACTGGCTCAAACAACTGTCGGAAATTTTAGACCAAGTTCACAGGCTCAACTATTTTCACCGGGACATCAAGCCACAAAATATTATGTGCAAGCCGAACGGGCAGTTGGTGCTGATTGACTTCGGGACTGCTAGGGAAGTGTCGGCGACTTATTTCGCTAAGGTGGGTCAGGGGGGAAATGTGACTGGTATTGTTTCTCCTGGTTACACGCCGCCGGAACAAACGAATGGCAAGGCTGTTCCGCAGTCGGATTTTTTTGCCTTGGGGCGGACTTTTGTTTATTTGCTAACTGGGAAGCCACCGACTGCATTTCCTGAGAACCCGCGCACAGGCAGGTTGATGTGGCGCAAAGGGGCTCCACAGGTTTCGGATGCAGTGGCTAATGTGATTGATTACCTGATGGCTCCTTTTCCGGGAAATAGACCTCAAAGTCCCCAGGTGGTTTTGCAGTGCTTGGAGGAAATTAATCTCGACTCCGCCGAGACTCAGTTGCCGACTCAGTTGCCGACTTCGGGGTCAACTAAAATTCGGGGAACTTCCGGGACGACTGGGATGACCAAGCAGAGTGCGATGAACCGGCTCAGACCGCTGGATTCGAGCTCGAAAAAAGGCCGGAAAGAGCAGTTCGATCGCAAAAATAAGTGGCTGGCGGGCGCTGCTGCTTTGCTGCTTATAGTCGGCGCGTCTCAAATTTATGGTTCGCTGCGTTACGGGCTGTTTCCGGCGAATCCGGTTTGGCTGCTTTCGAGTTTGCCTAGCAGTCAGTTTTTGACCAGAAGTTTGGATAATGTCGGTAGTGTAAATGCGATCGCTCTGTCGCCGGATGGTCAAACTTTGGTGAGCGCAAGTTTTGGGACGATTAGAATTTGGAATGCGAGGACGGGAGTGCTGCTACGGACTCTCAATCAGGTGCATTCTAAAAAATCGGTGCGGACACTGGCTGTGAGTCCAGATAGCCAGATGTTGGCTAGTGGCGGTGATGACAATAATCTGATTTTGTGGAATTTGAAGACGGGCCGACGGGTGCTGACGATCCCAGCTCACAAGGCTGGGGTGAAGGCGATCGCCTTCAGCAGCGACGGTAAGATTATTGTTAGTGGCAGCGATGACAAAACTGTTCGCTTGTGGGATGCGAGAAAGGGCCTCCGTTTGCTGACTTTGACAGGTCACGGGGGTTCGGTGAATGCGATCGCTGTGAGCAGCGACGGTCAAACTCTGGCTAGCGGCAGCGCTGACAAGACTGTGCGTTTGTGGAATCTTAAAACCGGACAAGTGAGAAGAATTCTCACAGGTCACGGGGGCGCGGTGAATGCTGTGGCTTTTAGCCCCAACGGGCGAGTTGTGGCTAGTGCTAGCAGCGATAATACTATCCGTTTGTCGAACGTGCAAGACGGTTCGCGTACCCAAACTTTTAAAGGGCATTCGAGTTGGGTGAGAACGATCGCTTTTAGCTCGGACAATAGCACTCTCGTCAGCGGGGGCAGTGATATTATGGTTTGGGATTTGAAGACGGGAAAAGAGAGAAGCAGTCTTTCGGGTCACAGTCAGTTTGTGAGTTCTGTTGCTATTAGCAGAGATAGCAAGACTTTGGTGAGCGGCAGTCCCGATCGCACTATTAAGATTTGGCGAATGCCTTAGTCATTAGTTATTGATGATTGGTGATTGGTGATTAGTTATTTGTTGTTTGTTATGAGAAGAGTGCGAATAACTAAGGACAGGCTTTAATAATTAATTCCCCGCCCGTTTTTGGCAAATTCATCAACTGTTTGCTGCGAAAGTTCGTGAACTGCGATCGCCTGCAATATATCAAACGGCAATGTCAAATGATGCGCTCCAGCTAATAAAGTCTTCACCGCTTCTTCCGGCGATTTAATGCTAGCTGCCAAAATTTCAGTATTAGTTTTATGCAAGACATTTGCCATATCTTGCACTAAGGAAAAACCGTCTCCCAACAATCTGGTGGCGCGATTCACGTAGGCGATCGCATATTTTGCTCCCGAAGCGGCCGACACCGCAGCCTGTGCCGCACTGTAAATAGCTGTCACCGCGCAAGGAATTTCCGGTGACAGGTGCGCTACTGCTTGGAAACCCGCCATTGTTGCCGGAATTTTCAACACTGTTTGCTTTCCAATTAATGCAAAAGCCGCTTTTCCTTCTGCTACCATGCCATCAAAATCAGATGCCATTAGCTGATAATAAACTTCCCCAGGAATCAGTTGTGCCAGTTGTTTGAGCGTCACATCTGGAGATAAATCGCTTTTTGCCAGGAGGGTTGGATTAGTAGTAATACCCGCTATCCATCCGAACTTACTCGCCTTTTTTGCTTCCGCTACAATTGCAGTATCGAGATAAATTGCCATCAGCTCTACACCTTCAGTTTCTGAGTTTATGCTTGGTTTTCCGAGGCCTACTTTCAATTTGAGGTCAATCAGAGTGAAATTGATTGTTAGGCTTTAATTGTACCAGATTTGAAAAAAAAATATGGCTCTTCAGTAAAAATCACTATTAAGTGAGCAAGTCAGTTGCTGATTGCGATCATCAGGTACGAAAACTTCGATCGCCAAATGCCGGATCGAAACAATTTACACTTGTAGTATGGGTTATGTATGCAATAACTCAAGAAGGTGACTCAGAAAATGAGCAAAGAAGAAAATCAGCAGTCACAAGTCAGTATTGAGACATCTTATGACAAAGCGGAGTTTAAAAAACCAGCCGCAGCCACTCAAGAGTTGTCGGAAAACGATCATTCTCAAACAGATTCTAAAGCAGTTGAAAATAACGGTGAAGATGGTTTGAAGGCTCTAGCACGCTTGATGATGGTGAGCCTAACTTGGTCGATGGCAGGACTTTCTCAACGTAAGTAATTTTTTGGGTTATTGGTTATTGGTTATTGGTTATTGATAATCAAGACTGGGTATGCTGCCAGACTGCCATGAATTTTTAAGTTTTAACATCCTATTCCTCATTTCTGGCCTGTGCTGTTTATAGTACAGGCTTTCCCATTGCCCAAGGCGATAGGACTCAATGCCTCATCCCAGAGCTTCGCCCAATTCCCAATATCAAACTTTTATTTAATCCTTCAAATAGGCCCAAACAAGTCGGTTTAAGGAGCATAAATCATCCCCAATTTGGGAGACTAATTCACTGTTCCATTAAATTCTATTTCACAGAAAATCTGGTTAACATTGTTGTGTCCTGATCTGCTAATTAACATTTTCCGAACCTACGGCCTCAGAAATAGAATTAAATCCCTTTTCTGCCAATTTTTGCAACAGCCCTTCCAGAATTCTGCGTACCATCCAAGGCCCCTCGTAAATCCAACCGGTGTATACTTGAATTAAACTCGCGCCGGCGGTAATTTTTTCCCAAGCATCGTCAGCGGTGAAAATGCCGCCCACGCCAATAATTGGCAATTTTCCTTGAGTTTGCTGCCAGATAAATCGGATGACTTCTGTAGAACGCTGCCGCAGGGGAACGCCGCTAATTCCGCCGTCTTCTTCGCTAATTAGTTTTCCCGTTTCAGGTAATATTTGAGTTGTCAATCCGTCGCGGCGGATTGTGGTATTTGTGGCGATAATTCCTGCTAGCTGGTAAGTTTTTGCTAAGTCGAGGATAGATGCGATCGCCTCCCATTCCAAATCCGGGGCAA
>Ga0316607_1000056_pt1 | contig 43024 bp, 75 predicted proteins | sample MIS2016062E_MG_FD_207674 | JGI IMG/M metagenome (GOLD analysis project Ga0316607, IMG submission 207674) | Microbial mat bacterial communities from Middle Island sinkhole, Lake Huron, Michigan, United States - MIS.2016.062E | ecosystem: Environmental > Aquatic > Freshwater > Lake > Sediment...
TAAAAGCATAAATAAACGCGTCTAAAATCGTTTTTAAGGCGTTCTAATCGCATTGCTGGCACTCTGTAGGGTTTAAAGCTTAAAAACGCTTAAAACGGCTTTTAAACGCTTGCTATTTCAAGCCCTCGTATAGCTTCTCTGTAAGAGCTAAATCCCCATCGTTAAGGGCATCCATACATTCTAATTTGGATTGCACTTTTTGGAGAACCTTCTCTTCAATCGTATTCGCCGCAAATACGATTCTCTGGATTGACTTTGACAAGCCCCCTGCTCGGTGGACTCGGAAAGTGGCTTGCCTCAAGTTAAAGGCTGACCAAGTGGGGTTGATTAAAGCCGCTCTTGGAAACTTCCCGTTCAAGTCATGTAGGGAAAGCGACACACCGCCCGATTTGATATTACAAACGACTGCCCGAACTTCGTCTGCCTGAAACTGACGCTTCGCTTCATCTCGTTGCCGCTGCGTCATTCCACCTTTAATGATACAATCAGTCCTTAGTCCGTCGGCTAACGCATACACCGTTCTGGTGAAGGAGACAAAGAGCGCAACGGAGTATCCTGCATCTTGATAGTCTTTCGCCAAATCAATCATCATCGGCACTTTTAGCATTTCCGTTTTCATTCTCGCCCGAAGGATGGCTACGAGGATGGATGCCGAAGCGTTAGGTGGTGCGGCTGCCTCAATTCGTGAAATCTCGGTAAGCATATCGTCATACGCCTTTTGGATTTTAGGCGTATAGTCGCCTGCATCATAGGCATTAGCCGAAAGATGGGTTTCGGGGAACTGGTCGCCTAAGTCTGCGATTCTGATTCGGTTGCCTCGATACGGGACAAGCATCTCATGGATGTCCCTCATTGGGTTCTCTCCCTCCTCCTTCGTATAGACATATCTATACTTCCCTTTCTTGCAACCGTTCTCGCTTTTCCAGCGTTCGTAAGATTCGCCCCCGCTGTGCAGCCCAAATAGCTGACCCGCCCCGTCCATCTCGTGAGGGCCTGTGGCAAGGGAAGCGGTCATTCCTAAGACATAGCAATCCGCTCGTGATGCTGCTTTGACTAGGTGTCCTGAAAGAGAGTTGTCTGCTTTACCATAGTGTAACTCATCCAAAATCAATGTAGAGTTTCTTGGTAACTTCCACCCTTCTTGATAAATGTAGTAGTCCTTTCGGAAGTTTCCTCTGACGGCTTCCCAGCTTTCGATGGCGATAATCTCGACACCGAAGCTCATTAACACTTTCGCCCATTCTGTCTTTACGACAGGAGGACAAACCACCATGACGGGATGCCCCAAATGTCTTGCGGCGGCGGCTCCCATATATGTCTTACCTACGCCCCCGTCGGATAGCTCACACGCCCGACGGTGTTTAATCAAAGCGTTGACCAGTCGCTTCACCCCCGCAGTCTGAAACGGAAGCAAACCTGTGGAGTCAACTTTGATAGGTGGTTCCCAAAGGAGTCTTTTCAACTTGTCGCCGTTGACAAACTCATCGGCGACTTCTTTTGGTGGAACCAAAGCGGCAGAGAGAACCCAACCGCGCATGGTTCGTTCAAGGAAGAACCCTCTCTTCTCAAAGAGTGCCTTTTTCTCAATCATCTGCTCCAACATTCGTTTGGGCAGAGTCTTCGCCTTTGAGCATATTCGATGCCCTTTTCGGCTAGGTAGAATTTCAGGCGGCGACCAATCTAGGTCTATGCCTAAAACTTTCTTCGCTTCGCCTTTTAATAGTTTTATCACTGTGTTCCTTTTGTGTGTTGTTCGATTCACCAACTCGCTACTCTCTTGAATAGTTTTTGGCTTGCAACAATTTTAGCGTTACCTCTAATTTATTGCAAGACAAAAATGATACCGAGTAGAAAGCAAAATAGACCTAAACTACTCGGCGGTAAGCCGAATAATTTAGGTCTAAATCCTGCAAGCTGGCTAGACTGATGGAGCCAAAAGCTTCAAGTCTTTTTGCAGCAAAGCTTGAAGGTAGGCGGAGCGACCGCCGTTCATTGACTTGGCTTCCATTGCGTCGAACAGCCATTGAGGGATAGAAAAAGTCACTGTAACCCTCTTGTGACTAGCTGGCTTCCGTGAGCCTCTCCGCCAGTCTTTGGCGGTTCCCTTTGTTGCGACACAGCCTCCTTTTGGTAAGCCGCATTGGAGTAGGGGTTGTTCCTGCGTCTGTTTCTTCTTCTTTCCAATTTTTATGATTTTCATATTTTTCTCCTTTTATTTTGTTATGACGGCGAGCTTAAAAGCTTGCCCTCTTTTTATATTTTCTACAACCGAGATGAAGACAATAGGCAACAGCCCAAAGCCGTCGGCTAATCTATTTTCCGAAATAGACAGCTTAGCTCCTGCTACAACTTTAGCAGAAAGCACAATGAGTTCTGAACCGAAGATATAGGTTCCTATGGGATGCTCGGTAACTACTTCAACGAACAAGCCCGCTTTAGCGAGCCACTTAATATCAGCTTTCAAACAGTGAATTGTCCTGTTTGAGTTCATAAACTTAACCTCTATCAACTTTTTCATATTTCTCCTTTTAAAAGGCTTGCAACGGATTGAACAATGCAAGCCTGTTAAGAGTTAGGCAGTAGCGAGCCGCCCTTGAACAATCTTCGCAAATGCCGAAGTATTGCTCGTATATTCAAGCATCTCCTTCTGCTCGTCTGCCCAAACTTGGGCAGTCATTGACTTGACACCGAGGGATTCACACGCCCCATCTTTGTAGGCGATGGCAACTTGCCACGCTCCCTTCAAAGGGGCGGCGGTGAGAACCCAATCGCCCTCTTCTTTTAAGATGAACCGAGCGTTCGCTTCGTAGCGAACCATCTTGGCTTTGGCGGGAATCGTCACGCCCTTTGCAAACTCGGAGAGTTTGGGCATCGTGCCGATTATTTTGACTGTTGGTTTCTTACAGCCCTTCCACAAGGAACCGCAATCGAGTCCCTTGGGAATCTCAGCGGCGAATCCTGGCCGATACCGAATGGCTAAATCTTTCTCATAAGGCAGAGCCTCCAAAATGATTTTCGGCTCCAACTTCGGAAGCTTAACAGCAGGGGCTTCCTGCTTGGCTTCGGGCTTGGTTGCCACGGCTTTAGCTTTCACTTCTGTTTTAGCAACCGCTTTGGCTGCTACGACTTTTTTGTTCGATTTCAATTTCATACTATCTTTCCTTTTTTGTGTTGTTGTTAAGCTCAAACCTCCTAGCGCGTTTTGCGCTATTCAGTTTCGCTTGTTTCGAGTATAGTGCATCCTATTAAGTAATGCAACATAAAAATTGTTCCTTATCGCGCTACCCCATTTTTCAGTAACACCCAAGGTATGAGCGTATTCTCCCGAAAGAGAACAAGCACGCACATCCAATTCAAGAGCGAGGGTTCTACCCGTTTGATGTCTTCCAGTTCGATGAGAAGCACACCTTCCTTTTTTAGAGTGTTTTTCGCCCACTTGATAGTGAGCTTGCCTTTCTCTGGAAGGAGGTAGCTTGTGATCTTTCCTCCGTAAAGTCGTTCTATCTTACGCTGTGTTGGTATATCCAACTCGTTTCTGCTTGCATAAGCTGTTGTTGACATAATATCCTTTTTGTTGTGTTTGCAAAAACTACCTAAAGCATTTTGCTCTACATACTTTTGCTTGGTTAGAGTATAGTGTAACCTCTAAACTATTGCAATACAATTTTTAAACTAAATAGTTCCGTGGACTAAAACAAAAGCCCTACGGAGCAACAACCGCAGTCATCACGCCGTAGGGCGAACACACACAACACCGAAATTATTTTGTGAGTAAGTAGTATCCGCAAAGAACCCATCCGCTCATTAAAAATAACAAGAACAGATACCCTATGAGTCGAGTATCTACTTGGGTAGTTTCTACCTGAACAGGATGGAGAACGACCTTAGGGTTTAAACGAAGGGTCAACTCCATCAGTTCATTATCTGTCTTGGCAAAGATGTAGTCTTTAAGTGCTTTGTGTTCATACCAGAAAAAGCCTTCTCCGAAAAGCTCCGAAAACCTCAAGTGGGTGTCTTCCAGTAAGTTCATCCGTTCTTCTGGTGTCATTTTCATATTTCCTCGCACAGATGAAAGTAAGGCAGCGTCACGACCTTGCCCGTTTCGGTAATAAGGATTTCTTTGGTGGACAAAAACGCCCGATGCTTCTTGCCTGCTATGCTGACAACGCCTTCGTGCATCCCGTGACTATACCACCTAAACATTTTTCTAATTCCGATAAAACGGATGGCAGTAGGGGTTATGCCGTGCCACTCTATCTTACAAACAACGGCATGTGTCCCGTTGAAAGGAACAACGCCGTTGGCAAGGTGCTGTAAAGAAACTCCGATCTTTAGAGCTAAATTCTGCGGTATTATGATCCGCCCGTCTCGAATAAGGTATTTCATTTAACGACCTCCAAACAATGGCTTATATGCCAGAGAATGAACATCGAGAAAAGAAAGGAGGCTAGAACTAGAAGCGTCCACCCAGCTTTGCCTAAATAGTGCATTTAGCTACCTCCTGCTCAATCTCGGCGGTGAAACGGTTCTTTTGGCCGCCCGCTTTAAGATAGTCTTGATAGAAGGCGTTTGCCCCTATCAAGTAGTCTGTTTTCTTTGTAAGAAGCCAGTAGCCCCAAAAGTAGCTCACTCTGTTGAGCAAGCTAAGGAGTGTTTCGTCCATTCTAATTTTTTCCTGTTTGTGTTGTGTTTTCAATTTCATAAACTTCCAAGTTTGCGGCTCCCCAATCTAACCCATGTTCGTCACGAAGCACCTTATTCTTTGGGCAAGCTACCGTCATCTTGACTCGCTTGCCTTTAATGAGCACTTCAACTGCCGTTCTAGGCTGAATGGTTTGCCAGTTAATCATTCTTTAAGACTTTCCGTATGCTGGAAAGTATATCATACCGACTCGTTACTGCAAAGAACTCTGTGTTTGCAGGGAGCCATTCGTTTTTAAGTATCCTGTCTAAACCGACACAGGAGTAACTGTCTCCCGAAGGGCGAGAGGTTGAAAGCCAACTATACACGGTGTCGTTTTTGGTTGGGCAAATCATAAGGAGAAAGATGTCCTCTCCTGTATCTGCGTAGATTGACCATTTGAGTGACCCCAAAGGGTCACTCACAATGGCTTTAAGCCTGTCAATGGAGATAGTCATAAGGTTTTATACTTTGCCCGTGAAGGCATGAACTCCATGGTAGTCAGCAGTTCAATCCGACGCTGCCATTTTAAGGCGGCTGATGCTTTAGGGTCTTGCTTCAATGCAAGACGAAGCCCGTCTATTTTCTGCTTCAATATCGCCTTGCTGAACACCTTGAGTTGTTCGGCATAGTTTTCCACTTTTTTCTTCGCTGTCACGGTGACAACGGGAATTACCTTCGGTGGAAGCAACTCTACTTTGCGAAGTTGCTGCGCCTTGATTTTTTCCCGCTTGTGGTCGCCCTTTTTGTAGGGCGGTGTCTTGATATTTCTCTCTGTCATATACTTTTCCTTTTTTAGGTTGTTGTGTTTAACTACAAACAAAACCACCTAGAACACTCGCTCTATTCGGTTTTGCTTGAAACGAGTATATTGCAACCTGCGAAGCGTTGCAATACAAAAGTTAATCCTTCTTCTTTAAAATTTCTCCTGTAGCTTCATCAATTTCTACACTGTCAGCTTTCCCGATAGCTATAAGCCATCCCAAAACATCGAGGTAATCTTCCTCTCTTGCTAAAACACTGGTTAGCGTAAGTCCCACACTTGGGCGATACCTAACGGCGTTAAGATGGGAGAACAGCTTGTAAGCCTCGGTGTCTGACCCGCCGTGATAGTGGCTCGCATATACCCACGCTGCATCTGCGATATTAAAGAGGTTATCCAGCTCCAGAACCCACGCTAATCGGCGAGAGTCTCTAATATGCTGCTGGGCGGCTACCGTAGCGACTGCCTTGGAAATAAGAGGGCTTTCCAAAAACTCTTGCATGACCTTTGTCATAGTATTCCTTTCTTAACAGGCGACTCCGATGGAGTGCCAACTTTGTTTTACTTGTGTATAATACGCCTGACACTTTCTTTCTGCTTCTTCTGTCCAGACGCACAAACCCGAAGAAGTGATTTTGATTTCTTTGCATTTGGCAGGGTCAACCCCGACAAGCTTTTTCCACTTTTGGCGGGTGTAGTTTCCGCTGGAATACTTCATGCCCGAAAGTTTTAATAGGTCGCTCATATCATGCCCATTTCTCGCAAGCTGTGGTAGCCTTTCGGGTTGTCAGTAGAAACCTCGCCGACAATTAGACTGTCTGATAGAGGGCTGTCAAGCAGCTTACCCGCTTCATTGACTTGCCTTCCGACTGTGAGGTCTGCGGGCGAAGGAGACGAGTCGCCGCTAGGATGGTTGTGCATGAGTAGCACTCCGTAGGCTCCCATTGCAATAGCAGGGCGGAAAACATCCCGCGCATGGCACAAGCTTATATTTGCTGTGCCTAGGCTAACGATGGAGAATCCGAGGATTCTCAATCGGGTGTTCATCATCACCACGACTACCTGCTCTCGCTCTTGGTCGAACCAAGAAGCCTTGCTAATAACTTCACGCCAATACCTGAGAGCATACTCTGGCGAGTTTATTACATAGTCCAGAACGGTGTCGTTCATTCTGGATACCTTTATCTCGTAAGTCTCATACAGTCCTTTTTTCATTCGATTCCTTTTTGTGTGTTGTTCGCATAAGAAGCCTAGCGCACTTGCGCTCTACTTTTCTGCTTGGTTCAAGTTTAGTTGAACCTGTAAAGCATTGCAACAAAAAAGATAAAGAAAATTAGTCCAGCGATTTTTTGGCGCATATACATAGTGGGCGAGCTTTTCGGTATCCAAATAAAAGATTAAACTCCTAAATTATTTTCAGCTATTTTTTGGTAGCCGAAAATAATTTAGGTCTAAATTCCGCATAAGAAGCCTAAAAGTCGTCTATAACTAAATCGGCAATTTTTTAGCCGCGTAACCTTTTTTGAAGTGGCGACGGCTAATCTTGCCTATCAATATCTATGACGACAGGAAAGATAGGAACGCCGTAAGGAGAATACTCTTGGAATCGGACGGTCGCTTTTTTGCCGACGAGAGACTTTCGGTTCTCCCAAAGTTTGGCTAAATAAGTGTGGTCGCCTCTCAAGCCTGCTTCGCAAGTTTTACCGTTTTTCAACTGAATGGTGAAGCTTCCGACTTTACCTGCTTTATTTCCTTTTCCTTCCAAAACCGCAAGAATCTTGAACTCTTCATCATTGAACAGCTTTCGCTTCAATAACGCCTGCGTCCTCTTTTGTTGGTAGGGGGCGTGCATATCTCGAATCATCTGACCTTCGTAGCCATCGGAGACATATTCCTCTCGGCGAGCATCTAGCTCTTTCTGGTTGTTACAAATATCCGTTTGGACATAAATAACCCAAGGACACTTTTTAAAGGTTCCGCAAATAAGCTCTCTCAAAGCCTTTTGCCGAAGATGGGCGGGCGTAAGGGAGCCATCGTAATAGTCGTAGAGATGAAGCTTGATACTTTCGGAAGCCTCTAAAATATCCGCTTTCGTTGGTTTTTGCTTCCTGAGTAGCGACATAATTTTCGGGAAGTTTTCCTTATGCTCGTGAGAGTAAAGTTCGCCGTCTAAAATAAAAGAAGGATGTTGTTTGAAGAAGTCCTTAAACGCTTCAAACAAAAATGGGACAGTGTAGATAGGCTTGTTCTTCCTAGACTTTGCTCCTGCTAAGGATAAGCTACAGCGCATCCCGTTAAGCTTGGGCTGAGATAGGACAGGAAAAGCTAGAGGGCTTCCCTCTTCATAGACATAGGCGAGCATGGGCGAGAAAAAGCCTACGGAATCTATCTCGGTTTCTTCCTTTGTGTATTTGCTCTCTAGCCGCTTGGTGTAGTGGGCTTCAATTTCCTTAAAGGCTTGCGCCTTGCCTGATGTCTCATTGGCTTTACCTAAGTTTTTCCCTGCCACTTTTGTCCATCCGCTAGTAACAATGGCTCCGTCTTTTTTGCCCGAATGAGTTCGGTAACTTTCTTTGCCATCAAATTCCATCCACCAAACTTGTATTTGTCCTAGTTCCGTTCGCTTGTAAAGTTTCGGAAAGTTTTTGACCTGATAGCTTGTTGGTAGTTTCATTGTTTTTCCTCCACGACTTCGTATTCCAAGTAAAAATCGTTAGGAACAATAGATTCCTCGATTCTAAACTTGGTTGGGTTTATTTGCCTGATTTGCATATTGGGCTTAATATCGAGTTCCAGAACCCTATCTTCGCTCTCTTTCATGTGGAAAAGAGTGCCTGCCTTATTGCTTTTAACAATCGTTCTTTCCTTGCCTATACACGGGTGCTTTTTACAACTGCAATCCGTCATTATCAACTTCGTGCCTTTGGGTAAGGCGCCAAGAGCCTTTCGACTATCTAGTTTCATAGTTTATTCCTTTCATTTTGTTTTTCTTACTGGTTTAGGATTCTTTTAAAAAGAAGCCGCCGCCTTCCCAGCAACGCTCCTCTTCTGGTATAATATCAAAAACTAACTCCGCATAGAAGTCTCCCTCTACTTTTGGCATAACTTCGCCGTCTAGCCGAAGTTCGCTCGCAAAGTGTTCCTTGACCCACTTACGCACTTGGTAAGTTAGGTCAAGCAAGCTGTTACTGCGTAGCGGCTTGATCCACTCTTCTCCTGATTTGGTATATCTGACCATCAAGAAGCAGCGGGGAGTGCTTGTAAGTTCAGCATCGGTAGCTGCTTTGACCTTCTTCCAACAGGCAGCTTGGTGAGTATCTCCGAGCAAATTTCCTTGGTTATCGCATCCTAAGTTTTTTCGCTTCATCCAGTTTGTTCGTGTGTAAAACTCTCCGCAATAGCGGCAAGTTGTTGTGATTGTTCCACTCGGTTGACTCATGTTTTTATCCTTTGGTTTTTAATTTGGCTTAACCGTCCTGTTAGGGCAAGTATCGTTCACGGAGTTGAAGTGCTGTTTTAGAGGCGTAGTCAGCGAGTCCATTGAAGTATCCCTTGTTTTGGGGTGATATGCCCTCCCGCTTCATCACATTATAGTAATCGCGGGCATCCGACTCCATGCCCTCGATCTTACTTACAGAAATCAGCACGCAGCCAAAATGCCGAGCAAAGCGATTCACTAAACCGCAGATAAATCTCTTCGTAGTTCTCATCGCTTTTCCTCCTCTTGGTCGTTCGGCAAAATAGACACCGCTTTTATTGTGCCTACTTCGTCTCCTATCTCGTTTGAGTGTAGCACTAAGTGATCTGCTTGGAGGATGGACGACCTAAACCATTCGCGGGAAGATTCATCGTCTCCGTGCATGAGGTCTTCATCATATTCTAGCGTGATTTTTAGCGTTAGCGTTGTCATTGCGCTTCGTCTTTGTTTACAGCCCATGTTGCTTGAACTTCGAGGAAGACTCCCGATAGCATCACGCGAGGATACCAGTCGGGCGGATATTGCCCGTTGCGAGTGCGCTTAACTTCGGCACATATTGAGTTCCATTCCTGTGCGGAGTTAGACGCTTTCAGTTTTTCGAGTTCTTGATCTGTGAGGTTCATTTTAGTTTATCCTTTGGTTTTGTTTGGTTGAATATTGTTGTGCGCTTGCGCGAGTCGCCTGTCGCAGATGCCCCCAAATTGCCAATTTTTGTATCCTTTTTGTTCCATCCAGCCCTCCACCTTTTTTGCCGCGTTGACTATTTCATCTGGAATTTCAAAAGGCACGGTGTGGTATCCGAGACATCTCTCTTTAAAAATTTGGTCGCTCATTCTTCTCCTGTTGTTGGTTCGTTATTGTGTCTCCTCGCTGTCAGCACCGCCAGCTTGCGAAGCCACTTTGGAAGGCCAATATAACAGTCTCCGAATCGGCGTGTTGATGCTATCATATCAAAGGTAGTAACACCGTTAGAATACTTGGCAAGACCCTCAAGCGGGCGGCTGGAATTGTGTCGAACATACTGAAAGTCTGACCAGACCTGCTTTAGTCGCTTCTTTAACTGCCTGAGTTTTGTCGCTAAGATTTTCATCGTTTTCTCCTTTTGTTTTGTTGACTTGTGCTTCCAATAAGCATCGCAGAGGGCGGCTGTCTCCTTGCGGCATCTCGCGTCTGTGCCTGAGTGTTCTGTGCGTTCACGGATGTCTCGCAGGACTGCCTCTGCTTTAAAAAGGTTGTCTTCTATCGTTGTGTCTTTTGGTGTTTTCATTCTTTTCCTTTTGGTTTCCCTTCTAAACTTTTAAGCTGTTCGTTAGTCATTCTTCCTCCTCCCCTACGCCTAGTGTCATCAGAAACGCCTCGCAGCGTTGTTCGGCGGTGGCTGACCTCGACCTGTTAGGATACCATACTCCACGATCATCATACCCAAGCTCATCCAGCATTTTACAGTATTGTTTATATTGTAAATCCGTCAGCACCTTCTCCATCTCGTGACAGGCGTTGAGGTCGTTGAAGTAGTCGGGAACCCCTGCGTGATCACAAATTTCCTGTGTATTTCTGAACGGATACTGTCTGCTATCTCGTCCCGTAGCCGAATGGATTGTTTGGTAGGTTGCACCACTCCACAGCTCCTTTATGCTGCCGTCAGGGGTAACTACTTGATAGGTTTGTCCACAAATGTATTTTTTAATTGGGATAAACTTCCACCCACACATTTCCGCGATTTTGATTTTTTGTTTTAACCTATTCATATTTTATCCTAGTAAAGATCGCACAGACACAGCGTGTCACGGGTTTAAGAAAGATTCACTTTCACTACCCACCCGTGCGCGGTTGCCAGATTTATTAGATCGTTTGCTTCATCTCCTGTCCTGCACGCAAGCTTGCCTCCGAGAAGGTGGTTGAATAAATAGCGTTGCTCTTCCGACTTACAGCGTAGGTATATGTCGCCAGCAGCTACAAATTCCTCAAGTTCTAATACTATCATATTTTCTCCTTTTTATTTTCTAGGTTTGTCATAACAGGACTGTTCGGCTCAGACAAGACAGCCGCTCCCTTCCGACATTCCCCACTTGCAGGCGGGGCAGGATGCACCAGTGACGAGCCAAGCATCCCACGACTCCATCTCCCCGCCGCAACGCGGGCATGGTGGCACTCCGAAAGGTCTAAGTGCTGGTTAAGTTGAACGCTGTTAATTGCAGGTCTGCTCATTTTTCTACCTCCGCTGATTTACGAATTGAAGCGTCTTGCAACTCCTGTGCCCACAATTCGATTATAGCGTCCGCTGTATTGGCGAGGGCTAACGCTATACCTATATCGCTATCCTGACCAAATTCGTCTATGTTTAGCAATTTGGTTCTAGCTATGCCGTCAATCGCCGCGATGGTAGATTTCCAACCTAGCTCTGCTCTAGGGTCGCATGTTCTTTTGTCAGCAAGGCGAAGCAAATCTTCGCATTTTTTCTTTACTTGTCGTAGTTTTGTTTCCATTGAGTTTTCTCCTTATACCCAAAAGTTAAAGTCATAAACTTCTATCGGGCTACTTAGCCACTTCCAGTAAGTGCCGATTTTATGCTTGTTGTCATTTTTCCTTTGGTTTTGTTGTTTGTTTAAAAGTTTAGGTCTAAATATCTTTATTGGGCGTTGGAACTACCTTGGCTTCAAGAGCGCGAACCAACTGCTCGGCATATTGGTATCCGTGAGCCCTTGCTACGCGGTCGGCTTCTGGCAGCGGTATCACTTCTCCATTTCTCCAGAGTAGCCCTTTACTGGCTGTGACCGCTGGACACTCTGGACATCTTTCTTCTTGGTTCATAGTTTCTCCTTGGTTTGTCCTCACGGAAGAGATTTGTCTAGCTAAGACGAAGGATCATTTGGAAGTCCGTATCTACACTTCCCCCGACAGGCAAGGTCAGCACATGATCCTGCCAGAACCAGCGAAGATCCATCGTTGAGCCAGGGATCGTGTTGCATGAGGTCAGCCAGTCAGGAGCCTGTGCTTCATTGAACTCCTTGGGCGGGGCGTTCTTGAAGAATCGGTGAGTCATTCGGAATCTCATAAAGGCGCAGCATTGGGGTATTTCGATTTGCGAATGAAATAGCGACTTGTTCATTCCTCCACCTCTACGGGTTTCCAACTTGATTCGTCCTCTGGTGTGCGGGCGTATTCCTGAAAGCAATCTACGGCCTCAAAGGTATCGCATATCCTAATTTTGTTCGCTGTTATAGCGGTAACTAAGGATATTCTTGCTCGATATGAAGAATTTCGCACCCACGCCCCAATCAACTCCAAAGGAGTCATTAGGCGTTTGGTTTTTGCTGGAATTGGTTCGTGATACTTCCAATATAAAGTGACAAAAGAGTCTCCATCTAAGAAAGCATTTTCGTCCTTGTCAATCACACAACGCACGCCGCCCTTATAGCCGTCACACACAAATATCCTTTCAGTATAACAGTCCATCAGTCCCGACCTTACTCGAATCTTCTCACCAAATTTATACTCACTCATCTTCTACCTTTCGTTTAGTTTTCAGTTTATTTTTTCGACAAGAGTATTCTAGTAGATTAGGAGAAAGCTGAAAAGAAGTTTATTGTGCCTCTAAACAAGGCGCGGGAACCGCCAAGAAAGTAACGGTTCCCGCGCTCATTATCACAACACACAGACAAGGAAACCAAGAAAACCTTGCTGCAAAAAGCAGCCTATCTCTTTCTAAAAGAAAGGTCAACTGCTTTTTATCAAGTCCATCTGATACATCGCCCAAGCAGGGTGTCCGTCTTCTTCTAAGACAAAAACAAAACAGTGTCCTTTGGAATACCTTGTTTTATTCTTAGGAGACACTTTATACTTCACTTTACCGCAAACACTTTCGAGAGTATAAACCTCTCGGCGAAAACGACATAGCTCAATTTTAGTGAGCTTACACTTCCTGCGCTTGGCCATAATTTAGGTCTAAACTATTTGCGCCACTTGAAGGAGACTTCGCCGTAAGCGTTATGGAAGTGTATGACTTCAAAGTTTTCCACAGAAACAAAGAAGCTATCTACAGAGGGCATCACTCGGAGCTTGTCGTAGCATCTCCGTAAGACATCTTCGACAAAGCAAGGGTTCTCATAAGCCGAAATCGTTGCGTGCCTTTCATCGGGGCGTTTGAGCAACGGGTAAGACGGAGCCGACATAGAGGACTCTGCGACCTCGATAAGCGTCTCTAAAAGGGTATGTGAAGAAGTCACCGCTTCAATCGTAACCTTACCTCTTTGGGAGTGCGCCCCTTTGCCGCGCCCTGTTTCTTTGTCATAGTCTGAAATTTCCTTTGAGCAAGGGCAGCAAGTTTGACCCGTCACTTCGACAACTGAAACACATCTAACAATACCGCGCTTGTTTGTTACTGCATCGTAGTCTAGGTAGGCTAAACGAAATCCCGCCCTAAAAGGAGCGACCGCTTTCTTCCCTGTAACGGGCGAAGGTCTTGGGAGAAAATAATCAAACATGACTTCCAGATATGTCAGGGGCGTTTTTAACTTCTCCGAAAGCTCTCGCAGGATGGAAACGAGATCGTCACAATTCAACTGTTTGTCTAGCGCATGGGAGTATAAAACCTCGGTGAATCTACTCATGTGCGTGCCTTTCTCCTTACCAGAAAGCCAGGTATAAAGAGAAAATTCGGCCACCGTTTGTAGGTAGCTATCTCCGTCCTTCTGGTAAATACGCAAAGGGAGCTTTATGTTCTTAACGCCGACTTTATCTAAGGCGGTTCCGTCTATTTCAGTTTTTTGTATGTCAGGGAGTTCCATATTTAGTTCTCAGCATAGGGTCTATCCATTGTTTTTTCAAGCCCTCTTTTGTCACTAAACGAGAGCCTCCATTTGAAAACCGAATCAAACGATTACCCGAAGGCAAGCGTTTGACTGCGGTGATACTATGCGAAGTTCCTACTAGGCGTTGCCCTTTAAGGAGCTTTTCTGAACTACTAGACTCCATCAGTCAACTCCGTAACATTTATGAATTTGCCACCCTGCAACAAACTTGTGCGGGTAAGTGAAAGTATCTCCTTTACTAATGAGGCTGGCAATACTGTCCAACAAAGCTTTGTCTTTACGCTGGCTCCACTCTGGAGTCCAATAGACAACTGCATGAGAGGGAAGCTGGGGAGACACGCGCCAGTAATAATCTTGCCAATGCTTCATCTTCTCTACACTGGCAACAACTATTTTAAGACAACTGGCACTTCTTAACCAATCTTGTGTCGGCAATCCTGCTTCTTTAGGACTAACCGTAATATGGCTAAATTTGCTAGGGGAGCACGCGCCATTTTTATACCCTGATGTTTCTAAATGAATCGAAACTTTGCGTTTTTCTAAAGCGTTAGCCAGCGGAAGCAAATCATGGATGATAGGCTCTCCCCCTGTTATGACACACCTACTCTGCCGCGCTGTAACTACGGAGCTAACTAGCTCTTCTGCGCTGTATAAGCTAGACCCTATATTCCCCCACGAAGACTTAACATCGCAAAAAGAACATTGTAATGGGCATCCTGCTAAACGGATAAAGTAAGCGGGATACCCTGTGAAAACGCCTTCGCCTTGAAAAGATGAAAACTGCTCGTGAACAGGGTAAGTCATAGGGAATACCTCGCTGAGTTCTTACTGTCTTCCCAGCAAATGACTTCAACGACTTTAACTCCACGCGAATGCCAATCAGGCAGTTTGACTCCGATCAAATGATTAAGCTTCTCTAACACCCACGAAGCAATAAACTCGGCACTTGCTTTTTCTAACACGACTATATTCATAAGATTCCGCAAAGAGGGAATAAGTTCTCTGTCAGGAAGCAGCGCGGTATCGTCGGCACAGATCAGAAAGGTGTGATCAAAATGGCAGGTCAAGAACTGTTTAAGCACTCCCATCTCTCCAAAATCTACCACAAACTTGTTTGTGTCCAGGGACAAACACTTGAAGGTAATATCAAAGACTAAGTTATGTCCGTGAATCAGGGCGCAATGCCCCTGATGGCTCGGTTGTCGGTGCGCTATCGGGTATTCGCCGAATCGCTTGGTTATTGTCAGGCAGGTGGTGTTCATTACTTTCTCCTTCGTTGTTAGTGAGTATGCTTTCAGGAATTTTCGAGTAATACTCTTCCTCGAAAACTAAATCTTCATAATTTAGGTCTAAACTTTCTCGCGCCTTTGGGGGATTATTGTTTGGAACCCAATGGTCTTCTGTTGTCCGTGCTAATGCGGGCGGGTTTCGTGGAGTCAATATATTGGCGAGTTCCTTCTGTATAGAATCCAAGTTGGTAACGCCCGTGTCATCTACAAAGGCGGGAAAATATGCCTTCAAAAAGGCTAAAAGCTTCGGCTGCCTGATTAAATAGTCTAGGCAACGATACTGGATGGCAGCTAAAGCCGTCAGAAAGGGGGCTAAATCGGTCACAGGCGCATCCAAATGGTTCGGGAAGGCATCGGCAGGGCAAAGCTTACTCCACCAGCCTTTAAGGGCAAATTTGTTGCTGATTTGGTTGGAGCTAAACCGCTCAGGATGGGGAAGGCGGCAATCATAATAAAATCGCCGTGAAGAAAAGCGGTCGGCATAGAAATTTTCCATCGCCGCAAAAGAGTGAAGGGCATAGCGGGTGACTTCTTTGTAGTCCGTGTCGGCAATAATGGCATCGGCGTTAAATCCTAGCTGGATGAACTTTTCTTTAAACTCCACCCGTCGGGCTTTGTCGTCAATGAAAGAAAGCTTTTGTGTGTGGGCGTTCCAGTCAATGAGCGTCCCATACATTTCAGAAGTCTTCCAAGTAATCGAGTCAATCGAAGCCCAAGCCCAATCTCTAAAGTCCATCTGCTTTGTTGCAGCAAAACCATGAAGTTTTGTGGTGTATCTCCTAGCGATACTCATATACTTATTGAAGTCTGCGTTGGAAGAGAGTTCACCTGGTAGCCCAACATAGGGATGCGTTTTGCACATCTCTTCGTAGCCTTCCAGCCCATAGCCTTCATGCCAAACATAGATGATTTGAAGCCCTAGCTTCTCTAAAGGCGCAAAATACTGTTGCTGCCACCTTTTGACGATACCAACGCCGTCTTCACGATGCGCTCTTGCGGTGGCAACATTTCCGTGCATGGCGAGGGTCAAGTTCCAGTCAACATCAAGCTCAACTCCCGCCCAAATCCACGGAGCCATTTCTTTCAGCCAAGCGGCGTATTCGGCGACATATCTTTCGTAGTCGGCGAGCTTCCACGCATTGTAGGGCGGCTTGTCAAAGTTGGCTTGGAGGGTATGCGCCCCTGAGTCTATCATAAATTTGATAGCGGGGTTTTCGTCCTTTCTCTTTTTAAGTAAGTCGTTACCTCGCTTCTGCAAGTAGAGGTAGGACATCAAGACATGGGTCGCCCCTGATTTGGTGGCGGCATTGTAGTGCTGGTCGCCCTCTACGCCTGAGAAGAAACAACGAACTGCCATAAAATAATTTAGGTCTAAAGGTTAGAACAAAACTTCTGCGCCGTTCTCGCCGTCCTCAAAAACAGAGACAAAAGCGACGACATAACCTTTAGGTAAAGCCATCATGTTCACTCCGATCATCTCTGCCATCTGTTCGCAAGATTGTTGGCGGGGCGACTTGAAAAGTTGTAAAACTTCATCCAAATCTCTCTTGACCATGAAGAACTCGTGCTGCCGAGATTCGGTAACTGTGATGCCGACACGGACACAAAAGATATGCCTGTGTAAGGCTCTCAAAAAAGCGACTTCTTCGGGAGCCTCTGGCCATTGGTGAAAGCCTTCAAACTGTGACTGAATAATGATGTTGGTTTTCATATACTTTATTTTTCCTTTTAGTTATTGTTGTGATTGTCTAAAAAACGACTCCGAATATACAAAAGCAGTTTCTTAAAGGTGATCAGCGTGTCTCCTTTGATGGGCGCAAAAATACCTTGTGAGAACCAAAAGGACGCGCTCTCGCTATCTGCTTTAGGTTGCCAAACAAGCAAGAGATAGTTGGCGTTCTCAAAACGCATACAAGCGTCCAAGGATGCACCAAGCGCGGTTATGCGATCTGGCTGTTCCTCGTCTTTAGGCGAGTCTTCACACATAAGGAGCTTCATAAATCTCCTTATCCAGACAAACATCGGGAAGATACTGGTCGGGAAGGACTTTAGCTCCTGTCCCTAATCTAAAGGTTTCGTCTGCGTAAGCTTCGCCTACAGAAACAAAGTCTCCTGCTTTCAATGACACCCGAAGCTTGTAATAAACAGTGAGCTTATCCCAAACCCATCTGGGCAATCTCTCAGAACTTTTCTCCGTTACTTCGACACAAAAGGTATGCTTCTTGAACTGCCGAAAAAGCGTCTGCATCGCTTTATACTCTCGAAACTCGTGACAGAACCATACGCGAGTAATCGTAGGGTCTTCGCTCAAAGCGTCCAAAATCGCTTGAAGCTCGGCTCTTCTGACAAAGAGCGTCAGCACACCTAAGTCTTTATCTCCTTCGATTTCTTTGCCTTTCCATAAGCCCCATCTTTTGCAGGGTGGTGGTTGAACGCTCATATTTTTCCTTTCGTTTGTAGTATGTCTGTGATCCTTTTTAGAGTGTTTGAATGATAGTCAAGAATAGATAAGCCGTAACTTGCGTCAAAAGTGTGACTCTTCACTGACCATCTAAGCTTCTGCGATACTGCTTCGAGATCAAAAGGCGCATATAAGCAATCCTCATTGTATCTAAGAGCCTCAGGGAAGGAGCGGTATGCAGGGTAGAGGGGAATACAGCCAAAAGTTAGGGCTTCCAACAAAGTGAAACTAACCCAGTCTTGCAAGGCGGTGTTGAGTTGAACCTTTGTTTTACAGAGTATGTTAAAGTATTCTTGCTTTGACAAATTGGCACAAAGCGAAAGCTTTCCTTTTTCGATTAAACGGGTCGCTCTTTCAATCGCTACTTTGTCATCTCCTGTCAGGGTTTCATGCCCTGTGCAGACCACAAACTTTAGGTCTAAATTGTTTTCCACAATGTCTAAAAAGAATTGAGGCTGCTTCTCTTTATCCCAGCGAGAGGTATAGGCGCAGTCATAGCTCCGCGTTGTCTTGAAGTCTCCCAGCGGTTGAAGATGTTGGTAGTCATAAGGAAGCCCTACTGTATGCACCTTGGCACTAACAAAGGGGAGAGCTACACAAATAAGGTCTTTAAGGGTCTCCGACGCGACAAAGATATGGTCGTAGAAAACGGAAGCCATAACTTCCCACGGACGCATCCAATCTACATAGCTTGCGGTAAAATCAAAGCGGTCAAAGGTCTGCGCCCACAAAAAGGCTCCCGCTTTATACGGACGCTCTCCTCTAAAAGCATACGGAATTGCATCAAGCCCTGCTGTATAAAAATCGCTAAACCAAAGAACAGAGTCTTTCAAACTTTCGGGCTTTTCCGACTTTAGAAATTGTCGTATCTGGTCAAAACAAACGACGGGGCGGCGGTAAGAATCAAGCACGCTGCCGCTCGTTATTTGGCTATTTAACGCATCCTGTGGAGTATAGGCTACATAGTCAGCAAAAACGCTCTTAAAGTGCTTAGCTTCAATCGTAGAGAGGTAATCCGTGTAACGGGATTGGTAGGCTTCTAAAGGGAAGTGGTGCAGTTTCATTATTTCCATCCTTTCATGGCTTCACTTATGGTTTGAACAACCTTTTCGGGGAGTTCGTGGATTTTCATTTCGTAGTTGAAAGCTTCTCTCCGCAATTCCATCGGGGAAGCAAAAGCACTAGCTCCGTTCGGCTTCTCTAAATGATGCGCTTGGGCGTTGATATTAAGATACCCGTAAGTATTTGGACGCTGGCTAAGAATACAAGCAGATAACCAAGTATCTCCTGGAATGTTAATCGTGTAATCTTCTCGCTTACCTAGAGCGGCAATTTTATCCCACATCTCGAACGATTCTAAACCCTCCAAAGGAATCAAAACATTGCCGCTATCCATCAAAGCGCAAGGGAAGATACAGCCGTCGTCACGATACTGATAGTTCCAATGGGTAGGAGGGTAATGGGGAAGAGGCTCCTCCTTTAAAACGGGGTCGAATCTAAAATCGTTGTATCCACGGATGTTATTGACATCGCTTTTTGATCCTTGAATAAAGGCGGCATTTGGATGAGCGTATTCCCAAGAGGTATAAAGCTCCTTCAAACAACGAGAGGTATAAACGACATCATCATCGAGAAGCCAAAGGTGATAAAGCCCTTGAAAGTCACATCCCCACTCAAGACTGCCCGCTAAAAACTCGGCATGAGTAAGCTTGCGGGAAGGATGATCCCAAACGACATCTACGCCTAAGCGTCTTGCTAAAGCGTTAATTTGACCTGTGTAAAAGTCGGCATAATTGGCGGGGTCATTTTGCGTCACGATGCGAATAATGTTAGGAAGCTTTTCGCCCATCAGCACACTCACTAGCATCTGTCTGAGGACATCCGCTGGCTTTTGAGTCATTACAACGGCGGCAATCATACATCTCCTTCACAAGCAAAACCGCACTTAGTAAGCTGCTGAACGCACCATGCACGAGGGTCTTTAGAGTCGTCGGGACTCCAGTGTTTTGACTCCCTTAGGTGAGATAAGTGATAAGCTTCCGCTGAGGGAATAAGCAAGCAAGGCATTTTGCTAATATACACCAGTTCAAAGTAAGCTTGGATAAGTGCTCCGTCGTGGCTGTTTGTCCAAACATGCGGGTCGCAGCAAGTAAGCATCCTAATAGTTGCGGGCAGAATTGAAGGGTGAAAAAACGAGTTACCTGCGTCAAAGTGAGCTACGGGTAACGCTGGAGACTTCCGTATATCGCTGCCGTAGCGATAAAAAGGAAAGTAGGTCTTCGTGGGGGAAAAATCTACCTTATGGTCTTTATAGGGATAAGGTAAGTCTTCATGCCCCGCTGGAGGGAGGCAGTCCCATTTAACTCCACACCACGGAACAGCGTTTTCTGTGTGAAAGCCAACGGCCTCCTTGAACTTAGCTAGACAAAGCACAGAAGGAACTACATCTGAGTCTAGCTTCCAGATATAGGAGTCAAAATTCTTGTCGGCCATCAACGCCTCGGCAGACAAGGAGAAAGTGCTAGTAATGTCCTGCGGGGATACTTTCTTAACCGAAAAAGTAACATGATAAACTTCTTCGGCTAAAACCTTAAATGAGTCTATATGCCACTGTTCTTGAGGCGTAGGGATACTACTTGTCACCACTACAATCGCATCGGGTTTTTCTACTCCGTTCAAAACGGCTGTGATTGTCGCCCACACGGTGGGTCGCCATTCGTTACATGGAATAGAGCAGACTATGGGTCGTTTATTGTTTGGTATCATTGCGTATTTTCCTTTCAGTTTTGGTTTCAGTTTAGGTCTAAACTATTCGATTAACTACTGTTCGCCAAACAGCGCAGTCCTTCACTTTTACTTCGCCTGTATGAACATCTGTCGTCTTCGTAACAAAACGAAGCGGGATGAAAGAAACGAGCCTATTTGGGTTGTCTTGCTTAACTTTGTAAGCAAAGACGCTCATACCTTTCATTGCTTGCTGGTTCGCATTGGCTCCTATACAGATAAACTCAATCGGTGAAATACCTCTATTGAGCAAATCATAAGCACGCACGCCTGAGTGCTTAGGCAAAGTCGAGCCTGATATTTTAACGGTTCCTTCATGCAAAACATATTCTTCTACTGTCGTATCCATTTGTTGTTCCTCGCTACTAAATAAGCAGCAAGCGCATCGGCAATATGCTCCCGCCAAGCCTGTTTCGGGAGAGTGAGAGTCGGAAATTGTTGGCAAACATATTCTTGAATGTCGCCTTTGGAAACTTTGCCCCGAGCATTAACGAGCCTTTTGCTCTCGTTAGGCTGAACGGGAATGATTTTAAGTCCCCTTGCAGTAAAATAAGTGGCAACGATACCTGTTGCCATAGCCATTGCGCTGACGGCAGTAGCACTAATACCTCCTCCTGTTGGAAACTCAGCAATCACTTCGCACGGCGTATGCTCGTCCACAATTAAGTTCAAATGAGTGACGAGATGCCTGACACGCAGAATGTTATGATCCGCAAGGTAGCCGTGAGTTTTCTTACTACGGGGAGGGGTAGAAATAACCCCTGAGTGCAGCACTAAATTGTTGCTTACAACCGCCCAGCCTAGATTAGCAAGAGCGACATCTAGGGCTAGATAGGTGTGATTCTTAGGCGTTAGGCGCATAAAATTTAGGTCTAAAGTATTCAAGCTACAACGGGGTTGAACCGCTGTAGCTTGAACGAACGGTTTAGGACTTCTTCTTGTCGTTCGCGACCACGGCGGCTTTGAACTCTTTAGGAAGCTTGTCTGTTTCACCTGCGAGATACGCGAGCAATGTTTCGAGCAAAAGGATTTTGTCTCCCATTGCCATTTTGGGCATGACTTGATAGGTCGCCAAAATTGCTTTCGCGGACATCTTCTTAGGCGCACGGTCGGCGTCACCACGGTCAGCCGCTTTCGCTTTGGCCGAGGCAAGCGTGTCTTCTTTCGAGACAGCTTTACCCGCCTTCTTCGCTTGCTTGGCAGCGTTTGCAGCCGAAGTCGCTTCGGTCACGCTCACTTTGCCTGATTTAACAGCAGCAACGCCCTCTTCGCCCAACTCTTCTTCGATGGAGAAGATTTGAGACACCCAAGAGGCGGACTTGCCTACTGCTTTGGCGATCTCTTTACCCGTCATCTTCATTTCGTCACGAAGATATGCGAGTTGTTCCATCAGTTCCTTCGGGTCGGGGTTACGGCGCTGGACATTCTCACGGACACGAGCCGCATACGCTTGGGCTTGCGTGCCGCTAACCACACGAACGGGGATACCGTTGGGGAACATCTTATCAAACTTTTCGGGAGCTTCTTTCAAGAAAGTCCTCAGAGCTTGGCGGCGATGATTTCCTGCAATCAAGAAAGTTGCGGGATACACTTTGCCTTTGATTTCCATCTGCGAGTCAGCTTCACCGCCGTCCCAAACAACGAGAGGGACATCGAGGCCGACAGCTTGGATAGACTCACGAAGTTCTGCAACCCATTCTTTGTCTAGGTCGCCTTTCGGAATTTCGGGATGGTCGGCGATGCACGCCAGCGGAATCATCCTGACTTCGGAAAGTTCATTTGAGGGTTTGTCAGCCACCTTCGATTTGGCAGCCGCTTTTGGTTTTAGTTCCATAGTATTCTCCTTTTAGTTTTTATTTTCGAGTTATACCGCGCTTCATATACTCTTACAATTTGCGGTGAGGTCATTATGCTCAATTTTATTTTTCTGTAAATATAATTTTAGTGCCTGTGACGGTCGGTAGTTTTGCCTTCAAATCCCCTGCGCGAAAGTTCTCTTGACAGAGCGTAGATAAACTTTTCAAAAGTTCCTGTTAAGCCTGTGAGATACTCCTTCTTCATTTTGAACTCAGTCATCTTCTGCTCCAAAGCAAGAAAAGCGTCATCATTTTCGACAACTTTATCAAAACGCCACTTCTCGGTTCCAAGCAAAGTAGGTTTGTCTTTTAACAGTTGATTTCGCGCCCTCAAAAAATGAGACTCGGTAAGCGTAATTGCCATGCTTATCTGCGACAAAGCGTTTAGGGCAAAAACAGCTAACTGCGTATATTTTCCAAGAAGCTCAGAAACATTGGACGAATCAATCGCCGTAATGTCGTCAGGGAAAACCAACTTGTCGGCAAAAGCGGGACGGGTAAGTTTTCCAAACTGTTTGTCATACGCCTCAATAATTTCTACTACGGCAGGAGGCAGAGAACTCGACTTAGTTAGCCTCATACGCTTCGCTTTAGCTTCATGCCCTGCCTCTTAGCGGGAGACAGTTTAGAACTAAATTTTGAAAGCTCCGTGTTGTCGAAACACACTCTTGAATAAGGGCAGTAGGAACATGGAAAGGCAGAGGGACTAACGCCTTCCTTATCAGGAAGTGCCTTCTCTTCGATGGCAGTAAGATACTTCCTAATTCGGCTCTGGCAGCTTGTCTTAAAGTAAGCCTCATCGTGCTCTACTAAAAACTCCTTCAAAAGCGAAGTATTCTTATTGATATAAACAATAATGCCGCGATTTAGCTCTAAACATTTCATGTAGCAGGTCATCTGCCCTTTGTGTTCTGGCTTGGGTGCGTTCAACGAAGTGAACCCTCTATCATTGATTGTTTTAATCTCAAGAAGATATTTTTCGCCGCCGAGTTTAAGGATTCCGTCTGCGTGTCCTACAATTTTAAGTTTGCGGTCAATGATAGCAACCTCCCGCTTGTGTAAGACTCCTGCGTGCTGGCACAAGTTTTGAAACATGACATGGACATAGGTTCCAAGTTCTAGCGTCAAATACGAGCGCAACAAGTCATCTGAGACACTGTGCGGGTTAGGAAGAGCTTTGAAGTGCTGGAAGAATAGCTGCCTCTGGCACATCCCGATGGCAGACGGGTGAAACATCAAATCGTCACCTAGGTCTTCTCCGTGGTTAAACTCGTCCATGCGTTCTTTAAAACATTCAATCGTCATTTTAGAATCCGCAAGGGCGAAGTTCTTTCTTGAAAAGGCAGGGTCTTTTTTAGCTTTAGCTAAATGTTCAATCAAAATGGGAATCAGTTTGTCTCCCCGTTTTTGGGAAGCGTATAAATCTTTTAGCGACATGAGAGTTCTCCTGTTAATAGTTGGTGCATCGTAAATTCGTCCACGACATATAAAGTCTCTTTGGGGGACTCTATCCGAATCATCGGATGCTTTTTGTTTAGCCAAGCCTCTTTAACGAGTTTTCGCCAAAGAGCAAAGGAAAGCTTAAAACTTTCCATTTCAGTTGTTTTATCATCCAGCAAAAAATGTTTGGACTTAACATCGGCTTTCAAATCAAAGCGGTTAATCGCTCCCGAAGCGGGTTGAACTTTGCCTCCCAAAAAATGGGCGGCTCTTTTCTCACTTCGTTGCGACCTCGCTTTAGTAGAAAGATAAGGTTTGCGTAAAATCATAGCTTGCTTTGCCTGTCTAAAATCTCCGCAATCTTGGGTGGTTCCCAATCGGGCGGCTTGAACCATTTACCGTCGCTACGGCGATAGCCGCCTACACTAAACTTAGTTAAATTCGTTCTGTGAACTTCATCGAACACTTCTTGAATATCAATTCCGAATGTGTTGGCGGCTCCGTAAATGACATATAGCAAATCGGCTAGTCCGTCAGCAACTTCCACAAGGTCAATGTTGGTGATGGCTTCTTCTAGTTCGCCCAACTCTTCTTTTATGAGACTTAATCTCAGGTCACATTCACTTGCCGTTGGCATCATAGGATGAACGCGAACCTTCTGCTCCGCTTTTAACATAAATGCTTTCACTTTGGTCTGGTTGCTCATTTGTCCTCCGTAGGTGTGGTTTCAAAGACAATAGGCGTTGTTAGGCTAAAACTAAGCCAAACAACAAATTCAGTAACTACCTCATCATACCAATCTGAGTAGCTTACCGTGTAACCTATATACTTATCTCCGTCCACTGTCGTTAAACGAACTGCGCGATCCTCGTATATTTTCTCTGGAAAAGCTAACCGATGATCGTGGTCAGCTATCTTAGCGCGAAGTTTTTCCATTGAGTCTTCGCTTAGATTTAGCTCATCTACTATAACAGCAGACTCCTCATCTACTTTACGCGTGAAAACTATCTCTACATTATACTGGTTCATTTCGACTGTCCTTTCTTGGTTATGTTTATTTTCTTTGTCAAAAGTTTAGGAGCGTCTTCTTCCTCGGACAACTCGTCCTCTTCAACTTCGTCCTGTTTCTCAAAGTGGATAGCATCTAAAATAAGTAGTCTCGCATCTTCACTGGCACTTTCGTCCTCTCTAAAGAGCTTTTTAAGCTTTCCTTCTGAATAGGAGGCTTCATTAAGTACAAACTCTTTGGGGTTATCCTCACTCACTTTAATTACCCCGTAATAAACGCCCATACGGAAAAGGGCTTCATCGTTGTCAAAGGTGTGGGGCGCGTAGCCTTTATGGTCACGGACATAATAAACGACTTCGCCGTCCTCATGCTGGCTTGAGGAACACTTGTTTTTAAGAACAGAGAACTTGATATTCTGCCCTACACGGAGACTTTTCTCTACACCGTTCTTGGTGACTTTCTCCATAATGCGGTCACTTGGGCTGCTGCTCAAACGCATGATAACCGAATAGTAGTAATTCTTGCCTTCCCCTCCGGGGGTTGTTTCATTCGATCCATATACAACGCCTACCTTCTGGCGCAACTGGTTAATGGCAATCAGCGTGAACGAGGGGGCATCAGGGATGTAAAGCCCTCGGCGCATCCTGCCTGTCACTCGGCGGAAAAAGCGGTTCAACATTCTAGCCTGCAAACCCATAAACTGCTGGTCAGCCGACGCTTCAATTTCATCCGAAGGAGTCATGGCGGCAATCGAGTCCACAATCACAAGAATATCAGCATCTAGCTCCGTCAGTTTAAGAATCATGTCGCTCGCTTGCTCTCCCGAATCGGGGGCAAGCAAAAGCAAGTCATCATTGTTAATGCCCAACTTCGTAGCATAAGAAGGGTCAAAGGTTCGCTCAAAATCTACATAAGCCGCTATCTTGCGGCGGCGAGTTTTAAGCTGCTGAAACGCCTTGATTGTTTTGAGGGTAACGGTGGTTTTGAGAGACGAGAACATCCCTCTAATCTCGGCACAACGGTTAATCGGGAATCCTCCCCCTGTGATGAAGTCAAGGGCGGCAACGCCTGTTGAAATCCAAGTGACGGGTTTTACAGACTTGCCTTTAACGACGGCTCCTTCGCCATAGAGCTTAGACATCTGAGCAATCACGGAATCTATGTCGTCTGCCGAAGCGGATAAACGGGGTTCAACTTTCTTTACTTTCATTTTTCTCCTTGTTGGTTTTTATCGAAATTTAGGTCTAAACTATTTTAGATAGATCATCTGACCTTTTATGTTACTACGCTCTAGCGCAACAACATTTTGTCTCCCATACGCAATTAAAGCTGAGGGTGCGCCTCCGCATCCTGCCGCTGGCTTTCCGTCGAGCCTACAGAAGCGTAAGCGTCCTCTGATAAACAAAACGGCATCGGCTCTACTCCACACATACGAAAACCAGTTTTTTGTTTCTACTCTTGCAAAGATAAGAACTACGCCGTTACCGTGCTGCGCCATTCTTTTCAGAAAAGACGCGACGATGTTGTTTTCGTATGGAGGGTTAAGCCAAATTCTACCGTGCCATGCTTTTAAAAGACCATTTGCTTTTTTATCAAAATGTTCGCGTGCGGTATCCCACGGACGAAGGCTGTCAGGGGCGGCACACGGGTCAAGATCAAATGTCCCTAAAGCCTTGATTATCTCAGGTGGAGTTAACCATTCGTGAGTAGTGTTAGCTACCCTATCATGCGAAAACGCTTTTGGTTTAAGCCGAGAAATTCGGATAGAAGCGACTCGATACTTTGTTGAATAAAGCTTCATATAATTTAGGTCTAAACTATTTGTGTTTTTCTACTTTGACTTTACCGAAGCCCGAAGAGACATGATAAAGGGGTGCTTTGCTTTTGGCGTGCGCCCAAGATTCTCCTATGCCACCTTCTGCGGTCAAAGCGACATGAGTATAAGGTTTGACTGCAATGGGGAAGTAAGAGTCCCAAGTCATCAGTCCTGCGACATCTTGGGCAATTTCTACCGCAACGCTTTCTTCTGCATAGAAAAGATTTTCATCATGCACCTGCAACACCCACCGAGGGCGATAATACTTAATTTTAGAAAGATACTTCTTCCGAACACGATCTAAAATTTCAGAAGTATTTTTTAGAAAGTCCTCGTGCAGCTTAGTCATGGCAGGAACACGGTGCTTGTTCTCTAAGATATACTTATCGGGGTTGGCTCCGAACCCTGAGATATAGTCAGTTCGCACAATAGCGGCTTTCAACAAGTCTTGGGCATCTCCTTGAATGGTATTATTGGCGAGGGTCGTTTCAGCCGAGTGAACCGAATACTTGCTATCCCAATTTATATCGGGGACATGGCGAGTTCTCCCTGTAGCATAAGTAACATGCCCTGTTAGCTTGTGCTGTTCTAAGAGAGACAAACGATACTCCTTAACAGCAGGACTTACCTCGTCGTAGCGTTCGATATGCACTTGGGCTTGATCCATCGTAATCCAAACACCCTCCCGCAAAAGATTCATCATTAGGGCGTAAGGCCCTCCACCGTATTGAAGCAAGAAATTAAGCTGCTTGGCAACGGGGCTTCGTGACACGCCAAAAGTATCAGCCGTATCTTGGTGCAAATCACCGTTAGGATCGTTCAACACTTTACAGATTCGAGGATCACAACTTCGTCTTCCCATCACACGCAATTCAACTTGCCCAAAGTCTAAAACAATCATCAACATTTTGTAGGTGGCAGACTTAACCACAATATCGAATTTCGTGTAGGCTCCCTTGATAAGATACCTGTCATTACGGGAAGGCTGATTTTGCAGGTTAGGACTCTGCGAAGACATCCGAGAAGTGACGGCTCCTACTGAATTAAGCGTGCAATGGATACGCCCGTCATCGGCTACATAGCTTATCAAGCCGTTTGACCCCATGTAGTTTGAAATGAGCTTTTGAATTTTCCGATAGTTAATGACATAAGGGATAGCGGGATGCTTGTCCTGAATAGGGAGCAAAGAATCAATACCGACGCTATCTGCTCCTTTCTTCGTTTTACGCTCAAGCTCGATGCCTAAAGTATCGGTGATAAACTTAGCGACTTGGGCGTTAGAGTTGGGGTTAATCGCTTTACCTGCCCAAGTTGCGATCTTACTAGCGCACGCTTTTAAATCCTCCATCGCTTTTTTGAGTTGGATTTTAGAGTAGTCAAATGCAACGCCGTAACGCTCAGCACGAACAACTGAGGCTAAAACAGGAAGCTCCTGTGCTCGTATAAAAAGCCGCTGGAAGTCCGTCAAACTTTCATCGTCAGGAATAATCTTTCCTGAGGGGAGTTCGCAAGGAAGTGTCACAAGGCTAAAAGAACTTCCTGACTCTTTCAAAGAAGTGACTTGGGCAGGACGGTCTATAAAACCAAAACGCTGCATCTGAAACATCTCGTCTGTTTGAACAACATCCTGCTCGGCGTAGTGTGCTAACGCGTCTAGGTCAGAGAAAGAAACGGTTTTAGTCTCATTCAAGTAACGCCCGTAAATAGGCGCACGAGATTTTAAACCTTTCTCTTTCCACTCGGCTGCAAGCCATCCTGCAATCATCGTATCCCAATAAGGACGGCAGCGAGGCATCCCTTCGTGATAAAAAACATTTAGGTCATAGTTGGCATTATGAAACACTTTTAGCGTAAACGGAGAAACAAGATAAGGTTTCAAAAGACACGCCCACTCTGCCATTGCAGGATATTTAGAGCTAAATCTTTCAGTGACGAAGCTATAACTTTCTCCTCGGTGACAGGCTGACCAGACTACAATTCTAGCCCGCCCAAAAATAAGGGCATCTTTCTTGCGAATTTTAGTTATCGGGACTGTTTCTGTGTCAAGAGCTACCCACGGTTTAGTAAAAAGGTGATCGAGAACTTTCGCTCCCGTTTTTAGATTGGTTATTAGCATAGCTGAAAAAGAAGCCTGTCGTGTTGTAACAGGCTTCTTTAGTTCTTTCTTTATCTTTAGAAGTTAAAACGGTATGTCATCTGCGCCGTTGTCTGTGCTAGTGTCTGTGCCGTTGTCCACGCGTAGAACGGCTAACTGGTCGTCATAACGCATAGGAGCATAATATTTATCAAAATCTCCTGCGAGAGACTTCGCTTTCTTGCACTCTAAAGACGGGGGCGAGGGTTTATCCGCAAATAATGAATAGGTCGTGTTGACTCCTGTTCCTGAGCGGGTGACTTCAACATCATAAGTGCTGATAGCTCCCTGTCTCTTCACCAACTGTTTAATGGTTTCATAAACACGGTTTGACATCGCCCAAAAGCGCGGAATGTTTTTGAGACGCTTCCCTGTCTTCTTGTCAACATACCCTAAGAGGTCAACAACTTCCCACACTATTGAAATTTTTGCACGCAACCCACGCTCGGCAAAAGCATCAGGAGTCCCGAGGGGAGGGGCTGTATATTTTCGGAAGTTTCTGCCTGAGCCTACAGTATATTCATTAATGGACGCAATAGGCTGGCTCGTCCTAAAACGAAGACGGGCGGTGGCTCCGTCTGGTAGCCAAAATTCTGGTGGGCGAGGTCTTGTTAGAGCCTTCTGCTGGCGAACTCGCTGGTCTATCTCGTCTGTGCCTACTGACTTCCACGAGGAAGTAAGCCCGCTTGGCGTCTGCTCTTCGGGAGCGGCGGCGCGTTTTCTATTTTTTAGTTTCATTTCTTTTTTCCTTTTAGGTTTGGTTTATTGGATTTGACCGAAAGATACTGTTGAAGCGACTGCCTAACGAGAGCCGAAAAGTTAATCTCAGCAGTAGGTAAGTGCCTATGGGCATATTGATACTGCTTAACTTCGTCCAGAAGCTCGTTAGAAACAATCGCTGTAACCCGTTTCCATTTTGTTTTTTCATTCATAAACTACTTTCTGCAATAAGCATAATGAAGGATTTATGTAATTACGCAAGACTTATCTTCGTCCTTGTAAATAAAACTTTTACCGAGTTAGCTACTAAGCTTAAACACTGGCTAGAGGGTAAGGAAGCAGGGTCGGCTCCTTCTGGCGCATCCGAGGGGTAGCGCACTTCTCGAAAAGCTAGTCGCTTACCTAGCTGATGGTGAAGGACTCGATTAAACTTTTTACCTGCAAGGTCATTATCTCCGAAAGCAATGACATCTTTAACTCCATAGTTTAGAACTAAATCCCGTTGGGCATTTGTAAACAACCCAAAGCCTGTAGCAGCAACATTTTGAATCCCGCGCTGGTATAAAGCAATAGCGTCAAGCTCTCCTTCTACAATAACGGCGGGACAACTAGGGAGCAGCTTTTTCAAAGGCATGTAAAGCAACTGTCCTTTGTTCAAATCCGCAAAAGGGATAGTCTTAGCTAAGTTATTCTCGATGGTTCTACCTGTGGCTCCGAAAAACTTATCAAAGGCTATCCATGGAAACAAAACTCGGCGCGACTCTTTGCAGTAGCCTAGTCCTAAGGCTTTAATAGTAGCAGCTAAAATACCTCTGCGGCGAAGATACTGACTACCGAGCCAGTTCATCGGGCGAAGTGCCATAAAAAGCTCTTGTTCCAAATCGGGTATTTTGTCTAACGGCACAAGGTCGCGGAAAGGTGTAAGCTTAAAGCTAAACGCACCTTCTTGGCTGGCTCTTGCGAGAATCCCATACGGCTCAAGTAGCTTCTCGGCGGCAAGATAAGAAATACGGTGCTGCGCGGCTACTAGGGAAACTAAGTCGCCTTTTGCTCCGCAAGAAAAACATCCGTGAAGATGGGGAGCGACGGTAGAAATCCCCCAGCTAGGACGCATCTCCTGATGAAAGGGGCAGCACGCCATCAAGTTATGGTTTCTCTCTTTGGTATGGATGCCGTAACTGCGAAGTAAGAGTTGAAGCGTATGTGGGTTCATAGTATAACCTCTTGTTTAAGCTTAGAGATAACAGCCGACAAAAAAATCGAATTAATATCTTCGTATAAAGCTTTCGCGGACACAATGATAATAGCCCTTCTGACATTCGGGGCGGGTGAGGCGAGCACAAACATACCGTAACGGGCAGAAGTGTAGAGATCACCGACACTAAGTCCTGACCTGAACGGCGCAAACTCAGAGCTAGGGTCAAAATCGTGGGCGGCTTTAAAGGCATGTCCGTCCACAATAGCAATAACTGGAAAATTATCTGGCGGGTGAAAAATTTGCAAAGACTCTAGGAGAGCCTTGTTAAGATACAATAAAAAGTTTAGGTCTAAATTATTCATAAAAGTTCGATGTTATACAATTCACAAATATACCACGCGGCAAAGTAGGGTAGCTCATACCCTTCTGGAATATAAAAGAGGCGGGTGGAGCTTCTTTCGCCACGGAATGAGTAAAGCCAATGATCGGGAGGGACAGTTCTGGCTACCTCAATAACGGTCTTCATTTGCGCCCAAAGCAGGTTAAGCTCCTCTATACTTAGGTCAGAATACTTTCGCCGAGGTCTATTCCTATAATAAGCAATTACTTTAGATACAACCTCCACGCTTAGGTCAGAAATAGCCTCGTCATTTAGGTCTAAACTCATGGTGTCTCCTTTATAGTGGTGTGAATTTCCTTTTGTTATCTGTCGGTTTTTCGTCCTCGTCTCTAAGCGGCTGGCTACCTACTCCTTCTAAGAAACAAGGGGGGCTTAGTTTAAAGTGAATAGGGAACTGCACCAAATCACTTTCTCGCCCTTTGGTGAGGTTAATTTTGCGGATGGGAGCACCTCTGCGCCCTTCCATTTGAAGAACGAAGTCGGCATCTTGCGCCCAAGCATCTGCTCCGAAAATAGTCGTAATGCCTCCTTTCGTGCTTCCATCTTTTGCTTCTGCGGTTCGGTTCATTTGAACCGACAGGATAAGCACAACCTTCAACGCCTTCGCTACCGCTTTACACTTTTGGCTGAGATGCGTTAAACGAGTGACTTCATCCACCGCCTTACCGCCGTCTTTCTTTAGCAAATAAGCCCCGTCTATAAAGACAACATCGGGCGAAAGCTTCCGAATCTTATCAGTCACTTCCTCAAGCCCTACACCGCGCTCGGTTTCGTCTCCCGAAATAATGAGGGAGTAATCGCTCTTTTTAGACCTCTCTCTCGCTTGATGCCAAAGCTTTAACTGAGCGGCAGACAAACTACCTCCACGCAAATCGGGATAGCTTAACCCAAAACGAAGGGCATCTAAACGGTCTTTGATTGTGGCGGGAGGCATTTCCTTTGAATAAAAAAGAACCTTCTTCTTCTGCATGGCTAAGTGGTGCGCCCACTGAACGAGTATCCAAGTTTTACCTACACTTAGGCGGGCAGATAAAATGACAGTATCTCCTGCACGAAGCATTTTAAGAGTTCTATTCAAAGTTACCCAAGGTGTGTCTATCTGCGTGTGCTTGCCACTATGCTTGTCTTTGACTAGCTGGTGATACCTCTGGAAAGAAGTGTCGTCGCTATCACATTGTATATCCGAATACTCGCTAACGGTGCTTTGCAAAAGACTTAGCCGCTCTTTAAAAAATGGCAACGCTTCTGCTACGCCTTTGTCGAGCGCAAGGCGTTGAAGTTCTTCTAAAGCGTTTGAAATCTCTGCTGAGCAATAAACATCCCACAAATGTTTGCTGACTTCGGTTAGCGTATCCTCGGTCTTCGTTAGGGAGCAAGAATACCTTTGCTCAAAAAAGTTTTGAGACGGTAACTTTCCGTGCTGCTTAAAATAGTTATCTAACCAAACATAAGCGGTTCGTCTTGTCTGGAAAGCTTTACCAAACTGCGGGTTTCGTAAAAGCTCGGCTTGCTCTTGTTTGTTTGCTGCGAAGAGGCAGCTAAACCATATTCCTTCTGTGTCTGTCCATTCCATATTTTAGTTCCAATAGGTTCCTGTGTTGGCTTTTAAGATACATGCTTCCCAAAAAGAGTCATAAGATTCTCTCCAAACGATTCGGCTTGACGGGAGGGGGCTTCCCTTCTCTCTAAGGCGGGTCATTAAAGTGGGGCAACAAATTGCGCTTCCTGTCGAAAGGAGCCACTCGGTGCTTTGTATCTCCTTGACCGTATTGATATTAGCAAGAAGAAAGTTGGTGAAAGGACACCCTAGAGCACTAAAAGTCGAAGTCACACACTTTAGAGCTAAATTCTGGTCAGGCTCGCCTACAAAGAACCAAGCATGGAGATCAAACCAAGCAGGCTTACTCCAATAAAAACTTAGCAGGTTAGAGTAATAAGTAAGGTCGCTACCGTCCATCGCGGCTTGCACATAATCTGCTCCTAGAAAGATTATGGGCTTTTTCATAACGGTTTGCGGGTCTTGATCCTTTAACATAAACGATACTTACCTTTTAAATGTTGGGTATGTTTGGTGACGGGAATAATCTGGACGGGAATATCCACTTCCACAAAATAGACATCAAGTAGCGACGCTAAAAACTGTCCCCACGCTGGGGTCAACGCCGACAGGGATGGAGCTGTGGCACAAACAATCGTAGGGCATCCAAAATCTACTCGGTGCTTGATAATAGAAGTCACAAAGCTCCGCTGGTAGGGTAAGTAGGTATCCTCTGCAAGCATGTTATCAATCACCAACAACTCGGTTTTGCGGTAGCCTTGCATCGTAGCGTAGTCAGCCGAAACAATATCGGCTACGGAACAGTAGAGCGCAGACATCCCGCGAGAGATGCAATAAATCAAAACGGAAACGGCATAGTAAGTTTTGCCTGACAAAGACTCTCCGAGAAGGAGGAGTCCCACCCCATCTTTACCGTTCAAAGCTGCTTGGTGCATATAAGCTCTGACCGCTCGGGTAGAAGGGCTTTCTTTATCAAAAGGCGGCGCACTAACTACCTTCCAAAATTTGTGCGGGACATTTGCTTGCTCCAACTCATCATCTCCGCAAAAAATATATTCGTCTTCTGCTTTCTTACTGTTTGACATAGTTCCTTTCTGTGTTTTTACACTCTCGTTGTGTAGTTGCGTAATTATACACAATCCTGCTTACCTGACAAGCAGTATTTTCAACCTAGCTTTTCAAAAATTTAGAACTAAATCCTTTAAAAGCATCTCCTTCAAATTTGGGCTTCTTGCCGCTTAAACTCGAACATCGTTTTTGGGACTCCGTATTCAAAGCTACACACTACGAAGTAGTGTGGAGCTTTGTTATATATCTTATGTATTTAATTATTTAATTCTTTTAAAAAGAAATTTTAAATAAATAAATAAATAAATACATATAAATACAAAGAGCGCACGCGCATCCGCGCACGCATACGCACGCACGAGACAATGGTATGCGTTTCCAAAAAATTTAGGGCTAAATTTTGTGCGCCTCACGAGGTAAATGGGGTCATTTTGTTCACCAAAAGCTTCAAAACGCTTTAAACTCGTTTTTAAGGCATCCTGATAGCTTTGGGCGGTATTGTCACTGTTTACGGCTAAAAGTGCGGGAAACCGTGCTTTCTGTTCGTCTGTTGGCGGCGCATAGGCTATCTCGTTCATGCTACTTAGTAAGTGGCGATTTACCTAGTCGCTCTTTATAATCCAAATAGTTCAAAGTTTCCAAAAGAGATGCGGGTCTTCCTACATTTTGGCAATGCAAGAAAGTCTCCTTCAAAAGAGCTACAAACTTTTGGGGGCAGCTTTCCAAACGGCGGTGCAAGTTTCTGACTTGAATAAAATCGCGACTATCGTTCTTCGGGCGTTTGCCGAATTTAACAGCATACTCCTTTCGGTAAGTTTGCAACCATTCGACGGGAGTATTTTTGTTTCTGCCCAAAGTAACTTCCTTACTCAAAGTGAGCCGACTGTAAGCTAAGGAAACAACCTTATTTCCGACAAGACGCTGCAAAGCGACTTCATACACTTTAGCTCCCGCAGGAAATTGGGCGAAGTCTTCTTGGGCGGCATTAAGCGAACGCTCCTTGTGGTGGTCTAAGTAAAGGAGGATGAAACGGGCAGCCCAATCGAGGGACTTATCCTCAAAAACGGCTTGGGGTATCATCGTCTGTTCTCTGCTAAGGTAAGAAGAAACTCTTGGTGGTCTTTAACCTTGGAGGCTAAGGAAGACTCAATCAGAGTTTCGAGGCTCTTAATCGCCGCTCGCACTTCTTTAGGGTCTGTGGAAGCTACTTCCATCTCTGCACCAAATTGGGCAGAAGTGGATTGGTAGTTCATGCTTTGCCCCACTGTTTGACTGTGGGTTATCTTCGTGATGCGCCCGATTGTTTGGGTGCTTGTCTTTTTGGTTACTTTCATAGTTTCCTTTCTTTATGGTTTTTCGAGTTTAGGTCTAAATTTGCGGAACGGGAATAATTAGCTGTTTTGTTTCGTCATACCTACGCAAGGGCATTAGAACAACGAAGTCCTTATCGGGCAAAGTCTGAGCAAGTAAAGCTAGTTCAGCCCCGCCTCTTAAACAAACTTGGGTATGCCCTCGGGAAAGAAGAACCTCGGCTAAGATTTTGATATAAATGGGATTAAAGTAAGCTACCTCTTTGAAGGGCAGAGCTAACACGCAAGCTGTAGTGCTTCGTGTGGCATTAGCAAATGCCTTGTTATAGTGCGCCCCTATAACTCCGTATTTTCGCAACTGTTCTAAGGAGTATGTTAGATATGGCCGCGTGTTGTAGCCACCTGGGACGACGACACGCCAGTTAGGGAAGTCCCCGTCTATAAAATCTGATTGTGTGTAGCTTGCTTTAGGAATGGAAGAGAGCTTAACTGTCGCATCCAGTGTTGTAACACACGCTAAATGAACAAGGATATGCCCGTTTGTGGCAATGGCGGCTTGCGCTTTCTTGTCTAGGCGAACCCCATTAATCATGGGGCGATTAACTGCGGTAGATGCACAAGGTTTTGCGGCCTCGATAGCGGTTAATGCGATTTTAACTGGTGAAAGCCTAAGCCGTGTTGTGGTGACTTTAGAGCTAAAGTCTAAGTCCGCATCAAAGCAGGGGCAGCTTTTCGGTAGAGGAACAAAGACCTTATTGGACTCTGCAAAGTCTAAAGCGGCGTGGTGATAGGTTTTGTCCTTAATTGCAGCCTTAAACGCTGCGATTTTTGCAGAAGTAACCGCAGTCTCTTTAAGTTTCTGCGCTAAAAGTCGGGAAGCGTCTTTTGGGGTTTTACGAGTGTGTATTTTCATAGTTTTCTTTCTTGGGTTTTGGTTTGTCGAACTGTTTAAAGACTTCATCTACAGCGGCGACGATGTTAGTTCCTCTCATTTGCTTTCCTGTCAAGTTCAAGTTGTCTAACGCCGCGTCTTCAAAAGCTAGGCGGCTACCGAAATGCTCAGGGTTGGTTTCAAGAAGTTTTTTAAGCTCGATCCGTAGCAGCTTGGCTTTCCTAACAAAGTGAGTGTTCTCAAAGGACTTACTGATATGGGTGTGAAACTTCTCCTGCAAAAACAGCCTAGCATATCCGATAATTTCTAGGCTCGTATAGAATCTCCAATTATGTTCATTCATGCGGAACAACGGGCGCGGCATGTGGCCCATCTTTTCCCACTTGCGAATGGTATCAGCTTTGCGCTTCAAAGCGTAAGCCAGCCAGCACATCGGGTAGAGATAGACGACTGCCCCTTTAACGGCAACTCGCATAGGTGTGCGGGAAGGGCGAACGGCTCTCCCTGTAACTCCACGAAGGTTTTTCTTTCCTAGTGTAGCCATAAGATTTCGTCTCCTATGCTAACAGAATAGTTGCTATAAAATTTATTGCGCTTCATCTGAATATGGTTTTGTTTATACCAGTCTTCAACATGAACCTCGTCTATTGGGTAGTTGAGATGCCAGTAACCCTCACATACAAGTTCGCCCGTATGAATAGAATGAACCGCAACGGTGTGTCTAAGCACCTTTCTTGCGCTAGGTGTATATCTCGTCATAAACTCCTTTTAGTTTGTTTGCCCACTTAATGAATTTGAGCCGCTGCGAAGTGTAGTAGTCCAACGCTCTAAAATCGGCTCTGCGAACTCCTGTAGGCTCAGGCTCCGCAATAATTGAATAATCGGGAAAGTAAAAAACGGGATTATACTTAATACAGGGGGCATGAATCACTTGCCCTGCTAAAGAAGTATCGCCTGGCTTTTTACCGTTACCGAATAAAAACTTGAAGGCTTCGCCGCCTATACAAATGCAAAGTCTTCCGTGTTTCGTAAAAAATTCTTCCATGAACTTTCTAGTAGGCATATAGCCCGCCCCTTTACCTGAATCTCCCATAATCGGGTTAGCGAAGATGATGAAAAACTGATAGGGGCTAAACCCTTGTTCATCTAAAACTTCAAGAAAGGTAGAAGCTCCTGCTCCTGCTAGGGGGCGTTTAGCCTCTCTGGCATCTTTGGGGCAGGGCACAATCATTAAAGTTCTCGCGCTATCTTCCCCATAGAAAGCAGCGGGTTTTACCCCGCTGCTCGCTAGACACTTGAGATACTTACTCTCCCAAGTCATAAGGTTATCTTTTTGACAAAGACCGTTTTGGCGGCTGCTTTTGTAGGAGGAAGCAAAATCTCTTTCGCTTCGGCGTTTGTAATCGCTCCTTCTCTAATAAGCGACTCCAACGCCTCTGTGTTCACTGTGAATGAAGGAATTAAAAGCTGCTTCACCAACTTAGGGGCAAGCTTTTGGATTGCCGTCACGGAGGGGACAGGGGTTTGGTCGGCGGTCGTAAAGCCGACTTCCCACTTATCGCCTCTGAGGAAGGTTTGTTTGCCCTCCGTAGTGCCGAATTGTTCAACAACGGACATGACATGATTTCGGGCGATTTCTCGTTCCTTTTTCAATGTGCGCTCCTTCTCTGCAACGAGATGGTAGTTTTCCGCTATTCCGTCAATGTCTGCTTTCGATGCTTGGGTTTTATCTTTCTTTGCCATATTTACCTTTCTGTGTTTATGTTTAACCGACTACCGAAATTACTGCTTAGGTCTAAATTTTTCTCGAAAATAATTTTACTGTCAGCACAAGTTAGCGGCAAGTATAATTTCTTACCTCAATAGAGGGAACTTTAAGCCGCTTAAAAACGGGAATCGCCGAGCGATAGTAAATTCCGCAAAGATACCCAAACTTGTAGTCCCAAAAGTATCTCGCTTGGCAGTCAGACTTAGTTTGATGTGTTCGTCTGATACGCCCAATCAGTTGTTCCAGAATACGGTGACTTTTAATAGGAGAGCAAAAGTAAAGCCTATCCATCGCATTGATGTTGGCTCCGCGCATGACTGCATTTTGGGTGGCGACGATGCAGCGGGTTTTCTTGTCCAAAGAGGCGGAAAGAAGGGCGGCAGTTCCTTTAGAAGAGCTTTCGCTTGTTAAAGGGTTAACCGCAGAAATTTTCTCTTCTAAAAGAGAGGCGATTAGCTGGACATGAGCCTTGAGCGCACAAACGACTAGGCAGGAGTAACCTTCTTCCCAATCAGTCGTAACAGTATCTACAATCAAAGCGTTCCTTGCTTCGTCCATTGAAATATCGAGTATGAGCTTAGTCCAGTCAAGCCGCTGTTCAACTTCTAGTGCAGGAACATACGGCGTTTTAAAAACTTCTACCTTACTCAAAGGCAGCATCGTCTTTGTTGCTATGGTGCTTTGGCGAAGCCGATGAATGGGTGCGCCAAAGCAAAGATATAACGGCATATTCATTTCTGTGTAGCTTTTGCCGTCGGTAGCAGACGCTCCTATCAAATACTTGATTTTAACTTCACGGCAAAAGTCCTCTAGTTTGCCGCCAATAGAATCGGCTTCATCTATAATGATGGTTCCAAAATGGTCGCCTATCTCTTTCCACCAGTCTCGGCGGCGCATAAGCGTGGCAGTCACCGCAATCGTAAAGACTTCGCCCATCGAACAACTCGACTGTTGGATAAGCCCCACCTTCGTCTGCTTAACTCCGAAATGCTGTTTCAAGTCATCATACCACGCTTTCTTGATGAGGTTGGTTCCTACCACGATAAGCGTTCGTTGCCCCAAATGAGCGGCAGCAAGCGTCTGGACAACGGTTTTGCCCGAAGAAGTGGGCATTAAAAAGAGATAGTTACCGAAAGGGCGAGTTTTGCGCTTAACATGGCTGGCAAAAGACCTCAATGCGTGCGTTTGCTGAGGTGTTAGGGCTGTCCTACATGCTGGAAAGAGACAAGGGTGCGCTTTGGTAGAATCTTCCCAAGAAACGGCTTTTAGCATCTTCTGGTGTGCCTCAGAAAGCCCAAAGAAACTAAGCCCTTTAGGAAAAGCAAAACCCGAAGCAGTAGTTTCCGCATAGGTAATAGTTGAGCTTTCGTTTCTGGCTCCCCACCGAGAGTATTTTTCCAGCATGAGATACTTTGGGTTAGGAAAACTGCAAGCCTCCCATATTTCTTCTTGCAGATCCGCAGGAGCCTCTTTTAAAACGGGTCTTCCGTCTTCGGCTGAGGCTGCAATAACGCCGTATAGTTTCGTATTTATTTTCAGTGGCATGAAAATAGAATACTAGGATAAGTAAAACACCGCAAGATCAAAAAGTTGCCTCAATTTTACCGAAGTTTAGAGCTAAATCGCTTTGGCGGCTATCAAGTAGCCTATAAGCTGCTTTTCGGCCAAAGGAGATATGTCGTCCTTGCGACCAGGCGAAACGGCGCGGTGCGTGGTCAGGGAGTCTTTCGTCCAACCGTATTGAGCTTTACGGGCGTTCCACCAACCAAGGAAAGCGGCAAGCTCTTCTGGCGTTAAATCGCGCCCATAGGTTGTGCCTGAGAAAGAAAAGCCGAGCATGAAACGGTTGCACCACTCGCGCCCCTTAAAGGAACTTTCTCCCGCATGGTAGGTAACATAAGAATCAGGGGCGAGTGTGATAAGCTTTCCTTTCAAGCTGCACAGCGCATGATAAGACACGCCCGCTTCTTTACGAAGACACCAGTCAGCAGAACCTTCAAAGGAACCGTCAGAGTGATGCACAACGACACCCAAACACTCGTTATAGATACCTACTTTATAATTGGGGGTGTAAATCGGCGGCTCTAGGGGAACAACGACACTAACGGGGGGAACTATTGTAGATGCAGGAGCGGATGGCCTAAGTTCGACTCCAAATAAAACGCGGAAAGAAAGTGCGGAAAGGCTACCTGTCTGCTTGAACTTCTTTCGGCATTGAACATCCTTCAAAGCCTTCTCAGTAGCTTTACCAAAGTCTCCGTCCTCTTTGAGAGAGTAGCTACCGTCAAATGCTTGATTGATTGCTTTTTGTAGCGTAACAACATCTTTGCCTTTGCTTCCCCGTTTCAAGATAATATCACTCATACAATAACTCCGTCTAATGCGTTTAGGTCTTTCAAAGTAAGCCCTTTAATTTCCGCCAAGTCTTCGGAAGAAAGTGTAAAGGGGAGGGTAATTTCTTTGTCCAAACATTCTTGGACTTGTTTGACAAAAGTGTTCTGTGCTTCTGGCGAAACAAACTTGGCAAGCCCCGAATTACCTTCGGTAATAAACTCGTTCTTTTCTAAATCATAGAAAGCGAACTTCTTTAAAGCGTCCAGCCGAACCGTGTCATACTGTTGGCGTTCGTTAAACAAAAAGTCCGAAAGTTTTTTGACCGCAAGCATCGTGCGAAGGTTAAGCTCCTTCGACAAAGTAATTTTACGGAAAGCCTCCGTAAAGTCGTCTGAAACAATGGAAGCAAGCTTCATGGCTTGCTCCTTAAAGGAAAGCGGTAAATAGTCCCCTTGCTATCTCGGATATAGAGCCTCCCGTCACGAGACTTAAAAGGCACTTTATTGGCGGCAAACTCGCCCAAATAAGTAGGCGTAGGTTTGCTATATTGTTCTACTGATGGTTTATTAGTTGCAGTATTCATTTCATATCCTTTTCAGTTTGTATTTTTTTGATGGCTTCGATGAGAGCGAGATTTTCTTTTTCTAAAGCTTGGTATTTAAACTCGGCTATCCATTTCTCTGACTGGCGCGGGGTATAAATCCCTTCTTTAGTTTGAATCGGCGTGTTGGGAACTAAGTATAAGTAGCCTGTCGGTAACAATGGAGCGGAATACAGTTCTTTGCGTGAGTTGTTCGCGCAGCCTGTCAGCATGATTATCAGACAAAGAATCGTGCTTACTGCGTAAGATTTCAATTTCATGGGAAGTTTCCGTAATTTCTTTTTCAATTTTATCGAGTTCATCCAAGAGTTGCCGCCTTACTGAAATTTGTGCCGAGAGAGCTTTCCATTTAAAGAAAGCAGCCAAAGCTTCAAGCAAGGAGGCAACTAGCGGAATCATAAATAATTTAGGTCTAAATTATTTAAAGCTGTTGTTGGATTCGCCGTCATCGAGTTTGTCTCCAATCGAACGAATACAGTCCTTGGAAAAAGAAATTACCAAGAACGCAATAACAGCATATTTGCCATATTGCTGCGGAATGTATTGTTGATAGGCGGCAAGTCCAGAAAGAAGGGCAAGCCCTTTGCAAATCATGGACAGGATAGAAACAGTTTTGCTACTCATAGAAACTCTCCTTATAGGTTAGAATTAAGACTAAAACCTACACCAAAAGCGTAGAGAGTGTCAATGCTTTTTAGGTGGGAAGGGGCGCATACATTGGGTGACTGTAATCTCTCGTTTAAAAACGCATCTATGCTCTGACTCTTGATTATAATAATCCCTGTTCAAATGAGTCGCCCGAAAAGCGATGACCTCAAAGATTCGCATAATGAGGATGAAAAGGTATGCGGTGAATATCTCCATCAAACTCCACAAGCGGTCAACCCACACAGGGGTTTCGTAAGTGTCAGAGAACAGAATCCAGTGACACTGTGCCATCCCGTAAGTGACACAATAAACGACAACAAACCAACGGGCGGCACAGATAGCTGACCCTAGCCATCCTTCAAAAAAAGGATTTTTCTGTAAGCAGTTGTGTGCTGTAAAATGGTTTCGCAGAATAATATAAACTAACCCTGTATGCACGGCTAAGGAGACTAGCTCAAAGAAGTGAAGTCCCGTCCATTCGATAAGATACGACATATTCATATTAACTCCTTTTAGGCTTTATCTATTTTATCTGTTAAGCGGTCTAACCATACTTTTAAAATGATGGGGATTCGCTGCTGCATAGTTTGAATGATGGCGTGCCAAGTAAAACCTGCAATACCTACAATGGGATCGTGCCAAGCAGAGCTTTCAAAAAAAGCCCCGACTATCCAGCCGACAAAGCCAGCTAGTATCACATGAAGAAACAGGCGCAACCAGCCGAAAGGCTCGCCACCGTAAATTTTGTATAAGTAGGAACACATCCCTGCAATTAAGCCTATAGCGAGTCCTTCTTGATGTTTGATAAGCATACCTACTCCATTAAATTTTTACCGAAAAGGCGTGGTAGCTTTGAGTGTTATCGGACAACTTGACCTTATGGGGAAAACACCCCATAGGCAACCTTTAAATTAACGCCCGAAGATACCTAAATTTGAGGAAAAATAGCGAAGCACTTTAGAAAGAAACCCTAACTTGGGTAACGGGGGCGATGCTAAACGAGTCGCATGAATATCCTTCCAGCCTAGCCCTTCAAGAGCGAGAAGTATAAGCAAGTCATCCTCATTAAGCCAGTTGCCTGCTACATCGGCTCCGAAAGGCCCTGCTGAATGAATAGGAAATCCGTATTTATCAGAAACGGTATTACCATCCACTAGCTTAAAAGAGTTGTAGCTTCCCTGCGTGACTAACAGAGAGAATACTTCGATGGAATGTGCCTCTGCTGAAATAAAGGGAGGAAAAATAGAAGCCTCAAATAACGCCTTCAAAACTTGGGCATCATAGTGTTCGACATCTATTTTAATATAATGAGGGCTACCATAATGAGCGACTATTTCTGAAATAGCTTTGGCTGGCAGTTCTACTTTAGTAAAGCGTTCCAAGTCGTTAGGGGAAGGAACAGGAAACTGGCTAAGCACGCTAAGATACCGATGAAGGTAGAAGTCAACGATAGGAGCTTCTACCTTGTTGACGACTACGCAGTTTTCTACAAAAAGCCGCCCTGTTAAAATTTCGGTTCTAAACCTTGTGGAGATTAAGTCGCAAAGAGCGGGATTGGCTTCAATGGCAACAACAACATCCGCTTTGAGAAGATAGTAAGAAATATCGTCTCCGTTGTTTGCTCCGATGTCATAAATAACTTTTTTCATGGTTAGCTCCAAACCCAAAGAAAACGGAGACGCTTAAAAAATAACTGAGGGGAGATACAGTAGTTGTCTCCTACTCCGTTAGTAGGTAGTCCAATTTCGGTAGCGAAGTAGCTGCAAAATTCAGAGCAAAACCAGCGGGTCTTGGACTCTCGTTTAAGTCCTAGTATTTGTGTATAAAAAAGTCCAAGCCAGTCATAAAGGCTACCTTTCTCAGTTTGTAAAATCTCAAGGGCGCGTTCCCATTGAGTGGGAGTAATGTCGAATGAGTAGGTTCTCCAGTCGAACTCGTTCTCAATAGGATACTCGCCTAAAGGTTTACAAGCAGAAACTTCCCAAATCTTACCTTTCTGCAAAGA
>Ga0316607_1000058_pt1 | contig 42633 bp, 30 predicted proteins | sample MIS2016062E_MG_FD_207674 | JGI IMG/M metagenome (GOLD analysis project Ga0316607, IMG submission 207674) | Microbial mat bacterial communities from Middle Island sinkhole, Lake Huron, Michigan, United States - MIS.2016.062E | ecosystem: Environmental > Aquatic > Freshwater > Lake > Sediment...
TGCTCAAGCATCCCAAAGACCTCACAAAAGCAGTCCAACAGTTATTGGAAGAAAAGGCTGTACTAAACAAGAAATTAGCCACCTACGAAGCCGTACAAGTTCAAACCATTACTGGGCAGTTGCGTAGCAACCTCAAAAAGACACATGGTATTCACACCATGATTGCTCAGGTAGAGCTGCCGCAAGTAGCCGCCCTCAAGCAGGTAGCGTTGGCTTTGCAAGAGGTAAGGGAATCCTGTTTTGTAGTACTGGCTGCTGTTGTAGAGCAAAAACCACATATTGTAGTAGCCCTTTCTGAAGATTTGGCTCAGCGGTGGCCACAAAATGCTCAGGACATTGCCAAGAAATTGGCAATATTAATTCAGGGGGGGGGGGGAGGCAACCCTACTTTTGCTGCTGCTGGAGGAAAGGAGGTGGGTAGTTTGCCGCAAGTGCTGCGGAGGGCTGAAGAGATATTGGAGAAAAACATGGCAAAGAGGGATTATTAAGGAAATCCATGAACACGTCCATTAGAGAAAAGTATACTGTTATCATTGGCTTGGAAGTGCATGCGCAGCTGTCTTTGCAGCGCAAAATGTTTGCGCCAGAAGCAGCAGCCTATGGGGCCTTGCCCAATACCCAAGTGAGCACAGTGACCTTGGCTCATCCTGGTACTTTGCCCCTTATTAACAAGCAGGCAGTTGCTTATGCCATCAAAATGGGACTGGCCTGTCACTCCGAAATTACTCGAGAGAGTATCTTCTCCAGAAAAAACTACTTCTATCCTGATCTGCCCAAAGGCTACCAGATTACGCAAGACAGAACGCCCATTTGCCGGGGAGGTTACCTGGCCATCGATACACAGGAGGGCCATGAAAAACAAATTGCTTTAGAGCGCATTCACCTGGAAGAAGATGCTGGAAAATCGGTGCATGGCCTGGTACAGGGCAAGACGTTGCTGGACTTTAACCGAGCTGGCGTGGCGCTTATTGAGGTGGTGACTAAGCCAGTACTTAGAACATCTGAAGAAGCGTATAGCCTGCTGGGCGAGATCAGGAAGTTGGTTCGGTATTTGAACATTTGTGATGGCAATATGGAAGAAGGTTCGTTGCGTTGCGATGTCAATATCTCGGTAATGCTGAAAGATGCCCCTGCGTTTGGACAGCGAGTAGAGGTTAAAAACATGAACTCTATTCGCAATGTACAGCTGGCCATTGAGCATGAGATCGACCGTCAGATTACAGTGTTGGAGAGGGGAGGCGTTGTTGTTGCAGAAACACGTTCTTACCATGCCGATACGAATACTACGCAGTCCATGCGGGAGAAAGAGGTACTAAAAGACTATCGTTATTTTCCAGAACCGGACCTGCCGCCGCTGGTCATGTCAGAAGAATGGATCGAAGTGTTGCGGCAGGCCATGCCTTTGCTGCCTAGGGAGTGTTGCAAAAAATTTATTAATACTTACCAACTACCTGCCTATGATGCCTCGGTGTTGACGGAGGACAGGGACACTGCCCTATACTTTGAGGAACTATGTCAACTAACGACATACTATAAAGCAGCTTCCAACTGGGTCATGGGGCCTGTGAAATCTTACCTCAACGAGCTGACACTATCGATCAAGGAGTTTCCGTTGCAGCCCATGATCCTCGCTAAGCTTATCGCACTGGTGGAGCAGGACCAACTTAGTTTTTCAGTAGCTTCGCAAAAGCTCTATCCAGCCCTGCTGGCTCAGCCTGACAAAAGTCCTTTGGCACTGGCCCAAGCGTTCAACTTGCTCCAGGAAAGCGACACAAAAAAGATACAAGCACTTGTAGATGAAGTCCTCGCTGCCTACCCAGAGAAGATAGCAGCTTACCGAAATGGAAAAAAAGGCATTCTAGGCATGCTAATGGGAGAAGTGATGAAAAAAAGCCGAGGCAAGGCAGCGCCCAAAGTGGCCAACGCCCTGCTTCGACAGTGCCTAGAAGATGCCTAAGTGCGTCGCAATGCTGTTGATTAATTTTTAACCTTGATTAGCGTAGTAATGATCTCTTTTTTTGAAAATGCGAAAGTGCTCCTAAAAGCGCATACATGGTCTATTCATCTTTTATCTGTATCAAGTATTGCTATTTTTCTCACCTATACTTGCTACCTTTTCTATCAGAAAATACACCCTAGACTCACTAAAAGGTATTTCATTACAAGTGCTCTTCTTGAAGCCATTCATTGGCCGTTAATTGTTTTTATTTGGGTGAAAGCTGCGGCTTCTGTCGTCAATATTTTTACCTCGAAGATGGACGATGCGTTGGTGCATCTGGTATGGAAGCTACGTAATGTCGGGCTTGCATTGCTTTTTGCATGGGTGTTTGTGCGTTTTATCAAGCTCTTTGAAGAACAGCTTTTATTAGGCCACTTAGCTAAAAAGCGCCCAGATAAAACCACAGTCCAAGCCACAGGGAAGTTACTGCGTGTGGGTATTATCATCATCGTAATTCTATTCGTGCTTCCGCTGCTAGGCATTAATGTTTCTGGTATCGTGGCATTTGGTGGAGGTTCTGCCATTATACTTGGTATTGGTGCTCAACAAATTTTTGCCAATTATTTTGGGGGGCTTGTACTCTATGCAGACCGAAATTTCAAAGTGGGGGACTGGATTTCTTCTCCTGACAAGGCTATAGAAGGACAAGTAGAGGATATTGGTTGGCGTGCTACGCAGATTAGGACATTTGATCAGAAGGTATGTTATGTGCCCAATGCTGTTTTATCTTCTATCATTGTTGTCAACTCTAGCAGGATGAAGAACCGCTGCATCAAGGAGATGGTTGGAATTCGCAATACGGATGCTGCTGTGCTTGATAAGATTACGCAAGAGATACGTACCATGCTGCACGCGCACCCCGGAATAGACCAACGAAAATTGTTGCTGGCACACTTTACAGAGTTTGGGCCTTCTTCGCTCAAGATTAATATCCATGCTTTCACAAAGACTGCAGACCGGGAGACTTATTACAATGTACAGCAAGATATTTTCTTAAAGATCATCCAAATCATTGAGCAAAATGGCGCCGCTCTTGCCTTTCCTCTAATACTCCGTGTACCCGAACTCTAAGAGATAGAGCAAACCTTGTCCAACTTTCAATACGGAAGTGTGTATTCTGAGAGCTTAGTCTCAAGGCCGACATAGATCCTTAACTTTCTTTCTGCTTCTGAAAAAAACAGACTTACTGCGTGCCCATTGCACCAAGGGACATCATGGAGTAGCCTGCCCGTATGATCGTAAAGGTAGGTAAGCTGCTTGTCCATGTCGGTCAGTACATAGAACTGGTGCTTGTCATCAAAATTATAGTACTGCAATAGCAAACGCTGTGCTTGGTGTTGTAGTTCAAAAAGTAAGTTCCTGGCTTCGTTTATTACGATTACTTTATCTCGGTCCTGTCGCATCATGACGTATTGATGGCCCGTTGCGCAGTTCGGACACAAAATAAAACTAGAGGTATCCTCGGAACGATCAAGCTGTACTTTCTCCTGTATACGCCCATCCAGGTTGAGACAGATGTGCTGGCCTGCATCGGTCAAGGCAATCAGGGAAGTATCATCAGCTGTCTTGCCTGTGCGCACTAACAATGGATTGTGTACGGGCGCTTTTAGGTCAACAGGAAACCCAGGGCAGTTTTGGCCTTTTCTATTAAGTGCCTGTAGAGTACCATTCGTTTGTAATGCTAAGAAGTAATCTTGCCCTTGCACCCTGAGGTGAAGGGGCGTACTTGCAAAACTTTGTTTCAAAGACCGGGGATTCCAAGCAGGTAAAGGCTGGTAGTGTTTGTCTGTCAGATAGATATTGCCTTGTGCGGTGGCTATTAAGAAGCGGTAGTTCTTGTTATGACTATAATCTGCAACGTGGAGGTGCACAGGTTGACCGGGCTGATGCAATGGGTGTGGATACCTACTTATTTTGTGGCCATGATAGTCGATCAAATGGAGCTGCTTGTCTGTAGCAAATAAGTATTGTGTCTTGTTATTGTTGTAATAATCTACCTCCAAAAAGTCAGTAGTGATAGGATTTTCCAAGGTTTTTTTCCACAACAGTTTCCCAGTGGGGTCTAGAAAATACAATTGGTACAGGGCATCTTGCAGCAGTATATAGTGGCCTTTTCCCCGATGGCTTTTGACCAACCAAGGACGGTTGATGATAGGTGCTTCTGTTTGAAAGATGGTAGAGGTGGCCAGTGTCTTTGGGAGAATATCTTGCTGGATTGCTGTTACCTGCTGAGCAGAGCTTTCCCTGATTTGTTCTTTTTCTTGATGGTTTAACAAGATGCTTATGTAACAACCTGTGTCTGGTTCGTGCAAGAGCTGCAAACTGACATGTTGAAACTTTTGCAAAGCGTCAGCATGTGTCTTGCATACTTGCTGCCAGGCGGGCTTGAGTGAATGGATGATTTGAGGCCATACTTTTTTTAGATCGACAAACAGGCTAAAATGAGCTTTTTCGAGCCTACTTTCTAGCCATGCATTTTGTTGGGGAGCATTAGCCCAAGTTTTTCCTTGAAGGTACTGGGTATGCCATGTTTGTAAGCCAACTTGGCTGTTGGCCAGCACAATGTAGTCGTCAATTTGAGTAATATAGTTGGCCTCGAAGGCTGGGAAGAGTTGTCCCGGTAGCCAATACTGGAAGTAATCAGTCGTCAGTTTGTAAGTGCTGGAAGGCTGATGTATTCCCTGCGATGATAATAAAGTGAGCAAGTTTAATTCCTTGAATGTTTCTATAAATACCTGAGGATCATGCACCCTTATAAAGACAAGCTGGTCTTCTTGTTGGTTGTTTCTAGCTAGTGTACAGTGTCCTATTTCTCCTTGGAGCAAAGGATCAAGGGTGCCAGCAAGCAGACTGATACCTTGTGTATCTGATATTTTCCCTACTTGCGGCAATGACCTGTATTGTTGAAAGGAAGTCAAAAGCTGTTCTGCCTCGTTAAAAGTAAAATGCTGCAGCACGGCCGTATTTTGGGGTAAGTAGGGCGCTAGCAGCATGGCACCAGCGGCCTGGTTAGGTAGTGTATGCGTCAAGTAAGATGCAGAAGTTGTTGTTTTCTGGTCTTTAGCAAAGCCACTGAACAGCAGATGGTGATGGGTCAGTTTAAGGTTGAAATGGCTGGCTCGGGCAAACGTAGTCAGAGAAGTACTGAGGGTATCTACTTGGCCGTGTTGTACAAAGGTGCGTAAGAGTTGGGGTAACTGGCTGAAGTTAACATAAAGGCTACCTTGTGTATTTGCTGCTTTTTTAAGGTCTAAAAACCCTGTTTTCTGTTTACTAGCTAGCCCCCGTACCACATCTTCGATCAGTAAAGAGGAGTAACTGGCAATAACGTATTGTTCGTGCTTGATATAGGAGAGGGGTTGGGTGGCACCATGCTTACTTAACTCTGTAATCTTATATCCTGCACATTTTCTAACCGTTTCACTGTATGCTTTTTCTTTTTTTATTTTGAGCGTGATTGCTTCCAGTATTCTTCGTGTGGCTGCGTCGTGCGTGTTGAAATAGAAGATACATCCCAAGCGCTCTTCACCCAGTCCGTGGACAGAGACAGTCAGTGGTACTTTATCTAGGCTTTGAGGAGCTTCTACCAGGTTCTTAAGAAAGCTAAAACCATGTTGTATGGCTGAAAAACCAGGTACTTGGTTGAGGGTTTTGGCCATGGGCATTTGCCGAAAGTGTTCCCATTGTTTACCAAAATCTGCTACTTCATACACCAGGGCTGCGCTTTGAGGGATATAGGGCGATGCTTCTTCTGCCCGCTGTGCGCTGTGCCAGTGGTTGTAGTAGAGATAAGTGGCGCTGGCCAGTACTAGAAGGAATATGATTAAGAAGAAAGATAGCTTTTTCAAATCAGTTTAAGGATTAATAATCACTCTTCAGCGCAAGCAAAACTACATAGGCTGTGTGATTCCTTCAAGGTAGGGAGTATGATCCAATCATGGCCTATCAATCCCAACAGTCAACGTTACGTGATAGCTATTTTTCATGATGTATGAGATGTACTAATTGTTTGGTCTCAAAAAATGAGTCATCAAAGAAATCACTGATGGCATAGGTAGCGTGCCGCACTGAAGTTTGGATGGGTTCTTTGCCTTTGAGATATAGGATGCCATTGGGAATACTGTGCCGGTCTTGGAAGGAAATATTATTTTTAACCCAGCCATAGAAAGGGATCAGGTTGGTTACTGCCCTGCCAAGAATAAAGTCATACTGACCTTCAATATTTTCGGCCCTGATCTGATGGGTAGATACGTTGGTTAATCCCAACTCTTCAGCAATGTGTTGCACAGCATTGATTTTTTTGCCAACAGAATCTATAAGATGAAACTGAGCTTGTGGGAACATAATGGCCAGAGGAATCCCTGGAAAACCACCACCTGTACCTACATCCAATACTTGAGTACCAGGCTCAAAAGCTACTACTTTGGCAATACTTAGGGCATGTAGTACATGTTTGAGATAGATATGATGGATGTCGTTGCGAGAGACTAAGTTGAGTTTTTCATTCCAGGCCTTGTAGATTGGCTCTATTTTTTTGAACTGTTCCTGCTGTTTGGTGGATAAGGTGTCAAAGTAATGGAAGATAATGGCTGCAGACATCGATTCGTCGGGTGTTGCACGCATTAGTTGGTAGAAATAGGAAATACTACTTGACCCTTTGTTTTTTAACTGGCAGAACCAATTCTGGGCGGTTCTTTCGGTGCCTCACCTGTATTATTTCTCCTAGCTGCAATGCTCCTGATAGCACTTTGGCTGTGAGTACTTCCTCTGCTTTTACTTACTGCATGGCTCTTTTTAACGGATACACACTAGACGGTTGGCCAGTTTTGTGAACTCAAGCAGGTAGCGCAAGGCTGTTGTTCTTTAGCGCAGCTGCTTGACTTAAATATTAGTAATCTGGTAAAACTTTTCTTCGCCCGGCAAGTTAAAGACAATAACAGCATCTAGCCTATTAATAAAATTCAGGACTCAAGGTCTTTTTTAAGTACTTGATGCACCTTCAGCTTGATGGCCGCTGCAGCATGGGTTTTCCTTCCGTTCCCGCGCGGTAAAGAACACACAAAGTGTGCTGTACAGACACGACTACTTTGTAAGCCCTACTCACAGCGATGATTTCTGTGGTTTGATAGGATAGATGGATGGCCATAATGATGCACGGTTTGATATAGGCCGTAATATTTACGGTATGATCAATTCTTGTTTCTTGGAAATTTCCCTGGACGTGGCTTGTTGTAAAATATTGCAGGCGTTATGGCCTTCGCAGAATAGTAAGTCAATAATGCTCAAATTGGGGTGAAATACCTTGCCAAACACTTGCTGATATTGGGCTGGATGGTAATAATTACTTGGGTCTAGGCGGGCGCGCGGATGAATACTATATCTTGCGTCAACTGAATTTCCTGCCAAATATTTTTCGTAGTATTCCGATAGTTCGATTTTTTTATCGAGCTGGAGCAGGTGCAGGCAAGCCTCCAGTAGCGCCAGATTAAGATCGAACAAATAGGTATATTGTCTTAAAAAAATAGCACGAAAGTATTCTGCAAAGTATTCGAAGTAAGGGGCCTTACTGTAAGCTGCGCAGAGTGCTCGCCAGTGTACGTCTTCCCATGGTTGGCCATAGTCTATCTCTATTGTTCTGTATGGGACGTTGCTATTGCCTTTACGCACTGGAACAGTCAGGCGGTCTACTTTCTGAGAGGTGAGCACGTAGCACCTGTTGCGGTAGGTCTGTTTTTGATAAGACTCCTGGGCTTCTAACCGGATGGTATTATAAGGGAACAAGCAAGCAAAATACTCCAGGCTTGGGAGGTAGTGAAGATCTATCAATAAGGCGGAGGTAGACACGCTGCGCGCGGTTGGGTCAGATAGAAATTATTGGCCAGTCCATTAGAAATAGTATCAAAATACAGCGCATTTTGTAGAATATGAACCATTCCCACATCTCAGTTAGCAATAGAATGAATAATCCTTTGGGGTGTCCTAGTAATGTAGAGGTATGTTTGTGCGTCGATGAACTCATAGGGGAGAAGGGTAGTTGTGTGATCAACGGAGTAAAAGACTGCCGAAGGTAGCCTATAAAGCTGGGGCGTTCAAACAAGGCCTAGAAACGTCTTCACAAGGTGTGCTCCATGCGCTTACATTGAGTTGATAGGTATACAAAGACCATCTTTGCATGGTTGTTTATGTGTGTATTACTATGCTATATTCACCGCTGGTTGTAACAAATAGGAGAGGTGGGTGAGTGGCTGAAACCAGCAGTTTGCTAAACTGCCGTACGTTTTTATGTACCGGGGGTTCGAATCCCCCCCTCTCCGCCAACCTCCATAAGCGCGGCTTTCCCCTTCCTAGGATTTAGATGCACGTCTTGTGCATCCCTCGTTTCTTGTTTCAAGAAACCTTCAAAAAAATACTATAAAAATGTTCCAAAGTGTACCTTGAAGGGCTGGGACGCTGTATATTTAAGTGAGGTTATGCGGGTGCGTACCTTTCATTGTGGTAAGGAGAAATACAGAAGTATTAGCAGGTGTAAACAGATAACCATCATTTTTTTGTAAGTAAACCTTAAAATCTGAAAAAATGTCTAAGCGCGTTTTTGTGGGTATTGGCATACCCCAAGAGATAATAGAAGAGTGTATGAACATCCAGGCGGAATTATCTGACTTGTCTATACTTTTTATTCCTCCAGAAGATATTCACCTCACCTTACTACCACCTTGGGAAATGATTAATCAGTCCTCAATTGAGGAGAAAATACGTATTGCGCTCCGGCACACCAAAGGATTTAGTCTCCACCTAGAGCACCTTGCATTGGGACCTAATGCTATGAAGCCACGTTTTATTTGGATTGTGTGTAGTGCATCGGAAGAACTTGTTAAGCTTAAAAAAGCGTTACTCACCGTGTTTAACATCAGTGATCATATTCCTTTTATACCGCACTTGACCCTTGCGCGACTTTCCCAAGAAGATGGGAAAAGACTTAAGCACCAACCTATTAAAAAGTCCCTTAAGCTTTCTGTGCCTGTAACGTCAGTAGAACTTTTTGAATCTCCCCACCAAGGAGGAGCTGGGTACAAAATTTTGGCCTCAATACCCATTCCTTTTCATAGGTCAACATTTTCTCATTAGCAGCTTAAGTTTTTGCTCATCTTGTTAACCAAGGGGTGGGTTTTCTTATCCTACACTAGTTTAGTTGCGTTTAAAAAATAGAGGATGTGAACTGGAAACACATTCAAAAGGAATCAAGAAAAATACATGCCTAACTCTTGCATGGGGAGGAGAAGAAAAAATCAGCAATGGAGCCCGGAGGTTACTAAAAGAAGTGATGTCCCATATTTTGAGATTGTATTTCCGTTTGGAACGATCCTAAAAAAACTGCAACGACCCTGAAGCAGGTTGAAGAACAAAGCAAACGTGGTAAAGATACTCCGCTTCAGTCTGCTGTGTATATGCTTGATTTTCATATCAATCGTACAGGGAAAAACTGTCTGTGGAGCACAATGCAGTAGTCATTAAAGCCAACGACGTACTACGTGCTTTCTTTCGAGATTAATGCTATTTCGAGATGGGGGTGGGCAGCCGGTAATCGCTAAGTGTCTTGAAATTTTTCTTCAGCCGTGATACCAGTAGTGGGTGATCAGTAGTTGCTGCTAGAAATATGTGCATATTAGTGCTAGTTTATGTACTATAGCTTTTGGAAAGGTATCCTATAAACACTCTTTTGCTATGGCTTCTAAATAATAGATTTCATAAAGGCAATGATAAGTTCCGCAAAACAGGATCACTCAAGACCCCTCAACCAGGTCGTGAGGCAAGCCATGATGAGTATGGCCAAGAGCACAGGGGAGTTACAGAATGTCCTGAGTGTCATAATGTTCATTTTAAAAAACGGTGGCATCACTCGATTGATGCGCTCAATGTCCACGCCAAGTCAACACTACAGGTTAATAAAAAGGCATTATGCCGGGCATGTAAAATGACTCAAGACCATCTTTTTGAGGGGGAGCTTCTTATTGAAGAATGCCCTGAGCGACATGAAGAAGAGTTGCTTCGTCTCATTCATAATTTTGGCAAACGCGCTAAAGAGATGGATCCGCAGCATAGAATCATCAACATTGAAAAAACTGACCAAGAGATATATCGCGTTACTACCACAGAAAACCAACTTGCAGATCGGCTCGCCAAAAAGATAAAAGAAGTATTCAATACTGTTGAGATTCATTTACCTCATTCCAAAGAGCCCTACAAGGTAGATCGGATTCATGTCACCTTTCACAGCCTGTAACCCAAAAATTGACTTAGGAGTAATACATCAGGAGGCCATTGCAGCATGGTTGCGAGTCGTGTAGTGCTCTTTTTTCGGAGTTTATTGGGTTTGGGGCTGGTAAACTTTAGAGCGGATATTTTCTAAGTTTTCCAAGTTGATATAAATTCTCGTCCCTGTGATTGAATCTAAACTCAGTTTCCTTTGAATTATTCCTGGTACAAGCGTTCGTCATGCTGTTTGTTCTTGGGGGTACTTCAGCCAAGCCGATATTTTGAAACATTTGCCTGTTTTTAGGTGTTTTACCTGTGCTGGTTTAATGTATGCACTTTCATGCACCTCAATGTCTATTATCATCTCCTTAGGAAGGGAGTCTGGCCATTGGGGTATGATGATGCTTCCTGTGACACTGGGCTATATGTTTGGAGTATTTCATTTTGAGCAGCTAGAAAAAAATCAGGCAACTATCCTCAAAAAATACCCGTGAGCGCCCAGTAACCTCTTTACACTACTATCACTATGCTCAAGGGTGTGGAAAAATACAACAACAGGTTATTGGCAGAACAACAAAATCACATCATCCTACACGTGATCTTGCAAAAGGAAGGGCCAAAATACCTTCTTGAATTGGGTTTTCTTGACTATCCAAAGCGGACGATAGCCAAACGTTAAAGCTTTTTTCTATCTTAGAGTTTTATATGGCCATCTAGCCTTTCCAAAAGGTCAACAGCCACACAATGATTGCTATTGAGCAAGTTGCCTTCCTAGAAATACTGACCTTTATTGCAGGGGCACTACTCTTTGTAGCTATTGGCTCATTGGTAAGCTTTTTACTACGGCCTCAACACCCCAACACAGAAAAATTGTATAGCTATGAGTCGGGTGAGGAGCCTGTTGGAAGTTCCTGGGGGAGGTTTAACACCCGCTTTTATGTTATGGCGATTGTCTTCATACTTTTTGAGGTGGAGATAATACTGCTCTTTCCCTGGGCAACAGTATGGGCCAACCCAGCACTCAATGAGGCCAGTGGAGGTTTGTGGGCTAACTATACAGCGATATCAGCCGTGCTGTTTATGACTTTGCTCGCTATAGGCCTTGCCTATGTGTGGAGCCAAGGACACCTGGCGGGGATACAACTCCCTTTGCCGTCCTCTCCCTTTTCATCCAGCGTGCCTAAGGCACTCTATGACCAAGTTAACAACCACTATGCCTCAACTACCAGCGAGGCAACAGTGCATTCGACCAACTCAACACCCACCCCATGAAGTCACAAAAAACGGGAGACGGAGAAGTAATTTTTGCCAAACTAGACGAACTCCTCAACTGGTCGAGGCGCTCCTCCTTGTGGCCAATGACCTTTGGATTAGCTTGCTGTGCCATCGAAATGATGGGGGCTTATGCTTCTGACTACGACCTAGACCGCTTGGGGGTCATCCCCAGAGCTTCTCCACGTCAAGCGGATGTGATGATCGTATCAGGCACAGTTACTTTTAAGATGGCCGATAGAATTAAACGGCTCTACGAACAAATGGCTGAGCCACGTTATGTAATTTCGATGGGTTCATGTGCTAATTGCGGTGGTCCGTATTGGAAGCATGGGTACCATGTGGTTAAGGGTGTGGATAGAATTATTCCCGTAGATGTATACGTACCAGGTTGTCCACCGAGGCCGGAGGCTTTGATTGGTGGATTTCTGAAACTGCAAGAAAAAATTCACCAAGAAAAGAGTACGCCACCAAATGCTTCGACAGTACCTATGCATGAAGTACGAAACGTATAACCATCAACTGATGGCTTTTGAAGAAATCATTAGATTACTTACCCAAGACTTCGGGCCAGCAATCATCTTGGCAAAAGACCCACATGCTGTGCCACCAGCAATTCGCGTTCCATCTCGACACATTTCCGAAATATGCCAAATGCTACACGAGCATAAAAAAACCTATTTCGATTATCTAGCTTGTATAACAGCCCTAGACAATGGTCCTGAAGCAAACACTTTAGAACTCATCTATAACCTGTACTCCATTCCCTATGACCTGCAGCTGATGCTCAAGGTGTTGGTGATCAGGGACAAGCCTGGGGATCCATTGCCTGAAGTCCCTTCAGTAAGCCATGTCTGGAGAGGCGCTAATTGGTACGAACGTGAGGCGTATGATTTGGTAGGCATTAGTTTTACTGAGCATCCAGACCTCCGACGTATTTTACTGCCTTCCGACTGGGAGGGGCATCCGCTGAGAAAGGACTACACAGTGCAGCAGCAGTACCATGGTATTGAGACAACTTATTGATTGATCTATTCTTTTTTTTATTCCCTTCGGGATTTATCAGCCAAATACACAGTGTCCATCAGCCAGGAAACCATACAAGCAGTACAAAGTAGCATCCATATAGAGGAAGTCATTGCTGATTTTCTGACCCTCAAGAAAAAAGGACAAAATCTGTGGGCATGCTGTCCTTTTCACCAAGAAAGAACCCCTTCCTTTTCTGTATCGCCTGCCAAAGGTTTTTATAAATGCTTTGGATGTGATGCCGCTGGTGATGCTATCACCTTTGTGCGGGAGATAGAAGGGATAAGCTTCATAGAAGCTGTAAAATACCTGGCCAACAAGTACCGTATTGACATTCAAGAGTCTGAGCCTCACACGCAGCAAGTACAACAGGAAAAAGACAGCCTGTATATCTTGCTTAACCTCGCCAAGGAGTACTATGTGAGCACCTTATGGGGACACCCTGAGGGACAAACCATAGGGCTGAATTACTTTAAAGAAAGGAACTTTGCCGAGCCATTTATCAAGAAATTTGAATTAGGGTATAGTCTAGATGCTTGGGAGGCTTTCTGCCAGTTTGCCAAAAACAAGGGGTACAAGGAAACGCTTTTAGAAAAAGCAGGACTCATTATCCAAAAGGAGCACAAGACGTATGACCGATTTAGAGGCAGGGTGATTTTTCCTATTCACAATGTGTCGGGTAAGGTGATTGCCGTTGGAGCCCGGATGCTCAACGCGGATAGCAAACAACCCAAGTACATCAATTCACCAGAAACGGATATTTACCGCAAGAGTGATGCACTATATGGCATTTTTCAAGCCAAGCATCAGATCAGGCAAGAAGACAGTTGTTATTTGGTAGAAGGTTATACAGATGTGATTAGCCTGCACATGGCTGGCATTGCCAACGTGGTTGCCTCCTCAGGGACCTCGCTGACTGAAGAGCAGATTCAGCTTATTGGTAGGTTTACCAAGCACATCACCATTGTATTTGATGGGGACCCAGCTGGCATTAAAGCTTCGCTTCGAGGTATCGACATGGTATTAGAAAAGGGGCTAAATGTGAAGATTGTGCTTCTTCCCGAAGGTGAAGATCCGGACAGCTATGCCCTTAAGGTGGGGACAACGGCTTTTCAACACTACCTCAAGGCACAGGCACAGGACTTTATTACGTTCAAAGCTACCCTACTCATGCAATCGGCCCAAGAGGACCCTATTCGAAAAGCTGGGGCTATTCGAGAAATTGTCCAGAGTATTGCAGTGATCCCAGATGCTGTTAAAAGAGCTGTATTAACCCAGCAGTGCAGTAAGCTCCTGGGTATTGACGAAGCAGTACTAAACGCCGAGCAAAACAAACTGATCTTTCAAAAGGAGCAGGAGCAACGCCGGAGAGGTGAGCGTTCATTGCATGCACATACGGCTTCTATGATGCTGGCCTCTAAATCTGAGCCAGGTCACAAACTGGAGGATAGTATCAAAGCTTATGAACGGGAGAGCATACGCATGTTATTGAGCTACGGAAACGCTCCTATAGAGGATGAAAAGCTGCTGTATTCGTACCTTCTTCAGGAGCTAGAAGAGGTTCATTTTCGTACACCCGAGTACAGAAAGATTATGGAGCACTTTCAGCACCAACTTGATCGAGGGAACGTGGCAGATGCTACCTACTTTATTCAGCATCAAGATGAGGCCATGAGAAAGACTGCTATCGACCTGACTGCCTCTCCTTATGAAGTAAGTGACCATTGGGAAGAGCAGCACCAAATTTATACTGCTAAAGAAGAGGATGATTTACATCAAACAGTCTTTAAGAATATTCTTAGGCTCAAGCTCAGACTTATCCAACAACTTATCGAAGAAAACCGAGCAGGGTTACAGAACAAGCTTGAGCCCGAAGAAGAGGATAAGCTTCTTCAGATTCATACAGCCCTCAAACAATCAGAGACAAGCATTGCCCACCAGCTAGGTATTGTCATCTGGTGATTGTAGCATACAGCGACCTTGCCACGAACCGTGAACCTGGAGGGATTCGAACCCCCAACCTCCGCATCCGTAGTGCAGTGCTCTATCCAGTTAAGCTACAGGTCCAATGAACCAGAGAAAGGCAAACCTATGTAATAAATCTTCATTTCTCAACAATAACATGCTTGGCAAAGCCCAGCATAGAAAGAAATGGAAAAATGAGGGATCAAAGCGCATGTTGTCAGAGATCATGTTGAACCTGTGCTCATGAACAACCTTTTCAGGAGCCGAAAAAGCACCTAGACCATACAACCTAACATTCTGCTCAGGGAATGAGTACATGCTCAGGAAACACGTTTTAAATGCGGCAGAAAATCTTTAGTTTTGCCTGACACTATTGAAAACCAAGAACCCAGAGAAATAATGAAGAAGCTAGTCTTTACGCTTTTACTTTCTATTGCCTCTATCTATGTGTGGGCACAAGAGACACAAGACAATGAGCAAAGTACCCAAAAAACAACAACCTCAATGCCGGAAACCAAGCATGATGAGCAAAAAGATCACTCTGACCGGCTAAAAACGATGCCCGTGAAGCCACCCAATTATGGCAGCTTGGTGATAGACTGGGGATTCAACTTTTTGAGGAGCTACCCTGCAGCGATGAACTTAAACTACTGGGGCTCTAGGTTTGCAAGTGCGAGTTTTTGCTATAACATCCGTCTTGGGCACACTCCCTTCGTGATCAGCCCAGGTATAGGTATTTCGTTCGATGACTATCAATTTAAAGACGAAAACATCGTCCTGGCGCGTGACGAGACAAGTCGTAATACAGTGCTCAAAAAATCGAGTGCACTTTTCCCAAAAAGTACCTCGCGTGTTCGGTCATCTTTTGATATGCGCTACCTAGATTTAATGTTGGAAGCAAGATTTAACGCCAATAATAAATATCCTAAGGAAAGCTTTTTTGTGGCTTTAGGCGGCAAGCTGGGTTGGTTGTGGAGAGCCTCTACCACGGTAGAGTATGAAGAGGACGATGCGACTAAGAGACAGGACAATATAGAGAACTTCAACCTAAATAGAATACGTGGTGGCTTCTATGCTAAACTGGGATGGGGGCGATTTGGACTTTGCTATGCCCACATGCTTTCTGACCTCTTCCAGCAAGATAAGGGGCCCGACGATAGTACTAAGACTCAAAGTCTTGCGCTTTCTGTTGATCTTTTTTAAGTAGGTCTCTATCAAAAAGAATAGGTACTATATCCCCTTGCGCAGCCTAGCTACGGGAAGGTGTAGTTGTTCCCTGTACTTGGCTACTGTTCTTCTAGCTATAGGGTAGCCTTGCACTTTAAGCAGGGCAGCAATCTTGTCATCGGCATGGGGCCGTTGCTTGTCTTCATCCTTGATAATTTCTGCAATAGCCTTCTTGACAGCTCTGTTGCTCACTTCTTCACCTGAAGTAGTGGTAATGGCTTGAGTAAAGAAGAATTTTAGAGGATAAATGCCAAAATCAGTCTGTACAGACTTATTATTGACTATCCTCGCTACAGTAGAGACATCCATGCCAATCTTTTCTGCTACACACTTCAGCCCCATGGGCCTGAGCTTGTGCTCCTCTTCTTCCATAAAGAAGGCACATTGTAGATTCACGATGGCTTTCATGGTATTTAATAACGTATGTCGTCGCTGTTTAACAGCATCAATAAACCATTGAGCAGCTTCTATTTTTTTTCTTACAAAAGAAGCCGCCTCCTGGATTCTTTGATCCTTTTTTGAATGCTTATGGTAGCCCTCTAGCATGGCAACATAGCTCTTTTTGGTTCTCAATGCTGGTGTGCTGTAGGTCGTAAGAGCAACATGCAGTTGCCCACTTTGCCTCGTAACGATAAAATCAGGATGTAATACTTCGTTGCGGGAAGATGCATTGTTCCTGCTTCCTGGCTTGGGATCAAGACTAGTGATTAATGCTAAAGCCTCTTTGAGTAATGCTGGACTTTCCAGCCCTAATTGCTCAGCAATCTTTTCGTAATGCTTTTTGGTAAATGCCTCAAAGCACTGCATGAGCACATGCATGGCAAGCTGAGTGGCTGTACTACCGCCTCTGCTTTTCTCTAATTGAATCAACAAACATTCCTGCAAGCTTCTGGTACCAATGCCTGGAGGATCGAAACGTTGTATCTTTTTAAGCACAGCTTCTACTTCTTGAACATTAGTCTCGATATACTGTGTAAATGCCAAGTCGTTGACGATTGCCTCTAAATCACGACGGAGGTAGCCATCACTTTCAATACTACCGATAAGATGCGCACCTATCTTGTGCTGACGTTCATCAAGTTTCAGAAAGCTAAGCTGTCGTAATAGCTGCTCATCCAATGAATGAGCGGTAGTGAGCATAAGCTCCTTTGCCACTAGCCGATCCTGATGCTGTTCGTGGCCTCTATTGTATACTTGGTAGCCATCAGCACTCAAGTAGTCTTCAAGAAATCCTTCTTCACCGTCTGTACACTCTTCATGTACTTCCTGCTCTTCTGTGGTATGACCCTCCTCTTCTAAGGCTGGATTTCTGGCTAACTCTTGCTCAATACGGTTTCTCATTGCCACAGAAGGAACTTGCAAGAGCTTAATAAGCTGTAACTTTTGGGGAGAAAGACGATGTGTTAGAGCATGGCTTAGACGCAGTTTTTGCATGTATTATTAAGTTAAAGTGGATCTTTTATACTAGAGGTTCTGCTGAGGGAAAGTACGATAGGTATTGGCCTAGACCCTCTATTTTCCTATGACGGTATTCTACAGTAATTTCGGGACCACATCTAGAAAAAAATGAGGAGAACAAAGATAAAGGAACTTCTAGCCATGGCACAAGTCGGCACGCAGGCTTGTGTGAAGGGCTGGGTAAGAACCAAGCGCATTAGCAAAAACATTGTATTTATTGCTTTGAATGATGGTTCTGTGCTTCACAACCTACAAGTGGTGACTGCTCCTTCACAACTCTCAGAAGCCACGCTACAAAGCATTACTCCCGGAAGTAGCTTATGCGTAGAGGGTGTCGTTACTACTTCTCAGGGCCAAGCACAACGTGTTGAGCTGCAAGGTGGCAAGTTTACCATCCTAGGAACTGCCCCCAATTATCCATTACAGCCCAAAAAGCATTCCTTTGAGTTTTTGCGAGAAATAGCGCATCTACGCTTTCGCACCAATACCTTTGGAGCCGTCTTTAGGATCCGTCATGCCATCAGCTATGCTATCCACCAGTTCTTTCATGACCAAAGTTTTGTGTGCCTACATACACCCATTATCACAGGGATTGATGCAGAAGGGGCTGGGGCAATGTTTAATGTGACAACACTAGACGCCGCCCACTTGCCTAGGCAAGAAGATGGCAACGTGGATTTTCGTCAAGATTTCTTTGGTCAGAAAACCAGCTTAACGGTTTCAGGACAACTGGAAGCAGAGGCTGCCGCCTTAGGCCTGGCAGAAGTGTATACCTTTGGGCCTACCTTTCGGGCTGAAAATTCACACACCACCCGACACCTAGCAGAATTTTGGATGGTGGAGCCAGAGATGGCTTTCTATGACCTCACGGACAATGTGGAGCTGGCAGAAGCATTGCTGAAATACCTGATTCGGTTTGTGCTGGAGCAATGCCCAGATGATCTGGCTTTTCTGCATCAAAGAGCACTAACGGCACAGCTACAAAAAAAAGTAGACGCAACGTTGCCACTTCTTGAACGCCTGGAGTTGGTCATGGCGCAACCCTTTGAACGCATCACCTACACCGATGCCATCGCTATTCTGAAAGTTTCCAAACACAACAAAAAAGGAAAATTTGTTTGTCCTATTCAGGACTGGGGGGCTGATTTGCAAGCAGAGCATGAGCGCTATCTAGTAGAACAGCACTTCAAGAAGCCTGTCGTAATTACAGACTATCCAAGTGCCATCAAGGCTTTTTACATGCGCCAGAATGAGGATGAAAAAACAGTAGCTGCTATGGATATCTTGTTTCCAGGTATAGGAGAAATTATAGGAGGGTCGCAACGTGAGGAGCGCTTAGACAGGCTGCTGACAAAAATGCAGCAAATGAAGGTAGATAAAGGGGCCTTACAATGGTACTTAGATACACGCCGTTTCGGTACCGTGCCACATAGTGGCTTTGGCCTGGGCTTAGAACGCTTTGTACAGTTTGTCACTGGCATGGAAAATATACGGGATGTAATTCCTTTTCCAAGAACGCCAGGTAATGCTTCCTTTTAACCCGGATAAATGGATAATGGTGCTGGGGCTAGTGCTTTTTTATAGGCTGCAAGGGTGCGTTCTCGCACAGTGCTATGCACCACAATAGGGTGCTGATACGTTGTACTTTCGAACTCAGGAACCCACTGTTTGACATACTTGCATGAGGGATCAAACTTTTGTGTCTGAAGGTAGGGGTTGAAGATGCGGAAATAAGGAGCTGCGTCGCAGCCAGAACCTGCCGCCCATTGCCACCCACCATTATTAGAAGACAATTCAAAGTCCAAGAGTTTCTTAGCAAAATAAGCCTCTCCCCAGCGCCAGTCGATCAGCAGATGCTTGGTCAAAAAACTAGCTGTAATCATACGCAATCTATTGTGCATATAGCCCGTTGCATTGAGTTCCCGCATCCCCGCGTCAACAATAGGATAACCCGTTTTTCCAGCACACCAGGCCTGAAAATGTGTCTGATTATTCTCCCATTCCACTTCGTCATAAGCAGGCTTAAAAGAACGCACCACTACATGAGGGAAATGCCACAAGATCGTCATATAAAAGTTACGCCAGATCAACTCGTTAAGCCATACTTCATTGTATTCCCGAGCAATGCGTGTGGCAGTACGGATACTAATCGTGCCAAAACGGAAGTGTACACTTAGTCTACTAGTGCCTAAAACAGAAGGAATGTCCCTTTGTTGATCATATTTTTTGATACGTACTAGGTCTATCGTTTTGTCAGGAAAATCGCGCTTTTGATTCTGAAAACCCATGACTTGCAGCGGAAGTAAGTGCAAAGGACTGCTTCTAAGACAATGATGTAGCAAGGCACTACTGTCAAATGCATGCGTCATTTCCTGTCTAAAACTTGCTTTCCACTTTTTCATATAAGGGGTAAAAACTGTATAGGGTGTACCATCATCCTTCATCACTTCTCCTTTTTCAAAAATTACTTGGTCTTTGAAGCTGTGGAAAGATATCTGATACGCTGCTAAAAACTCAGCAACTGTTTGATCACGGTGTCTGGCATAGGGCTCATAGTCGTGGTTGGTATACACTGCCTGAAGGTGAAGATTGCTGACCAATTGTTGATACACTGCTACAGGTTTTCCGTAGCACACCAACAGCGTGCTGCCTCCCTTCTCTAGTGTGGCTTTGAGTAGTTGTATTTGTTCGTAAATAAACCAAACCCGTTGATCGGCCTGCTCTTCTAGCTTTTCCAAGATGTTACTATCAAAGATGAATAGAGGGAGGACAGGATTGTTCCTTTTTAGCGCTTGGTACAGACCATGATTGTCTTCAAGCCGCAGGTCTCTGCGGAACCAAAATAGCGTGAGCGCTTTTTGTTGTGCTAAGGTAGTAAGGGGGGGCATTACCATGCGTTCAAGAAGTAACGATTTGAAGACAGCAGCTTGATGGTTGAAAGACCTATAAAACATGCTTAACACGCTACAAATTACTCAGTCGATAGACCATAGGTCCGTTATTTTGACTAGCTAAGTATAATTGTCTGGCTTACTGCCTGTCAAGCGGCCTTAGGGCATAGTTTTAGGAGACAAAACCATATGTTGGAGGAGAATTTAGCGCGCTCGGAAGGACTCGAACCCTCAACCTTCGGAGCCGAAATCCGACGTTCTATCCAGTTGAACTACGAGCGCATACTACGCTGTTGCTTGAATTATTGTTTGATCATGCTATTTTTCTTTTGTACTAAGGAGAAAACTATTTCTCCGCACCGCATACAGCTGCTGACTTGAGGAGTGCAAGTACATAAAAAACAAGCATATTTTACATGTTTAGCGTTTGACTCAAACGTAAGTTTCATGACAACATTGGTAATAAAATCGCTCCGCAGTGCGATAAAAGGCTTACATTTGCGTCAAACTGAGTGGCTGGATTTGGCGCCAACAGCGACAGACCAGCTCGATGGCCGATACCTGGCTATACTAATAAAAAGATGCTATTCGCACAAGGAATCAACAAATACTACGGCAACCTCCAGGTGCTACAAGGCGTCGACTTGACTGTGGCCAAGGGAGAGATCGTGGCTATCATGGGTGCTTCTGGTGCGGGCAAGAGCACATTGTTGCATGTGCTAGCTACGCTAGACAGGCCGGACAGCGGCATATTGCAACTCGATGGCACAGACCTTCTGACACTGCAAGGAAAAAAGCTAGCTGCTTTTAGGAATAACGCAATTGGTTTTGTGTTTCAGCTTTATAATCTGTTGCCTGAATTTACTACACTGGAAAATGTGTGTATGCCAGGATACATCCGAGGGGATGACAAAAGTGTAGTAGAAGCTAAAGGCAAGTCATTGTTAACACTGCTCAACCTGTCTGCCAGAAGTCAACACAAACCTGCAGCACTCTCAGGCGGAGAACAGCAAAGAGCAGCTGTAGCACGGGCGCTCATCAATGACCCCAAGGTAGTTTTTGCAGATGAGCCAAGCGGCAACTTAGATTCTAAAAATGCAGCAGCACTGCATGCATTATTTTTCGAGCTACGGGAAAAAATGGGCCAGACTTTTGTATTAGCCACGCACGACCATGCATTGGCCAACATGACTGACAGGCAATTATGCATTCGGGACGGAAAGTTAGTAACAAAGTCAATTTCCTCCCATACAATCGTGCTTTAACAAATTGTATGCATTATTAGTGCAAAAATATCAGGCCATGCGAACGCATCCCCTACCCAAAATATTGTTGCGCAACCTGCTCCTTGTGTCCATGTGCTGCATTGGGGGTTGTTGTGTTCGCAACATAGACCTAACACCTGCTAACGCGGAACAACCAACAACTCCCAACCCCCAAGAAAGTCATCAGAATACTCACCCCGATAACGAGGCGGACACGGCAAGCACAGCTCCTGACGTTGCAGAAATACCAGTAGCAAGCAACCTAACACCTGCTAACGCGGAACAACTAACAACTCCCAACCCCCAAGAAAGTCATCAAAATACTCACCCCGATAACGAGGCGGACACGTCAAGCACGGCTCCTGAGGTTACAGAAATACTAGTAGCAAGCAACCTAACACCTGCTGACGCGGAACAACCAACAATTAACATCTCCCCAGTAAGTCATCAGAATACTCACCCCGATAACGAGGCGGACACGGCAAGCACAGCGCCTGACGTTGCAGAAATACTAGTAGCAAGCAACCTAACACCTGCTAACGCGGAACAACCAACAACTCCCAACCCCCAAGAAAGTCATCAGAATACTCACCCCGATAACGAGGCGGATAAGTCAAGCACGGCTCTTGACGTTGCAGAAACGCCAGGAGGTCCCGACAACCTAGCAAGCAACCTAACACCTGATAGTGAGAAACAACCAACAACTCACAATCCCCAAGCAAGTGATCAGAAGACTAACCTCGATCAAGAAGTGAACACTCCAAGCACGGCTCTTGACGTTGCAGAAACGCCAGGAGGTCCCGACAACCTAGCAAGCCACCTAACACCTGATAGTGAGAAACAACCAACAACTCACAACCCCCAAGCAAGTGATCAGAAGACTAACCTCGATCAAGAAGTGAACACTCCAAGCACGGCTTCTGACGTTGCAGAAACGCCAGGAGGTCCCGACAACCTAGCAAGCAACCTAACACCTGATAGTGAGGAACAACCAACAACTCACAACCCCCAAACAAGTAATCAGAAGACTAACCCCGATCAAGAAGTGGACACTCCAAGCACGGCTCCTGACGTTGCAGAAACGCCAGGAGGTCCCGACAACCTAGCAAGCAACCTAACACTTGATAGTGAGGGACAACCAACAACTCACAACCCCCCAGCAAGTTATCAGAATACTCACCCCGATAAAACGGCACAGGAAAATATATTCACCCTAATCAACGAATTACCCTCGGAAATCCTAGACAAGACCAGAGAATATTTGGCAACAGGATCAGACAAATCAACCATGCCACCCTTCCAGGAGGCTATGGGGCAATTACAGGCAGGCTCAATGGATAATAACCACTTACTTATTCTCGTACGAGCTATCGCAACGAAAGCGCAAGAGTACATCGGAGGGTTAGAGCGAAACGGCCACTTCTATAAGATACAAGATAAAGTGAACCGAGCAATTGAGAAGATCAAAGAACTAGTAGGCGTGGATTAGCTGCATCACCAAAATAGTAGAATATGCATGGGGAGTAGACACTAACTTTGCACCCTTCAAGTGGTGCTGTAATCAGCATGCATTTTTATCTCATTCAGTTTTTTATATGCGTATTCCTAGAGGTAGCCAGTTCATGATGTTAAGTGCCTTTCTTACGGCTTTAATCAGTCTAGGTGTTAAACGGCTAAGCCATATTCCTGCCGTAGAGGTCCTCTTTTTCAATGCATTAGGTGCTTTGGTGGTTAGTTTTACAACGCTGAGGTATCGCCAAATTCCTATTTGGGGCCAAAACCGCGGCTTGCTGTTTACTCGAGGCATTGTTGGTACTTTGGGCGTTGCACTGTATTTCTTCACTTTGCAACACATTTCGCTACCTAGTGCTATGACGCTCCATTACACTGCGCCTATCTTTGCAGCCCTAATTGGGATTGTCATGGTTCAAGAGCCTGTACGCCTGCAGCAGTGGCTTTTCTTTGCCCTGTCTTTTGCAGGCATCATCTTGATCAATGGTTTTTCACTGACAGAAGCCTCATGGTATGTTTTCAGCGGTTTGGCTGGTGCGTTTTTTAGGGGGCTGTCCAATAGCATTGTCAGGAAGATAGAACACACGGAGCATCCACTAGTAGTGACGTTCTACTCATACTTGGCCACCGTGCCCCTAACAGGTGCTTACTTATTGTACAACTTCGTGAGGCTGCAGATCCAAGATTGGATGCTCCTGGGCATCATCAGTGCGTTGGGTTATATAGCACACTACTACACTGTAAAGGCCTACCAACTAGGTCCGGTAGCACCTGTTGCAGCCACTGCTTATATCGCTGTCATTTATGCCTTGTTGTTGAGCTACCTATTCTTAGACGAAACGCTTTCTGCGTCCACATTGCTGGGGGTAGGTTTGATATTGCTGGGGGTTTTACGTAATGTTTTTTCTCGACACAAGAAGACTTCTTAGCCAAGTGTCATAGGAGGGTAGAATCATGGCAGGACACAGTAAGTGGGCCAATATCAAACACCGTAAGAGTATTAATGATGCTAAAAGAGGAAAACTATTTGGCAAACTGGTTAAAGAAATCACCATGGCTGCCAAGCAAGGAGGTGCTACACCTGAAAGTAATCCTAGGCTAAGGCTTGCCATCCAAAATGCCAAGAATGCTAACCTCCCCAAAGACAACATCGAGCGTGCTATTAAAAAGGGGAATAGCAGGGATGCAGCTACTTACACAGAGGTAGCCTATGAAGGTCATGCAACACACGGTGTGGCAGTGGTTGTAGAATGTATGACAGATAACCTGAATCGTACCGTGGCTGACGTGAGGGCTCTCTTTACTAAACATGGTGGTAGCCTGCGCAGAAGCAGTGCGCTTTCATTTCTGTTCCATAGAAAAGGTGTATTCACCGTTAAGAAGGAAGCAGTGACCGATCAAGAAGCATTGACTCTGGCTATGATTGAAGCAGGTGCAGAAGCTATTGAGCCTGAAGTAGAATACTTTTACATCACTTGTCCCTTAGAAACTTTTGGGCAGGTACAGCAAGGGCTAGAAGCAATGCAAATAGCCATTGATGATGCTGCATTGCAATATGTTCCTAATACATCTGTTATCTTGAATGGGGATGCTGTTGCCAAAGTAACAAAGCTGCTTGATGCGTTAGAAGATCATGACGATGTACAAAGAGTATTTCACAATATGACTGTAAGTAGCTAGCAGTGCACTTGACTCCGGTAACACTAGACATTTCTACGTAGCACTTAATTCTTTAACGTCTTATTGCTTTTTCTTTCGACTTTATGTTATCTTCGTTACAATCTTTAATTATTTAATTACACTAATGAAAACAGGAACTATCAAGTTTTTTAATGATTCCAAGGGTTTTGGATTTATTACGGACAGTGCTTCGGACAAGGAGTATTTTGTACATATAACAGCCCTCAATGGCCAAGAAGTGAAAGAGGGAGATGAAGTAACTTTTGAAGTGCAAGAAACTCCGAGAGGGTTGAATGCAGTAAACGTGAATCTAGTATAATTTTTATCACCTCTTAGTAAATTAAAAAGTCCTGCTACAACAGGGCTTTTTAATTTACTCCACATAGCAAAAATGAAGGCTATGCTCCTAATCTTAGTCTCATAAAAAAGAGGTTAGAGATCATCAAAAAACAATGTCACTTTTACTGCTCTCTTTTGTGGATGAAAGTCACCCTCAATGATCAAACACAAGAACAAAGTAAGTTTAAGGTTATTAACACGAATATTGCTTTAAGTCATTCTTGTAGTGCCTTTTACTACGCATCTTTTGCAGTCAAATGTTTTAATAAAGTCGGGGCGGCAGGATTCGAACCTGCGACCTCCTGCTCCCAAAGCAGGCGCGATAACCGGACTACGCTACGCCCCGAACATAACGTCTCTCCCTAAAGAAAAAGCGCCCAAATACAAGCTTGCAAATATACATATAACCGTTTCCCAATCAAGAAGCTCACTTGAAGCATGCTAGTCGTAATTTAGGTGCGAAAAAAGTATAGAGGCCATTGCATGGCGCCTTGTAAATAAGGGAAGCCTTTAGCACACCTAGGTTACTGACTCTCAGGCTATTAATCCCCTATCACATGACCAAAAAGCAAGTTTTAGGAAATTTCGTAAGTGTGGATGTTAGCAGAAGAAGGAGGATAAGCTTACATTATTGCATGTAAAGCCTTTCTGTCAACTATACAATGTTTATTTAGATGATTCTAAGCCATACAGAGGTCTCGAATTTGCAAATAGAAATTGCTGCATCAGGTAAGGTGTGATTCAGTATTGACAATGCATTAGCAGGACGAATTTTTAGCAACTTCTGCCTTTGTAAAAAATAACCACTGAGTAGAGCGTGGAGAATGGGGGAGTCGAACCCCCGACCTTCTCGATGCCATCGAGACACTCTACCAACTGAGCTAATTCCCCAACAATTATTCTCTGCGTAAATTTACACAAGGCCTCCTTTGCGCTGAGCGTACACAGCCTTGCCTTCAAGGCGAGAAAATCAGTGGCACTGTTATTCCCTCTAGATATTCACAAGCTTCTTTAAAATTGTTTGCAAAGCTACTTTTTCGAATAGATAATTCCTAAGTGCCTGGACTGGAAGGCGTTGTTGCTGCATGTTGTCCCGCTCTCTTAACGTGACCGTATCGTCTTCTAGGGTCTGGTGATCCACAGTAATGCAGTAAGGGGTTCCAATCAAATCTTGCCGGGCATACCGTTTGCCAATAGACTGGCCTTCTTCGTATACCAAAGGAAAATCTAAGCGTAGTTCCGAAAAAACCTTTCGGGCTTTTTCGGGTAAGCCGTCCTTTTTCACTAAGGGTAAGATAGCTGCTTTAACAGGCGCTAGGGCAGGGGACAGCTTTAGGTAAGTTCTGGTCTTTTTCTGCTCACCCTCTGTCACTGTTTCCTGAACAAGACCTTGGCACAGCAGTAGAAGGACCAAGCGGTCGCAGCCTAGTGAGGTCTCGATGACATAGGGGGTATAGTTTTGGTGGATCTCTGGGTCAAAGTATTCGAGCTTCTTTTTGGAGTGGTTTTGGTGGTTCTTAAGGTCAAAATCTGTTCTAGAATGAATACCTTCTATTTCTTTTTGGCCGAAGGGAAAGGTATACTCAATGTCTACTGCTTTCTGAGCATAGTGGGCCAAGTTTTTGTGGGCTTGCAAGCTAAGTTGGCTGCTGGGAATTCCTAGAGCCAGGTGCCACTGTAAACGTTGCTCTTGCCAGTAATCGAACCAGTAGGCTTCTGTGCCAGGCCTTACAAAAAACTGCATTTCCATTTGTTCAAACTCGCGCATGCGGAAGATAAACTGCCGAGCGACAATCTCATTTCGAAAAGCCTTCCCGATTTGTGCAATGCCAAAGGGCACTTTCATGCGGACTGTTTTTTGAACGTTCAAGAAATTCACAAAAATGCCTTGCGCTGTTTCTGGCCTTAGATAGAGGGTGTTGGCTTCTTCTTCTAGAGCACCTACTTGTGTAGCAAACATGAGGTTGAACTGTCGCACGGCTGTCCAGTTGCTAGTTCCAGCAATAGGACACTGAATGCCTGTAGACATGATAAGCTGGTGAAGGCCCACGAAGTCTTGGGCCACAAGCAAGTGGTGCATGGCTTCGAGAAGGGTTGTAGCTGCTTTTTTATTGCCTTGTTGCGCCAACGTCGCTGCGTGGTCTTCAATCAGTACATCTGCACGGTACCGTTTTTGAGAGTCTTTGTTGTCGATTAGCGGATCGCTGAAATTGTCTATATGTCCCGAGGCTTGCCAAGTACGAGGATGCATAAAGATGGCCGAGTCAATGCCTACGATGTTTTCGTGTAACTGGATCATACTTTGCCACCACAAGGTTTGCAGGTTGCGCTTCAGGGCAGCCCCATAAGGACCATAATCATACACCGCCTGCAAGCCACCATAGATCTCGCTAGAGGGGTATAAAAAGCCATACTCCTTGGCGTGGGCAATAATGGCTTGCAGTGGGAGTTCAGTGCCAGTCTTTTGGCATGTTGGGTGCATAATTTTCTGCATTTATGATGCGTGATATCACGGAGCGCCAAGATAGCCTTATTCACTCATTTATGCAGAGCTAGTGGGGGCGTATAATGGCCTTTAATAGCAACTTAGTATGGGTTGGTAACACTCTGCGGTGTCTTGGTAGCGAACTATCGCTATGGGGTTGCTGGGATATATTTTTCATACAGTCCTTGTGCGTGCTGCTGTATTTTGTTGATACTGATTTAGGCTCTCTGACCAATTGGTACCTACCTTCACATCTACCTCGATAGGTACTGCCAGGGGCAACGCACCTTTCATCATGCTGGGAATATGTTGCTGTAAGAGTGCGATTTCTTCGTAGTGGGCATCAAATACCAACTCATCGTGTACTTGCAAGACCATGCGGGAGCGGAGTTGTTCCTGTAGCATCCAGGCGTGGATGCGAATCATAGCCAGTTTGATCATTTCTGCAGCCGTTCCCTGGATGGGAGCGTTGATGGCATTTCGTGCTGCAAAGCCGCGAAGCACTGAATTCCTGGAATTGATGTCGCGGAGCTCCCTTTTCCTGCCCAGCAGGGTGGTGACGTAGCCTTGTGCTTGAGCCTTTTCAACCACTGCATCCATGTATGCTTTGATGGCGGGAAATTCTTTAAAGTAAGCCTGAATCAGGGAGGCTGCTTCGCTGCGAGGGATGTTGAGCCGTTGCGCTAGGCCAAAAGCAGAGATGCCGTAGATGATGCCAAAATTGGCAGTCTTTGCCTTGCGGCGCATGTCCTTGTCTACGTCTTCTAGAGGTACTTTGAACAGCTGACTGGCAGTAGCTTGGTGGATGTCTTTGCCAGCCAGAAAGGCGGCTATCATAGTGGGGTCTTGGGCAAATGAGGCCATAATGCGCAGTTCTATCTGCGAGTAGTCTGCAGATAGCAAGAGATGGTCATTCTTGCGGGGCACAAAGGCTTTTCGGATGGCCCGTCCTTTTTCTGTGCGGATGGGGATGTTTTGCAGGTTGGGATGGGTAGAACTTAGTCTTCCGGTAACGGCCACGGCCTGGTTGTACGAGGTGTGGATCATGCCATCTACAGGGCTGATCATGGTGGGTAGGGCATCTACATAGGTGGACTTGAGCTTTTGCACTTCTCGGTACTCTATGATTTTTTCTACAATAGGGTGCTCCTTGGCCAGGGCTTGCAAGATTTCTTCGCCTGTGGCATACTGGCCTGTTTTAGTTTTTTTGGGTTTTTCGATGAGCTTCAATTTGCTAAACAAGATATTGCCCAGCTGTTTGGGGGAAGCAATATTAAAAATATCGCCTGCTAGGGTGTGGATTTCTTGTGCTAGTGCCTGGCTTTCTTGTGCCATTTTTTCTGAAAGGACTGCCAGGACTCCCGTATCTACCTTGACGCCTGTATTTTCCATAAAAGCCAGTACATTGACGAGAGGAAATTCGACCTCATAGAGTAATTTTTCAAGCCCTTGGATAGCGATTTCCGGTGCCAATTTTTGGTAAACCTGTAGCGTGATGTCGGCATCCTCGCCAGCGTATTCTTTGACCAAAGCTACGTCTACCGCTTGCATGTTCTTTTGATTTTTACCTCTGGGGCCAATTAAGGCTTCTATGGGAAGTGGTGTGTAGTGCAAGTACTGTTCTGCCATCACGTTAAGGTTATGGCGCATGTCAGGGACAAGTAGGTAGTGCGCCAGCATGGTATCAAAGAGGGGCGTGCTGACTGCAACACCATACCGCTGCAAGACGCTGATGTCGTACTTGAGGTTTTGCCCTATTTTGCAAATAGTTGTGCTTTCTAGCACTGCTTTGAATTCTTGGACGACCTGCTTGGCTGCTGTTTGGTCTTCAGGCAGTGGTACGTAGTAAGCTTCACCAGGATAGTACGTAAAAGCAATGCCCAAGAGGGTGGCTTGGCGAGGATCTAGGCTGGTGGTCTCTGTGTCGAAACAAACCTCTTTTTGCAGTGCCAGATGCTTAATTAGATCTTTTCTTAGCGCAGGCGTATCTATGAGATGGTATTGGTGCGGCGTGTTAGCCAGGGTGGATAGAAAAGGGGGAATAGGAAGGGCCTCTTTTTTAATCGGGGTTTTTTCGGCCATTTCAAAAAGGATTGTCTGGGCAGTAGACTTTTGCACGGTGGGGGTTGTTGCCTTACCGAAGATCTTTTGCAACAGTGTACGAAACTCTAGCTCATGGAACAGGGCCTTGAGTTGGTCCTCGTCGGGTCCTTGGTAGTAGCTTTGTTCTAACTCAAATGCCAGAGGAACGTTGGTGTGGATAGTGGCGAGCTCTTTAGAGAGAATGCCTTGTTGGCCATAAGTTTGCACATTTTCTCGCAGCTTGCCTTGTAACTGGCCAGCGTTGGCCACTAAATTTTCTATGGAACCAAAAGTATGGATTAGCTTTTGGGCTGTTTTTGCTCCAATCGTAGGAATACCAGGAATATTGTCTACGGCATCGCCTTGTAAGCCCAAAATGTCCCGAACTTGCTCTACCTGCTTGATTCCCCACTGAGCCAGCACTTCTTTCTTGCCCAGTACAGTGGCCCCATTGCCCAGAGAAGTAGGTTTGTAAAGATAGATATGGTCATCCACCAGTTGGGAAAAGTCCTTATCAGGCGTCATCATGTACACCGCAAAGCCCCCCTGAGCCGCTTGTCGTGACAGCGTACCTATGATGTCATCGGCCTCGTAGCCCTCTTTTTCTAGTACGGGTATCTGAAAGGCTCTAACAATTTTTTTTACATAAGGAATAGCCAGGGTAATATCTTCTGGTTGGGCTTCCCGGTGCGCTTTGTAGGCCTCGAAAGCTTGGTGCCTGAAAGTAGGGGCAGTTGTATCAAAAGCGACAGCCAGGTGGGTAGGTGCTTCCTTGTTGATAATCTCCACGAGGGCGTTGGTAAAGCCCAGTACAGCACTGGTGTTCATGCCCTTAGAGTTGATCCTTGGATTTTTACTAAAAGCAAAGTGTGCTCGGTAGATCAGGGCCATGGCATCGAGGAGAAAGAGTTTTTTTTTAGGCGTATTTTGGCTCATGAGATTTTAAATTGACACTGCTTGCGAGGCAAATTTTTCCCCTAAGTGATTGATGCAGCAGCAGGTTAAAATGACACTAACTAGCTGAGTTTTGGCTGCAGGAACTGAGAATAATTTTGCAAGATGGTGAGTACTTTTAAATTATAATTGTGTACTCCTTTTTAGACTCAGTTTTTGATGTGTGATGTAGCCAAAGGATATGCAATTTGCAAAGATTGCAAATGCATTGGGGAAGAAGAAAGAAAGAAAGGAGAGCCAAGCATAAAATGCCTGAGGGTGCATCTGATAATACTGCAAGCATTTGTGCATTTTACGCATCTCATCGTAATTCCTTACTTTTGACGTATTATTTATATAATCATACTACTTTGCATTGCAAGTAAAAGAGCTTGTAGCCCTGTACGAACAGGATGGGTGGGTAGGCGCGTGGGTCGATAGACTTCGTGCGTCTGCTGGCCAGCGTGTACATCTTAAGGGTGTTGTCGGCAGCCTAGATGCTGTGTTAGCCGCTGGTATTTATAAGCATACGGCTACTACACAATTATTCATTTTGCACGACAAAGAGGAGGCAGCTTATTTTTATAGCGACCTGCAGTATCTCCTGGGCCCAGACAATGTCTTGTTGTATCCTGTTTTCCACAATCCACCTTATTCTTCCGCTATAACAGACAATGCTGACCAGCTGATGCGTGCGGAAGTGCTGCATTGCCTCCACCATCCCGAGCCCCAGGCTCCTCTGGTAGTGACTTATCCAGAAGCCCTGCCTGAAAAGGTGGTTCATCAGGAAGTTCTGGCAAAAAATACATGGACGCTTCATGTAGGGGAGGAGCTTATCACTTCTGTTGTGGCCTCCCGACTCCTGGAGCAAAGTTTTGAGAAAACAGACTTTGTCTACGAAGCTGGCCAGTTTTCTATTCGTGGTGGCGTCATCGATATCTTTTCCTATGCTTACCAGCTGCCTTTTCGGCTAGCGCTTTGGGGCCAAGAGATAGAAAGCATCCGGACCTTTGACCCTACCAGTCAGCACTCGTTGGAAGCCGTTTCGCAAGCAATCGTTTTGCCTAATCTACAAGCACAAACTACCCCGTTGGCCCACCAGTCGTTGCTGGACTATTTGTGCCCAGATACACTCGTGTGGATCAAGGACCAAGAGCTCGTACTGGCTGCCATTGAAAAAAGATATGCACAGGCCACCAAAGTTTTTCAGGAAAAGACTGCCGACGCCTTACCGTTGCCAGCATCACGCTGGGAAACCCCAGCCAGCTGGACCCAATCCTTGCAAAGATTGGCCACCATTGAGTTTGGTAAGCGCTTTTATGCTATCCCTCACGAGGTGATCACGTACGAGGCATCGGCCCAGCCTACCTTCAATCAAAACTTTGCGCTGCTGGCTGAAAATTTGCGTGAAAACCAAGCCAGGGGTTGGGACAACATCATCACGGCAGAATCAGCTGGGCAGTTTGACCGGCTGCGGAGCTTACTCGCAGCACTAGATGATACCGTCCATTTCAAAGCACTCTTCCTGGGCCTGCACCAAGGCTTCATAGACCACCAGATGGGTATTGCATGCTATACCGACCACCAGCTTTTTGGCCGTTACTACCGCTCCAAATCTCCCAAGCGGTATTCCAAGACCAAAGCCATTACCCTGCGTGAGTTACACACCTTACAACCAGGCGACTATGTAGTGCACATTGATTATGGCATTGGGCGTTTTGCAGGACTCAGCAAAGTAGCTATCAATGACAAGCAGCAAGAAGTCGTGCGCCTGCTCTACAAAGACGACGACCTTGTCTATATTGGTCTCCAGTCTCTGCACAAGATTTCCAAATACACCGGAAGAGAGGGCGTCGTGCCCACGATTACCAAGCTAGGATCATCAGCATGGGACCAGAAAAAGAAAAAAGTTAAAACCAAAATCAAAGACATTGCCAAAGAGCTCATTCAGCTGTACGGTAAGCGCAAACAAACCCCAGGCTTTCCCTTTAGCTCGGACAGCTTTTTACAAGCTGAATTAGAGTCCTCCTTCATTTACGAAGACACGCCTGACCAAGTAGTGGCCACAGGAGCGGTGAAAAAAGACATGGAAGCACCTTACCCCATGGACCGCCTAATTTGTGGCGATGTGGGCTTTGGAAAAACTGAAATAGCCATCCGTGCTGCTTTTAAGGCCATCAATGACAACAAGCAAGTAGCCGTGCTAGTGCCCACTACCATCCTAGCCTTGCAACATTATAATTCTTTCCGCACCAGGCTGGCAAATTTTGATGTTAACATTGCTTATATCAACCGTTTCAAGATTGCCCAAGAGATCAAAGAAACTTTGGAAGCCACTGCAGCTGGCAAGGTCCAAATCCTCATTGGTACACACAGAATCCTGAGCACAACGGTTCAATTCCACGATCTTGGGTTGCTCATCATCGACGAGGAACAGAAATTTGGTGTCAAGGCCAAAGAATATCTAAAACAACTACGGGTCAATGTGGACGTGCTCACACTCACCGCCACACCTATTCCTAGAACCCTCCATTTTTCCCTCATGGGAGCACGAGACCTCAGTATCATTACTACGCCTCCTCCCAACAGGCAGCCTGTGGCCACGTCGATCCATGCCTTTGACCCAACATTGATCAAAGACGCCATTGACTACGAAATTCAGCGAGGAGGGCAGGTATTCTTTGTGCATAATAGAGTGGGGGACATTGAGGAGGTAGCCAACATGATTCACAAGCTCGTACCTGACTGTCGCATCGGTGTGGCCCACGGTCAAATGCAAGGTATCCGGCTAGAGCAGTGCATGCTCCGATTCATGCAAGGAGAGTACGATGTACTGGTGGCCACTAGTATTATAGAATCAGGGCTGGATATTCCCAATACCAACACCATCTTTATCAATAACAGCCACCTTTTTGGTTTGTCAGATTTACACCAGATGCGGGGTAGGGTAGGGCGTTCTAATAGAAAAGCGTTTTGCTACCTCTTGGCTCCGCCTACTTCTACGCTAACTGCTGAGGCGCGTAGAAGACTCAGTGCTTTAGAAGAGCTATCAGATTTGGGCGATGGCTTTAAGGTAGCCATGCGGGATCTGGATATTCGGGGGGCAGGCGACCTGCTTGGCGCAGAACAAAGTGGTTTTATTACCGATATAGGCTTTGACACTTATTGCAAAATTCTGGACGACGCTGTCAAAGAGCTCAAAGAAGGAGAGTTTAAAGAATTGTTTGCCGAAGAGTTGCAGGAAAAAGCCAACGCCCCCGTTGTCCTAGACTGCACCCTGGAGACCGATTTAGAAGTGCTTATTCCGGAGACCTATGTCAGCAATGTAGCTGAGCGAATCAACCTTTACGTCCGACTTGACAGGCTGCAGGACGAAGCAGCTTTAGAGGCCTTTCAACAAGAGCTTCAAGACCGATTTGGTTCCTTGCCCCCGCCTGTAAAAACCCTCCTCCAACTCGTCAAACTACGCTGGCTTTCCCAAAAGTTGGGGCTTTCCAAGCTAAAGCTCAAAAACGGAGCGATGCGCTGCTATTTTAGTGTTACCGCTCATGCTCATCAAGACAGTGTGTTAGAGCGTGTATTTGTTTACGTACAACAGCATCCCCGGAGATGTCGCATGCAAGAAGTCGAAGCACAACTACTACTTATCATAGACCACATAGCTGATATAACACAAGCACAAGCCACCTTGGAGGCACTGTAAATTTTTTCAAGTTTTTATGCTGCTATTTAGGAGAATACTGATTTTGCTCGGTACTATCACGAGGGGTGTGGTAGTACTGTAGTTGGGTTGGTAAGCTTGAGCTTGGTTTTGACGGGCCAGGATCCAGAACAAGTGTCTGGCCAAGGCCACTTACGCGTTTCTAACCTGCTTAATATTGCTTAACAAAGAGACCTCAAAAATATGAGTATGGGAACACGAGTATACAGCCAAGTCAATTCTTTTGTACGGGGTTTGTTATACGTTTTCTTCTTGGCATTTTCCCATTTTTGGGTAGTTGCAGTAAAAATTACGTCGGACGCCCTGCGGAGCAACTTCCTGTTGCTTCGGCAAGCTCTACGTCCGCCTTGATATTCAGTTGTGTATGCAATTTGGGGGGACAGAAGTGCATGGTACAGTTTTTAACTACTAATACTGGTTTTGATTTGTTGTGATCTCTACAAAGCCACGTTGCCTCGCTTATGGTTATGGCAGTACATACAAAAGAACCCGTTCCTATGCTGTTATCAAATTACTAAGTCACCTGCAGCGCCTGTTTAATAAGCGACTCCAGAGACACAGCGTCTGGATGGGAACTTCGCACCTTGGCAATAGATTTTTCAGCTGCAGGTTTTCCGATCCCTAACTTCATCAGTGCTGCCAAGGCTTCCTGACCTATTGGGTCGGGCCCCTGTGTTGTTAAAACGTTGTCGCCTACTGACAGTCCATTCCCTAGTTTGTCCTTGAGTTCCAGAATAATTCGTTGCGCGGCTTTGTCTCCGATCCCCTTGATGCCCTTCAGAACCCCCACCTGGTTATTAATAATGGTCTGTCCCAGCTCCATCGGACTCAACGAAGACAAAATAGTTATTGCAGTACGGGGCCCCACACTGTTCACATTGATCAAGTTCAGAAACCAACTTTTCTCCTCCATGCTCGCAAAGCCATACAAAGTATGCACATCACCTTTGATGTATTGGTGCGTGAAAAGTTGACAAGTCTCTAGCGCTTTGATCGCTGAAAAAGTATGCAAGGAAATTTTGACATCGTAGCCCAGTCCTCCTACATCAATCACGGTGTAGGTAGGTGATTTGTGGATGAGTTTTCCAGTAAGGCGTACAATCATGTTACTAAATGATAGATGAGTAAAGGAGTAGGCAAGCACACTGGTGAGGCTTGAATTGGTAGCTTGGTTTTAGAGTTTTATGTGGCGTGCTATTGAAAATTGCCTCGTGAATACCGCTAAGAAGCCAGTGGCCATCTGGCGCATAGTACCCAAACTTAAGATAAGTTACACAAAAGAAGCATCATATTCCTGTTAGCATTTTGGCAATTGTTTCAAAAAAGGTGTCAAGGAGACGTTTGGACCAACAATGATATACCCTTTGGCATGGAAATCAGAAGGGATAAGTGTTTCAGTTAGAACTGTTTGGTGTAGATGCAGTACATGCAGATCGATGAGGACTTTTACCCTGGCTAAAAATTCTCTGAGCAATGTGCGGGTAAAGGCAAAGGGTGTTGCGTCTTCTTCCACAAAAACCAAGGCACTGATTCCGCAGCATCGGCTGATGTACAGCGCCCGGTACCCATGAAATCGCTGCGTAATGATGGTCAATTTATGTGCTCCACAAATTTCTTTGACACGTTTGATCGATGCCAATGTATTGCTTCCCTTCATGTCCAAGATCATTGAATTTTTAGGCACCCCCAGCTTCACCAATGCTTTCCGCATGGCTATGGGCTCGTTGTAGTATTGTCGGTCGTGGGTACCACTAAGTACCAGGGTCTGCACCTTACCATGCTGATAGAGCGAGGCAGCAGCTTCTATTCTTTTATTAAAAGACGCATTAGCAGTTCCATCTACACGTTTAGGGCTAGTGCCCAGTACAAGTCCATAAACTTGGGCACGTACCTGCTGGATGTCACTATAAACACCTTCTTGTGTATGGACAATGACCCAAAAGTTACAAGCAATGATCAGACCTAGCAAGACCAGTAGTCCGCCCAGTGCTGTCTTTGTCCATAACTGTAAATGCGTCATCAGGGGCCCAAGTTGGTGTGCTTGATCAAAAGAACCTGAAATATATGGCGTAAAAAATAGATTCCACTGAGTTAGTACTCGCAAAACGGAATCACCCCTGCTTCATCAATATTTAGGCCATCTGAGGAGCCAGCTATCACGCTGATTGTAAAGTTCATGTTTTGGGTAAGTGGGGAGTATCCTACTTTAACTTGTAGAGTGCCAAAAACAAAACGCGGATGGGCACAACGAAATCCTATTCCCAAGGCTTTGCAGAAGCTACTCTGTCGGACTTTTCCTTGCGCATCTTGCAGCCTAACTGCGTCTACAAAACCTAAAGCAGCTAGCCTGTAGCCAGAAAAATGCATCGGCGTTACTAAAACTGTTTCAAGACCCAGATGGAGGCGTTGCGTTCCTCCTAGAAAAGGATCTCTCAAACAGGCCGAGGCCTTACTTATATTGGTGCTAATCAATTCTCCTGTAAACATGTTGTAGCCAGCCAAATAATTTAGCCTGATGAATTGTCTGATCCATTGGCGGTCCATACTAAGCAGTGGGGTAAAATACTCTAGCTGAAGCTGTAGAATACCTTGTTCTACAGCTTTGTCATGCCAAAAGCCACCTATATGAACAGCACTATAAAGATGGCCTAGTTGTTGAATGCGTCCTCCTTGAGCGATATCTAAGCGCAGGTAAGGTCGGTTAATAAACTCTCCGAATTGGTAGCCCCCGATGATATTAATTTTGCTACCGTACGGAATGTGCTCTACACCGCCTACCTCGTAGACTAGCTGGTCTTCGTAATGCTTTTTGTTCGAAAAGCCCAGGCTCCCTGCTCCAAACACATATTGATGAAAGTATCGATTGGTGTTTTTGGTTACTCCAGGGCGTTGCATAAAATGTTGGTGGGCCATTTTTCCAGTCAAGAATAGGCGGCCCTGGTGACGGTTATCACTAGAATGGATAGTAAAAGTGGTGCCCAACCAAACACACTGGTGGTAAAAAGAAAACGATGTTGACTGAGGGTTAGTAATGCCATCCAGTATCCGCCACTTTACCTTCCTTATTTTTTTTGCTTCAACTTTGCCAGCATAGTTATCCTGATCGGTAAACTTTCTAAATACACGCAACCTATTGATGCTGTTTTTCTGTGTATTGAGGTATTGCCACTCGCTGGTAATCCCTGACTGCTTAGTGTTAGAAGTGTTGTGCGTAATGCTATATCCTAGCCCTTTTTTATAAAAAACCTGATGCTGCAATAGGTGCCCCCACCCAAACAGGTTATTGTGTGTAAGAGACAACGATGGCTTGCCAAGAGACAGGTCAAGGCTGATAGGAAATAGATCCTGGGTGGTGATGTGTACATCGATGGTATCTCTACTGCTGCTGTGCTCTTGTACTGTAATTTGCGCATCTTCGATATGAGCAAGGTTGCTGAGACGCTTCTGGCTATTTATGAGCTGCTGGGGGACGATGTTTCCGCCTGATACGAAGCTTAATTGGTCCAAGATGCCCCGATCTTTTGTTGTAGTCAGGACAATATTGGCAAGGCGCTTCCATTTAAGGGCCTCAGTACGAAATACCCCTTGCTTGTCTAGCCGCCGCATAAGGCCAATAGTCTTTCCTTCATAGGGTAAGTAGGAGGCAATTGTCAGCTTTTTTGGCGGTGCTGGTGGCCGAGTAAAGAGGAAGTTGAACAACCATTGCGTGAACTTATTTTTGGGGCACCTTCTTCTAAGTTGCTGTACTAAGTCCCCTGATAGAAGAGCATCATTGGCAGTATCATGATACGCTTCCTGATGCGCAGTAAGCTGCTCGGCTGATAGTAGGGGTACGGCGCGGGTCAGGCAAATCAGAAGAACAATCCAGGACTTTCGGAGGGACATAGTCAGTTTTTAAAAAAAACCTAAGTTAGCGAAAGCGTATGAGCAGTTACTTCATGGTGAGGCAACTGTCTGGCCAATGGCACTAGTAGATGCTATGAATGCGTGCTATTTTCGCTAGGGTATAGGGGTCGTTATCCGTGTTTGGTATGACGCTTTGTAATAAACAATAACAACCTGCCCCAATTACCGTATAACCAGACTAGATAGAAACAACGAATCAGTGATGCGCCTACATCGTCTTTTATTCCCCCTTTCTTGCCTACTGCTAGTTCATACTGCAGCATTAGCACGTGTTGATAAGGAGCTGCTGCGAGCATACAAAGTAGCTAAGCAATATTACGCTGCTTCAGACTACGTAGCAGCTAAGGCTGCATTGGTGCCTTTGATCGAGGCGGAAAAAAATGATATTACTCCTTATGCCCTATTCTATTATGCCTTATCTGCTTACTATCACAAAGAGCCGACCCTAGCAGAAAGCACTTTTACAACGATTATTGAGGAGTATCCTGGTTGGGAGCAGCAAGATGAGGCATGGTATTGGCTGGGCCAACTAAGGTTCGAAGAAAAAGACTATAGTGCGGGGCTAGAAAGACTGGCCAAAATTACGGATAAGACGTTTGCAGTACCCTCAGAGCAAATGAAAGTATATTTTTTACGGCAACTAGATGACATCTTTTTGCTACAAACGCTCTTCAGGCAGTATTCCGAAGACCAGGACGTAGCCCGGGTCTTATTTGACAAAGTAGCGCAGCAGCCGCTGATAAGTCGTGACTTTGACTTGCTCAACACCTTAGCACATGATTTCAATTTTAGTTTGGAGGAATATGATCCCCTCAAAGAGACTGTGTCTTTAAAAAAGGACAGTTATAACGTAGGTGTCTTCTTGCCCTTTTTTGTAGACGAGGTGGATTACGAAGAAGAAAGTAGCAATCTGTTTGTCATAGCGCTTTATCAAGGTATCAAGGCTGCTGTAACAGCATTGGCCGATCAGGGGATCAAGATTAACCTTTTTGCCTATGATACGAAAAAAGACCCTGTGACCACTGCTGCCTTGCTAGAACAAGAGGAGGTCAAAGGCATGGACCTTATTATTGGCCCTCTGTATGCAGCTACTATCCCCTTGGTAGCTGATTTTGCGCGAGTGCATCAAATCAATCTTTTCAATCCACTCTCTGAAAACACGGATGTGGTAGGAGATAACCCCTTCGTCTTCCTGTTTAAATCGAGCTTAGAGACACAAGCCAGAAAAGCCGCCGAATTCACGCTACAAAACTCGAACGAGGAACTTAAGGTGGGCATTGTCTATGGAACCTCAAAAGCAGATTCCCTGCAAGCTCACACGTACCAACAATGTATTGAGCACAGCACTGGGAAAGAGGTGGCCTTGATGCTCTCCATAACGCCAGAAGAAGCACAAAATGCCTTGAATGCACTTAGAGAGGCTTCAGAGGTTGTTGGTGAGGAGCAAGAAACAGAAAATAAGGAGCTAGCAAGTCTAGACGGCCTAACCCACATTTATGTGGCTGCCAAAGATGAACTGATCGTTGCCAACATACTTAGTGCGGTAGAAATGTTGAAGCACTCTCCTTGTATTATTGGTCATGAAGCATGGCTACGCCACAGTTTGTTCACCTTTGATCAACTCAAGCAACACCGCTTGTACCTTGTATCGCCTGACCACATTGATTATAACAAATCGGATATCCATGAGTTCAGAAGCAGTTTTTATGACCGCTTTGCACAGTATCCAACCACTTACGCTTGTACAGGTTATGAGATGATGCTTTTCTTGGGCCACATGTTGGCTCGGTACGGGGTCTACTTTCAAAAGCACTGGACAAAAGAGTCTTACCCAAGAGCTATTTTTGAGAGTGCTGCTTATGGCATACATCACGATAACCAGCATGTGCCTATTGTGCAGCTTCAAAAAGATCAATTTTTTATTTGTAATCAAGGAATGCTTAGAGATTAAGGCAACATGACAAAGCATCAAGCCCAGCCATTCAAGTGGATTAAAATTGCTGCACCAATTAGGAGGCATAGTGGGAGGTTGTTGACGCAATTCATTGTCTTGCCCATTCTCGCTTATCAATACCTCGTGGCACCGCTCATTGCCAATTGTTGTCGTTTTCATCCTTGTTGCTCAACCTATGCCAAAGAAGTCATTACCAAGTATGGTGCAACAAGAGGAATATGGCTAAGCATCAAGCGACTAGCACGTTGCCATCCGTGGGGCGGCAGCAGTTACGATCCTGTTCCTTAATAAAACAGCAGCCAGTTTGCTATGATGTTGTATAACGTGCAGATTGCTATGTATCAGTTGTAAGGATACGTGTAGAGAGCCCAAGGAGTAGTTGCTCTTTACATCAATGGTTCTTGGACCGTAAGGGCTACTATCCTATGAGCACCTCTATATAATCACCACTCACTGCATACAAGTGCCCAAAAAACCAAAAAGTAGTCCTCAAAGCAATGTAGCCTATCCCATAAATTCTGGAGGTTAGGCTGGACAGCCTAGCAATATGTTGGCTGCAACCATGCTTTTTAGTACGAATGGACTGACCAGTCTACAGGGTTGCATATTGGGTCATGTATCTCAGGATCAGTCTGTAATATTCCCTCCTATGACACGATCTACACCCATGCTCTCAGACTATTACAAAACTTCAAAAATGTTTTTTTATAGGGGGGCTGCGCCCTTTTCTGGTAACAATTCCTTATCTCCATTCTCACTGATAACGACTCTGGCAGTTTGGATAGGTTCAGGAGTTAGGCAGACGCATGCATAACTAGGACGACGGCTCCAGGAATTTGTCTATCTCTTTTTTGAGTCTTTCCAACTGGTAATCGTTGGCCATCCTGAGCAAAAAACTCAACAGTTGGCTGTAGTGTTCAAGCAAGCGGGTATACTTTCTCTCTAGCCACCATAACTCAGCAACATGCTGTTTTTTGTCTATACTGACTGTGGTCTTTATTTCGGGGTATTCATAAGTAAAATCATAATGAAGAAGCTCTCCCACCCTGACGATAAAATCATAGCTTAAGTCGTGTTCTTTAAATTTGTTGTAGATCGTATTTCTACTGATCCCTAGCCTTGCTGCAATTGTTTTGAGGGGGTAGCCACTCTTTCTTACGACAGCTTCAAGAATTTCGCCTCTGTGTTGATTCATGATTTTATTCTGAATTTAGGTTGTGGAAACCGAATTATACAAAAAAATATATGTTAATACCATCATTTTTAGTATCACATAATCATAGCGGATGCATAACTCACTAGTCAGGATAGATACCCAAAATTTATAGGAAAAGTTCCTGATCAACACCTGGCTCACGGGTTCGGTGCAACAAAAAACCGGTGTATCATACCAGCGTGTGCTCCTCCTGCTGGACTCGAACCAGCGACCCTCTGATTAACAGTCAGATGCTCTAACCAACTGAGCTAAGGAGGAAAATATCCACGGAGGGCAATATTAGCATCTATGGTGCTTTATTACAATAAGTCCAGCAAATCTTGACAGTTCTGTGTCGAGAAGTCTGCTACAGCACCGATGCATCATGCGTTAACCATATAGCTAGTTGACCTAGAAATTTGAGCCATCATGCATTGTGTCTTATTTTTGAGGTTGTTATGCAAAAAAGAAGCCTAATTAGGATTGCTGCTGGTGCTGGCTCAGCATTACTTATCATCCATTTATTACTGATTTATAGCCTTTTTATACACCCTAATATCTTGGTAGAGAAGCCTTGCAAGCAACTAAACATCTCACATGGCATGGATTTCAAGGCACTAAAAGACACCCTCCAACAGCATGGATGTGTGTCTAATTTGGCCTCTTTTAGCTTTTTGGCGCGCCTTATGCGCTATGACCGGAAGATTATACCGGGCGCTTACCAACTAGCAACAAACATGAGTAACTGGCAAGCCATTCAAATGCTTAAAACAGGTACGCAGAAGCCTGTCAAGATTGCGTTGCACCATGTGCGTACCAAGGAAGAACTAGCAGCTAAAATCACACAAAATATTGAAATCAATGCTGCTGATTTTAAAAATCTGCTAGGCGACTCGGATTTTGTTAGCCAATATGGATTTAATGTGCACAATGTGATGACCATGTTTATTCCCAATACCTATGAGGTATACTGGACCATCACCGCTGAAAGGCTTTTTGCAAGAATGTACAAGGAGTACCAACAGTTCTGGAATGCAAGTAGGCGCAGCCAAGCAAAATCCTTAAAACTCTCCCCCATAGACATTTCTATTCTAGCTTCTATTGTGCAAAGTGAGACTAACAAGATAGAAGAAGCCCCTCTTATTGCAGGGGTCTATATCAACCGGTTGCGGAAAAAAGTAGCGCTGCAGTCATGCCCTACACTGCTATATGCACTAGGAGATCCTTCTGTCAGGCGGGTATTACACAAATACAAGGCTCTTGATTCACCTTATAATACGTATAAGTATAGAGGGCTACCTCCAGGGCCCATCAGCTTGCCTACCATTGCTATGATTGACGCGGTGCTCAATAGTACACCCAGTTACTATTTGTACTTTTCGGCCCAAGAAGATTTTTCAGGATACCATTACTTTGCAAAGTCGTTGAAAGAGCACTTGCGCCATGCTAAGCGTTATCAAAGGGCACTCA
>Ga0316607_1000061_pt1 | contig 41680 bp, 38 predicted proteins | sample MIS2016062E_MG_FD_207674 | JGI IMG/M metagenome (GOLD analysis project Ga0316607, IMG submission 207674) | Microbial mat bacterial communities from Middle Island sinkhole, Lake Huron, Michigan, United States - MIS.2016.062E | ecosystem: Environmental > Aquatic > Freshwater > Lake > Sediment...
AACGCTCGATCGAACTCATCGTCTCGTATTCCGTAATCAGCAGCAATCCATCCTGATCATCCATCTCAAAACGGCCCGCCACCGGCATAATTTCCGCATAGCCCCGTTCTCGCAACATCAAACCCTGTCGCGGATTTTCAGGATCGGGGACGATCGCGAACACCGTAGAACCCTGATGATTCTCATCATCCTTATCCCACGCCATCGAGCCGTGCCAAGTCACAAAAGCCCCCCCAGCCGCGCGACTCGGATCAACTTCGTGCATCTGACAAATCTCTGCCACTCGCGCGTCATCTGCGCTCAGGGCCGTCACCTGAATATTTGAATCCCCCACCTCCGCTTTGCGGAAAGCGAGATGGTGAGTGCTACGCAGCGAGCGCCACTCCCCTGCACTGCTAATAAAAAACTCCATTGCATCCATAAGAACTAGCTCCTTTGGCGATCGCTTCCCGGTTTGTACGTTTTTTTATCATAAAGCTCCCCTCACTTAGATGTACCCTTGCCACACAAATTAGTTACAAAATGTGTATTTTGGACAGATTGTCAAGCAAAAGTTATGATAGTTTACACTAGAGGAATACAACAAATCCTGCGAAACGTCAATCTGATATATCTCACCTCGATTAATCTCACGTAGGAAACTGGAGGAGCGATTTATGGAAATGCCTACAACAAGTCTGAGCATGGAACAGCAGTTCAAACTGCAAGTGCTGCGCGACCAAGTTAAAACCTTAAGCCAAGACCAAGCTCAGGAATACCTGATCGAAGTTATGCGGCAAAACATGGTCAAAGAAAATCTATTAAAATATTGGATGAAGAAAATCTGACATCTTCTTTAACTTCTTCCCCAAAAACAGCGGTTTGTATCTGCACAATGTACGATCGAGCCATCAATCAATAGCCTTGGGAAAGTGCGTGACAGCGCACTATATTTGATCCCGTCTATTGAGCTTTTACTCCCATTCATCCCCACACCTGATCTCAAAAAAGGGGTGGGGATGACTCTTTGATCACATTTTGGCAACACCTGGCTGAGCAACCGTGCAATTACCTTTGTGGCGCTGGCTGTGGCGGTGGTGCTATCGGTGCGATACCAGAGCCCGTGTAATAGTAATCTTTGCAGAATCTTTCAAACCCATTACCTAAATTATCGAAAGCATATTGAGTGATTTTTTAACAAATTCCCTTTTCTTTAATCCCACTGAGTTCGGGTTTAATATCTAGTCCGGTTAATCACTTACGATCACCGGTATTTGTCATACTGAGTCCTTAGCCGGGGGCAGGATCAGGACTGCTAAGGAACTGCCGTTTAGCGAAGTATCGGGCGAGATTCTTCACGGAGTTCACGCGGGACAGCTAATCAACCGGACATGATATAACAGGATTATCCAAGAACTTTTTCAGGATATATTTATTAGGCTTTCATCCATCTTCATCTCAGCTTTTCCACGTAGCTAAACCCCAGTTATAAGTAAATCTTGCCCTAGCATATTTACTCGTAACTGGGGTTTAGCTATTGGTTAATTTGAGCTGAGTTTTGATAGATAGAAGCACAAAAATTGCTCAGGTAACTAGCTAGGTTTGACACTCCCCGGTCTGAAGACGCGGGGATTCTTAAGGACAAACATTGGGGGATGAATCCGCCCAAAGTTTAATTCTTAAAGGGTAAGTCAGATACCCACTACCCACAAGCTCATGGCTGAGTCTATGGCTACTTTTTTGCCTAACGGCTTGCAACTGTCGGGTTTTTCACCAACTAAGTTTCAACAACTTGATCAAACCAAAATCAGTTTGTCAAGATGGGGCAGGCAGGATAAATCCTGCCACGCCCTTTCATCCCTGGACTAAAGTCACAGGGTTTTCAGGGTATTTCTTATAAATCCCCTTGTCTAGGCTTGGTTAACCTCCCCTGATTCCCGACCAACTATCACGACCAACTAGAAACTCTCGCCCCGAATCTAACTGTTTCATGAACGCGGTAGTCGCTCTTCTGACCGCTATACAGCAGGTCGAGAATTCCTGTGTGAATCAAGTTTTCTATATGCAGCAACTGCTCTGAGGAACAGCGAACCTGGACTGTTTGGTTCGATGCAGACTCAGATGCTTCGATCGCAGTATAAGTATTAGGAACGCGGCTCAGCACGTAAGCAATTAAATCCTGTCGTAAGCCCGAAGGTGAAAAAGCTTCTTGGTAGGGATGCTTGGGGTAAGACTCCAAGATAATTTCTACTTCCTCTGTGACTACGGATAAGGTAAGATTGACAAGAGTTTTAGGCATTTGTTCCATCCTGAAACATTAATCAACTAATATTTTTGTGCTTGCTTTAGTCGATGAGAGATGTCTATTTAATCCGATCAGGCGCAGACTGCATATTGCTCCACAGCCCTAACTTGTACCTCATCTTCTGCCTCATCTCGTACTTCATCAGCATTTATCTCTTCTATAACCCGCAGCACGTAGCAGGGAATCTTGTCTGATAAAATAGCACTTGCCACCGCACCCGTATGAATTTCTAATACTGCTTCTGGCCAAGCTTCAAACATCATTCGCTGTCCCGGAAACATCACCCTTTCAAAATACCAATTTGGAATGTTCCCAATCCGAACCACCTGAATTTGGTGGGAAACATTTGCGTAATAGCACAGAATCAGGCTGTTACCTTGAGAAGATAGCTGATTAGACATTTCCAAAATCTCCACACTCTTTAACAATAAATACTCAGACTTGGCTTTACCTGAAGGTGGCATGCTGTCGCAGCCGTTAATTCAAAGTACAATCCCTCACCAGAACTCCCCTGACGACTGGTTGGTTCTTGAGTAGCGGGATGCTGATCACTATGATCGACCTCTCATTCAAGACCTTGAACTAAACGTTAGCTAAAAAATATGAGGAAATTCTGAAGAACATGATTTTTGTTGATTAAGCTACTTGGACTCTGATCGGGCATGAGTTGTTTATTTGGGCAATTTTGGCGAAAAATGCCGTTTTTAAAGGGTTTGAGCGATCGCGATGTCTCATAAATTCCCCCTCTACCCCCTCACCACTTCACCCTCTCACCGCAGATTCTCCGTGTAAATACGGTGATGGGCGATCGAATAATCTCTTGCTTTTGAGCGAAATGTAGGGGGGTCGCATTTGGGCGACAATTCATGTTCCAACCTTTTATTTACGCCCAAATGCGACCCCCTATCGTGAGTTTTTGAGTTTTAAGGCTACTCCACCCACCGAGCGAATTTCAGCCACTTGCTGTGCCAATCTCAAAGGATCAAAAGGCTTAGCAATCACCCCCGCCACACCCAACTCGGCAAATTCACTCAAATCGATCGCCAGCACCTTAGCAGTCAGAAAAATCACAGGAATCCCCCGAGTCGCCACATTACTTTGCAGCAAACGAAACAGAGAAATTCCATCCATATCGGGCATCATCACATCTAGCAGAATAGCGTCAGGGAGTTGAGTTTCAGCGACAAGCAATCCTTCGCTGCCATTACGGGCAATCAGCACTCCCCAACCGCCTAAATGTTCCAGACAAGCCTGAATCACGCGGAGGAGATTTTTTTCATCATCGAACTTCTGAATGCGCTTTGCTGACCATAATTAAAAATTCAAAATTAAAAATTAATCAGAATCGGTTTTGGATTAAAAACTGTTTAACTCGAAAGTCAAAACTCCCACTACACTTTGAACCCAAATTCTACCGCCATGCTGCTGCACGCTGCGACAAATAGCCAAACCCAAACCAGTTCCTCCTTTTTGGCGAGAGTCAGAAGCATTTACCTGTGAAACCGTCCAAAGATATTCTCTAGCTGATTAGCAGGAATACCCCGCCCTTGATCTTTGAGTTCAAATAAAACCCGATCGCCCAAATCTTGAATACTAACAGTTACTGTACTCTGGGCCTGGGAGAATTTAATCGCGCTGAACAAATTTACCACCTTCTGAATGCTCCTATCTGGCTCTGCCCAAATTTGTGCTGAACCAGACAAAATCGACAAATTAATGTTATTTTCCGCAGCAAGAGAGCGCCGAGTTTCCGCAGACAGTTGCATCAAATCCGCAGCATCGCACCACTGCTTGACAAATATTAACCGTGAGCGCCTATCCCAACCCTCTTTCGAGGTGGTCTTCCGCGACAACTTCGCCGCCATATTCAGCATTAAATTGATCGATAATTTCTCGGTCAAATCCGATTTTTTTTCGCAATTCTGTGACGATAAGCTGATACATTTCTTGCTGGGTGATCCTGGAATTTTAGGGGAGTTTTGATTAGATAAAAACTCAAATTGATCTTGGGAAACGATCGGCTCTAATTCAATAATTACTGACTCGTCGGAACGATAGATTGTACCGTTAAAAAGTTTACCTTGGGCAGTTTTGATGTATAAATTAATGGGAGTAATAGTCTCTATTTTTTCGGATAAAGCTGGATCGACGCAATTTGCTCCGGTGCTTTAAGTACGTCAACCTAATTAAACGTAAAATGCTCTTTTGTTAGATCCCCGACTTCTTAAAGAAGTCGGGGATCTCTGAGGAGTTAATCCCGACAACGGATACCACTAGGGTTGTATCTGTCCCAGTTTATGCCTAAGCTGCTGTCGCTCCAAGCGATTCAGAATGCGAGCAATTAATTCTGGTTCCACAATTGGCTTATTGATGTAATCGTCAGCACCTGCGACAAACATTTGGCGCACTATTTCCGACTCTGAATGAGCGGTCAAAAATAGCACGGGGAGCTGGCTCCAGCGCAAGTCGTTGCGTACTGCCAAACACAGTTCGATACCGCTATAACTGGGCATCTCGACATCTAAAATTAGCAAATCGGGGCTTGTGGCTTCGAGGACCTCCCAGAAATTTTGAGGCTCATCCAATGTTGTTATTTGAAATCCCCAAGGTTGCAGAATCATTTTCAGTGCCGCCAATAGGTGCACGTCGTCATCTACTACCATAACTTTAGCTTCTACTGAACCCGTCTGGTCGAGGAGAAGAGCGACTGCTTTAAGTAGATCGACTGGGGGGATGGATTTTGATAAAAAGCCAGAAGTTCCCAAACGGGCAACTTCTACGCGATCGCTCAATTGGTTGTGTTCACTAATCACCATCACCGGAATTTCTGGTTTTTGGCGGCGGATTTCGGCTAGGAAGGCAAGTCTATTTTCCTTGGTTTCGGGAGAACTCAAATCCAGCAAAATCGCGTCGGGAGGCTGTTGAAAAATCAGATTTCTTGCCCCTTGTAGGGAGTGAGTTACTTCTACCTGCAATCCCCAATCTGAGGCTTCGATTTCGATGCGATCACTCAGCAAAGTGTCATCATCAATGATTAACAGTCGGCGCTGCTCTGCCACCCCAGAAACAGCCTGATTATCAGATTCTGCTGGCGGCAAATCGAAGATATGTTGTAGGAAATTAACTAATACCTCAATCTGCCGATCCGCCCCTGGGTTCAAGATGTTTTCCGCCTTGAATAAATGTTCGAGCTGGCGCGCTAATTCCGAACCTGTCGGCAACCCTAAAGTTCCCAAAGTACCGACTAATTTGTGAGCTTGATCCTGCGCTTCCTGTCGCAGTTCCTCGTCCAAGGTTCCTATTTCTAGGCTAGCGATCGCCCGGGAGAATATCTCCACCTTTTCTGTAAAACTTGCCTTTAACTTTGCCCGAATTTCAGCAACCACACTCAGGACTTTGATGGGGGCCAGATTGTTGTCAACTTCGTCGATCGGCTGGCTGGATTCAGCAGATAAAGTCTCTTGAATTTTAGCACTTTCTGTGGTTTTATGGGAATTTTTTTGATTGTCAATTTCCTCCGGCAGACTTTTCAGCCGATAGCCCAATCCGTAGACCGTTTCAACTAAATCTACATTCATCCCAGCCGCTTTCAGCTTCTGCCGCAGCCCCTTAATATGAGCGGTGACGGCTTCCTCCTGGGGAAATTCACCGGCAGACCAAACGCGATCGAGTATGGCGCCACGGCTGAATATACGCCGGGGATTTCTGAGGAAAAGTTCGAGCAGATTGTACTCTTTTGGAGTCAGGTGCAGGACTTTTTCTTCGTAAATTACTTCCGTAGTATCCGGGTTGACTTGCAGTTTTTCCCAGGTCAAAGTTGTACTCGACAAAGTAGCGCTACCCCGTCGCAACAAAGCCCGAATTCGAGCGATTAATTCCGGCAGATTAAAGGGCTTGACTACATAATCGTCTGCACCCGCTTCTAAACCTTGGACTCGATCCCTGATGCTGTCTAGGGCTGTTACCAGTAAAATCGGCATTTGGCTGCCGCCCGATCGCAACACGCGACACAAAGTAATGCCGTCGATTTTAGGAATCATCACATCGAGAATAATCAGGTCATAATCGTAGGCCTGCACCAACTGCAACGCTGTTTCACCATCTGCTGCCGTATTGACAGTATAATTGTGAGCGTTCAGGGCTCGTGTCAGCAGATTAATTGTAATTTGGTCATCTTCTACTACCAAGATTTTCATATGCGTAATTTGTTAGTTAAGCCGTTTTTTGTGTCTGTCTATAGAGATTTTGGAGCAAATCAAATAGCCTCTTTCATGCTCCTTATTGGCCCCTTGAAAAACCTCTGTTACCTACTAATTACCCGGCGATGCAGCCCAAGCTGACCTCATTTAACCCAGAAGTCCTAGGTCATTTTTTGTGGTTCAGGGTTTGTTGAATTTTGTCAATTAAATATTGCGATGAATCCTGCTGTTTCACGAGATTTTCCAACTCTGAAACTGCCACTTCTGCCTGCTTTATTTCTTTGACTAAATAATCCGCAGTGGCAGTTGTTTTACTGCCCAACTGTTCTTTCATTCCGAGGGTTGGGTTGAAATCTTTGTCAGCTATTAATTCCTCCAATTCTAACAGCGCCATCTGGGCCCGCTCGATTTTTTTGGTCACGGATTTGGCTACATGAGCACCTCCTCTTGCTGCTTCCGTTAGTTCGTGAACGTGAAGTTTAAACCTGCTGGCTATTTGCTCCATTTGAGTCCCCAGTTCAAAAGTTTTACTCGCCAATCTCGCAATTTCCAGACTCACTTGACTCAAACCGCTGGGTGGATTTCCTAATTGATTGGTAACTACTGCCACCTGTACGGCTAAATACCTAACTTGTTCGATCGCTTCGCCGATGGTTCTGGAATTGCGATTAACCGTTTCCAAATCCTTAGCTATTGCTTTACCAACGCCTAAAATTCTCTCGGTATTATTGCAAATAGAATTAGCGCCATGAAAAGTAGCTTGAAATGCGAGGCGACTTTCCGAGGAAATCAGCTTAGCAATCCGCACAAATCGCTGATTTAGTTGAGCAATTTCTCGAGTTTGTTTGGCGATGGCGGCTTCCTGGGGGCTGGGAATATTATTCAACTTTTCGGCGAGGCGCTGCTTTGACTCTAACAACTGGCTGCCTTGCAATTGGGCTTTTAGTTGTTGAATTATAGCGATATATTTTTGTTGATCTGTGCGAAATTCCTCAATAATCTTGTTAGCTTGTGCTAAATTTTTAGCTTGCGCCTTCAGCAGAGTATGAACGTCCAAAAGGCGGAGGCTCTGGTTTTCCATTACTACAATAATTGGTTCGTAGATCAGGTCTTTATGCCTGTGGAGAGCTGCTGTTACTGCATCGTCTATTTTCCAGTTTTCCGAAAGCTGCAAAGGGGGAGTTCTGATAAAATCTAAAAGCGCTCGAATCGGCTGCTGCCAATAAATATCGACCCGATCGGGAAGACTCATTTGCTCTCGGAATTTGACGCGAGAAATCATGCCCAAAACCTGGGATTCGTGAGTAATAATGACACCTGGCAGATCGGGTTCTTGCCCGAATTTTTGGGCCACTACTTTTCCGGGAGTTGTAGAACTCACGCTGAAGTGGTGAGATGCCAGATGTCCGATTGTGAAATCGGGGGCGAGGTGAGTTGGATTGCTCATTTACCCTGTTAGTGTTAAGGAGAAGTTAACAAATTATACATTGACATTATACCGTAATAAGATAGTTTAAACTAATCACAACTCTCAGGAAACATCAGTTCTCTTGCCCATCCCCCTTGCCTCCCTTGACTCTGTTGGCTCCGTTCTGACCATCAAGCAATTTGGTCTCCTGCACCCAGATCCTAGTCGTGGAGACAGGGAAAAGCTCTGCATCGTTCCTAAGCCTGGCGAACGGCATCAGCCTTTTGAGTAATTCTCCAATCTCCAATCTCCAATCTCCAATCTCCAATCGGCTGACTATTTTAATCTCAGTCTCAAGGAGCGGCCGCGCCTGCTGCACACCTGGTTACATCCCAAAAATACAGGTTTTGATGTCTTGTTCTTGAAAACAACGGGGAAAATACTTAGATTGAAACCAAAAACTTTACATCGGACTTTGCCTCTAGCCACCTTTGAGGCTGTGTATCATTTGTTGCACCAAATGGCTGAACTTCCAGGGGCGATTTGGCTGGCTTCGGAGTCGATCGCTTTTGTGGAAAATATGGGAGAAAGCCCGTCAGAAAGGTTTGCCGTAGTGGTGTCCGATCGGTTTAGCGCGCTGCTGCGGGGCAAGCCATTATATGAGTTAGGAACAAACCAGCACCAAGAAAGTGAAAAAAATCATAATTTTCAATTGAATGTGGAGTTGACTTTCGAGCCGGAGGCGATCGCAAATTTTCTCTCTCCCCTCGCAGACAAACTCTCAAAAATAACGCCAGCATCCTCACTACCAATAGACATGATCGCCCTCAAACAAGGGATGAAAAATATACAGCCAAATTCACCGGAAGTTCCCAGCGAATTCACCCTAATTTTACTGGAAATAATCGGTTTTCAAGGAAGTGCAAACAGTCGCAATCCTCTCGCCACAACCCAGGAAAAATCGGGTAAAAATTCTCGCAATAATTCATGGCTTCCGCAACGCTAGAAATCAACAGTACAGACAGGGTAACAGAAGTTGCAAGGGCAAATTCCAGGATTGCATTCTGTCAGCCTGCGGCAGATGCTTTGCAACAGCAACTCGCACAGGAGCGACTTTTGAATCAGGTAACAACTCAGATTCGTCAGAGTTGGGAATTGCCAGCAATTTTGTCAAAAGCAGTCGAACAAGTGCGAGAGTTCTTGTCGATCGCCTGTTGATTTATCAATTTTTAAAATTGCCAGTATCGGCTCAGGGCGAGTTAAGAAAAGGAAGATCTGCGCCGCTTTCTCAGTCTGAGGAAATTCCAGAAAATCCGGGCAATTCCCTGTATTTAGGTCGCGTTACTTACGAAGCTTTAGCCAGCAATGCTATCTCGTCTGTACTGAATTTTACAGAAGGCGCGCGTTTGCCACAGGGAGTCATGCAGCGATAAAAATATCGCAAAGGTTTGACTTTTGCGATCGCGAATGTGGAAAAAACTTACTCTTCGCAGCCTTGTTTTTTAGAGTTGATGCGGCGAGCGAAGGTGCGGGCTAAGTTAGTAGTGCCGATCGTAGTTCAAGAGGAATTGTGGGGGCTGCTAATTGCCCACCACTCTACTTGTCGGGAGTGGGAAGAAAGCAAAAAAACATTTTTGCGGCAAATAGCAGAACATTTGGCGATCGCAATTTACCAAGCGGAACTTTATGCAGAAGTCCAGCAGCAAAAGCGCACCTTAGAACAGCGGGTAATTGAGGGCACGCGAGAACTTCGCGATGCCCTCGGCGCCAGTCAGCAAGCCTCGCCAAGAGCGAATTTTTGGCAGCTATGAGTCACGAATTGCGGACTCCCCTCACCTGCGTAATCGGCATTTCCGACAAGCTGCTGCGCTGGTATTACGGCAAAGTTGGCAATCAGCAAGTGCCGATCGAAAAGCAGCGGCAGTACCTGCAAACTCTCCGCGATAGTGGCGATCATTTGTGAGAATTAATTAACGATATTTTGGATTTATCGCAAGTAGAAGCGGGAAAAACAGTATTAAAAATTAGCGAAGTTTCTCTTTCTAAATTAGCGTCTCAAAGTCTGCACGCCCTCAAGGAAAAAGCTGTTGCAAAAGGGGTGGAACTGCTCCAAGAACAGCGGAGCAATCCCTACCGTCGCGAATACGGCGGCACCGGTTTGGGACTAGCATTAACTAAACAGTTAGTAGAACTCCACGGCGGCGCGATCGAAGTCAAATCTACAGTTGATGTCGGCTCTAGTTTTACAGTTTTTATACCAATCCAAAATCTGCTCAAAGATGAATCATAAAAATTCAAATATGAAAAATCAAATTCATCTTTGCCGCTGCATTATTCCTCGCGAGGTAGCCTCGTTCTGGTCGAAGAAGATGAAGAAACTGCTAGGTTGATTTGTGATATATTGACAGCAGCAGGACTTCAGGTGGTGTGGATGATTGAAGGTTCGGCGGCGGTCGAACAAATTGAACTTTTGCAGCCTAATGCTGTGATTGTCGATATGCAATTGCCTGGTATGAATGGCGGAGAAATAATTCAGGAATTGCGCCAAAAACCAGCTACTAAAAATCTGATAATTCTGGCTTTGACAGCCAATGAAATTTCAGCAGATCAGATATCTGTCGCGACGGGAGGAGCCAATGATTGTTTGGCAAAACCGATTCACCCGCAGCAGCTCGACAAAATTATTGCTTTAATGGCTAATGGGAATGGGTAATTGGTTATTTGTTATTTGTTATTGGTTATTTGTTATTTGTGTAGACTCTCAAAGAGGCGATAAAAAATTATGAATTGTAAAATATTTGTTTGAATATATTTACTTTATAGGTGAGTTAATATATACTTGACTACCCATGCCCAATTCCTAATTATTTATGATTAATTGTCAAATTCCTACAGGATTAATTGTTTCTTGTCAAGCACCTACTGACTCGCCACTGCACGATCCGATCGTCATTGCTGCAATGGCTCTGGCGGCTGTCAATCGAGGAGCCGCAGGGGTGCGAATTGATACTCCGGCTCACATTGCGGCAGTGCGACAACAGATATCTGTCCCGATAATTGGGATTTGGAAGCAGCAATTGCCGGGATGCGAGATTTACATTACTCCTCGGTTTGAAGACGCGCGGGCGATCGCCGATTCTGGATCTGATATCATCGCTATTGACGCTACTCTCAGAAACCGTCCCGTAGCCGAACCAGATTTAAAGACATTAATTGCCAGAATTCACAACGAATTGGGCAAATTAGTCATGGCAGATGTAGATACAATAGAAGCTGCGATCGCGGCGGCAGAAGCTGGTGCAGATACGGTGGGAACTACTCTTTTTGGATACACTGTCGAGACGCAAAATCTACGTCCACCCGGATTTGAATTGCTTGCTCAAATGGTGGAAAAACTCAAGGTTCCAGTTATCTGTGAAGGTGGCATAGCTAGCCCAGAAATGGCGAAAAAAGCATTAGATTTAGGAGCGACTGCTGTGGTGGTTGGCGCAGATATTACTGGAATTGATATCAAGGTGGCAGCATATAAATTGGTAATATCAAGTCTGGTTAATTGCTGATAAATCCTGTATGAGCATAGGGCATAGGGCGTAGTCGAAGAGCCGAAAAGCGGCCCTTCGACTACGCTCAGGAACCGCGAAGGGGAGGGATGATCGAACAAAGTGTTATAACTGTCTGATTTACTCTTTTTGCTGACAATGGCTAGGTCATCGGTGAATTTTTCCGGATGGGAACCGCTTCAACCTGTTAGTTGAAAAAACAGAGTAGATTTAGTAATATGGCTAGTGACTTTTCTTTTAAATCTCAAGTCAAATTCGACAAAAATGGCTTGGATAATACTGCACAGCGCCACAGTCGATCACTCCAAGTCATGGTTTTTATGCTGATAGTTACTACCTTAGTCACATTGCCGATATTTCGTCTAGCCGAACTACAACTGATACAGGGAGCTTATAACCGACAACGGGCAGAAAACAACCGGATTCGCCCAGTTTTAGTAGCAGCGAACCGCGGTCAAATTTTAGACCGTAGCGGCAAAATTTTGGCGGCCAACCGCAGCTCTCGATCGGTATATTTGTGGCCAAAAGAGCGATCGGTCCAGGAGTGGCAAAAAGCCGCCGCTACCCTCAGCCCCATAGTAAACATCCCTGCCGCCGAAATTGTCAAAAAGATCGGCCAGGCAGGCTATAAATCCGCCCTACCAGTGCGAATTAGTAAGGATATAGATGTTGGTACTTTCGTCGCTTTGAAAGAACAAGCTAACACTTTGCGGGGAGTAGAAATTCGCGTAGAATCGAATCGCGACTATCCTAATCAGCAATTAGCATCCCATCTTTTGGGATACGTCGGTGAAGCTAGTTTAGATGAATTAAAAGCTAATCCTGAATATCCGATGGGAATGATCGTCGGGAAAATGGGAGTTGAAAAATTAGTTAATCCCACTTTAGAGGGTGTTTGGGGAAGCCGTTTGATTGAGGTAAATGCTAAGGGCGAAGACATCCAAGATTTAGGTGAACAAGAGCCTATTCCCGGCAAGTCTGTGCAGCTAACTTTAGATTTAAATATGCAGAAAACTGCGGAAAAAGCTTTGGGTAATCGCCTGGGTGCTGTTGTGGCGATCGATGTCAAAACCGGCGCTCTTTTAACAATGGCTAGTTGGCCGACATTTGACCCAAATATTTTCACCCGCAGGGTAAGTCAAAAAGAATGGGATCGGCTGCAAGGGCCCGACAAACCATTTTTAAATCGGGCAGTTCAAGGTTATCCAGTCGGTAGCACTTTTAAAATTGTGACTTCTGTTGCGGGGATGGAGTCGGGCAAGTTTTCTCCTAGTTCGACTTTGGTAAGTTCTGCTTCAATTAACATCGGCGGAATTACCTTTAACGAACACAGCGCCGGTTACGGCGTGATCGGTTTCCGCGATGCTTTAGCCTACAGCAGCAATACGTTTTTCTATCAAGTAGGCATGGCTGCGGGGCCGGAACAAATGTCGAAATGGGCTAAGGAAATGGGGATTGGCGGCAGTATTAATTTAGGTCTTTTGGGTTTGGATGCGGCCAATCACGGTCAAGTTCCGACACCGGCAATGAAAAAGAAAATGTATGGGGAAGATTGGTATGTTGCCGATACAGTAACAATGGCGATCGGTCAAGGTTTGGTACTTTGCACTCCCCTAGAATTGGCTGTGATGGTGTCAACTGTTGCCAATGGTGGTTGGCGAGTGCAGCCACATTTGTTGGCCTCTCAAACCAATACTCCAATCACTAAAAAAGTCAAAACTGCGATTAAGCCGGCAACTTTGAATGTCGTTCGCCAAGGATTGATTGACGTGGTGCTAAAAGGTACTGGCAGAGCCATGAATGATGGTACTATTCCTTTGAGTGGTGGCAAAACTGGGACGGTGGAAATGCCCGGTCATGCTGACAATTCTATGTATGTGGGTTTTGCTCCTGCTGACAAACCGGAAGTTGCGATCGCAGTTATAGTTGAAGGCGGCGGATTTGGTGCTGTCTCGGCGGCACCAATTGCTCAGGAGGTATTCCGAACTTATTTCCAAAAGCAGGGTTTTAAACCTACTAATAAGCCTCTATAGTCATTAGCTAATTGTTGAGTCTTGACTGTTGACTGTTCAGATTTTATGCCATACTTCGATCGCACTATCCTTGATATCTTGGAAAAGTGCGATCGACGATCAAAAGTTTTCCCCTACCAATCGTCTCACTTCCAAGGTCGATAAATTCATCATTTGCACCACCTGTTCCAGATTCATCCCAGAATTTAAAAGTTGAGTTACGAGGGGGGAAACGGCATTGTCGTGTCCGGCTCTTGGGATGCCAACGAAAGATAATTTGTATAAAATTGATAATTGTAGCAAGACTTTTCAAGATTGGCATAATACCAGCAGAGGCGCGATCGCTCCTGCGTGAATAAAGTATGATGGATAGTGTAAACATAAAAGACGTTTACTAGGATAGTTATGGACGCTGAAGAATTGCTCAGACGCTATGCCGATGGCGAGAGAGATTTCTCGGAAATTAGCTTAGTCGATGCCAATCTAGCAAACATGAACTTAAGTGGCATCGAGCTCAGTGGCGCTGATTTGAGAGGTGCTAATTTGAGAGAAACCAATCTCAGCGGAGCCGCTCTAGCTTCTTCTAACCTGAGCACTGCTAATCTCAGTCGCGCTAACTTAAGTAATGCTTGCTTAGAAGAAGCTGACCTCAGTGATGCTGACTTACGAGAGGTTGACTTGGAAGGTGCTAATCTGGGTCGCGCTAATTTGTGGGGAGCTGATTTGAGTGATGTCCAGTTGATTGATGCTAATTGTACTTCGGCAAATTTTAGCATGACATTCTTGGTTGACGCGAATATTGAAGGTGCTAACTTTCAGGGAGCGCAGATAGATACCGCCATTTTTCAAATGGAAAAGATGCTGTTTACAGATATCATCAATCGTTATGCGGCTGGGGAGAGAAATTTCAGCGGCTTGATAGTAAAGAGCTCCAATTGCAGCCGGGAACGCAAGTCTTGGGAGCTCGGACAATTAAAAGGATTGGATTTGAGCGGTATTATTTTGCGTAATAGTAGTATCCAAGAGATCGGGCCCTACATGAATGGAGTGATTTTGCCAGGAGCTGACTTGACTAGGGTTGATTTCGATCAAAGCAATTTTGAAGGAGCAGATTTTAGCAATGCTATTTTGCGAGAAACCCGTATCTTCCAATCAGTTTTTGATTTTGCCAATTTGAGCGGAGCCGACTTGACAGGAGCTGGGTTAGTTGAGACGAGTTTTTGGTATACCGATTTCAGTAAAGCCAAATTTAATAAGGCAAGAATCAGCAGTCTCAGCTTTAGCCGAAATAATTTGACGGAGGCAACCTTCAAGGAAGCTAGATTGCACAGTGTTGATTTTGATAAAGTCAAGTTGACCCGAACGGACTTCCGTGAAGCCGACTTCGGGGTGAAAGATAGTGTTTTTGGGGTCGAGTTCCGAGATTGCTATTTTGAGGAAACCCTAATGCCCGATGGCAGCGTGCGAAACAATAGCTAAAGTAAATAGACTTCTCCTCAAACGTGAGTTCGACGGTCAATCCGACGGGAATTGCAATTTCAACAAAGTCTATTTCAGCCAGAATGTGAGCTATTGTGGAAGAACCTTCTGCACTTTCTTGAGCCTTTCCTTGATAGCAGAATTGGGGATATTAGAAAGAAAATCGTATTGACTGTCTGTCGATGTTCGCTTCTGCGAATCTGTGATGCCACGAGTTGAGAAAAATTTGCAACCGAAGTAAGTATTTGCTGTTTTTCAAAGATTGAGTTATTTTAGTAGTATCAACATTTTTATTCTCAACAGATTCTAGAAATAAAGTCATGAACGAAGAAGAAGAAGCAGAATGGATGAGAATATGCAACAGTAGAAAACATTTGTGGTTGGAAGAAGTGCTGAGGCGCTATGAGGCAGGGGAGAGAGACTTTTCTCTGATTCAAGTGTACTTGAGTGACGAGCAATCTAAGGAGCGCTACTTAAGTGGAGTGAACTTGAGTGGAGCTAACTTCAAGGAAAGTGACTTGCAATCCCTGGTTTTTTACGGACAAGGAATCAATTTTAGTGGCTCAGATTTGAGCGACCTCGACTTGGCCTACGCGCATTTTGAAAATGCGGATTTGAGTGGGGCTAACCTGAGCGGAGCTTGTCTGTGGCGAGCTAACTTTGGCAGAGCGGATTTGACTGGGGCGAATTTGACTCAAACCGATTTGCAGGAGACTAAGTTTTACGACGCGAATTTGAGTAGAGCAAACTTAAGTGGAGCCAAGATGATTGAGACAAGTTTTGGTGATGCTAACTTAACCGATAGTGATTTTAGGAATGCTAAGTTTAAAGATAGCGTTCGTTTTTATCGGGCTGACTTGACGAGAACTAACTTTTTTGGCACCGAGTTGGATCTGGATGAAATTAGAGGTAACAAATCTGAAATGGCTATTTTTACAGATGCTCACTTTAAAGATACTATCATGCCCGATGGTACTATTTGGAACAGTGAAGACTAATTCGTCGCTACTATAGCACGTCTAAATGAGTTGTACAATCTTTGTAAGGGTAATCCCCCCTGAAGAACCCCGTGATTGTCAGGGAAGGCACTCTTGGCATCGCCCCTACATATCTATACAAATGATTTAGACGCGCTATATCAACTAATTACCTACCCTCAGCAAAAGAGGAAGTTAGTTTAACCAGGTTTTTAGGGGAGAAGAGATATGATTTTTTTCATTTTGTCCTTGCTGTTAGGATCTTTAATCTGAGAAAGAAAGTCATATTTAAATGAGTCGCCAGATTTTTCTAAATCTGCATTAAGTCTTTCTTCTAGCTTGCCAATGGGAATTAAACGCTCTTCCCAGCCCAAGGTATTATTTTTGACGATAATATTTCCCTTGGCATCTTTTGTCGTGTAATCTAGGCTCTTCTGAATTTCATAGGAATTGTTCGGCATCCAAAAAGCAAAGTAATAATCTGGCTTGTCAGATGTGGAATTTGGCTTGAATCCCAGCACAACTTTCCAGAGAGCACTAGGAACTGTTATCGTTCGATCACCATCTGCTGTTTTGAAATTTTTAAAAGAATTGGGATTATCCTTAAGTGGAGCTTCCACAACTCTTCCTCTTTCATTTAAAACTGTCACAGTAGGAGGAGTAGAATATTTTGTTAACTCTCCACCACCAGCACCGTACACACCAGAAGAGATATAGAACTTATAAGGTGTTGGCTGTTTTTGTTCATTTTTCAGACGCGCCAGCTTCTGTAGTTTGTCTTCCAAACCGCGCCAAGCACCTTCATTTCCCTTGGAATCTTGAGGAACAATATTCGTAGTTAAGAAACTAGCATACATATCCTTTGTGCTTCTATTTCGGTCGTTAGAAGCACTCATGTGTCCCCGTACTGGCCAGAAGATAGCTGGCTGTTCAAGCTTAAATGCCTTATACTCGTCCTCATTATAGTTAATTTGACTATCGAACTTATAGTCTTTATGAGCAACCCGGTAAAAGGAACTATTTAAATCGGGGTCTACCGCAAACTCACCAGGTCTGTCTTTACTTTTAATATTTCCTGGCCATGAGCCATCCAGAACCCAACTAACCCAGTTAGGTGTATTTTTTTTACCATTATAGGAAACAGTGTACTGTGGCTTCTCTATCAAATAGTTATTTTGATAGGTATTATTAGTCACTAGGTCAGTTCTTGCTGTAGTTGGATTGCTAAACCTCAGCGACTCGCTTTGGAAAAAGACATTATCTAGATAGACCGGAATAGATGCTTCGAGCTTGAATTCAACAGTTGCTGGCTGACCGCGAAGTTTTTCTGGTACATCAACAGAGAAAGATTCAAAGCCCTTGATGCCGTAATCTACTTTGAATTGATCTATTAAGTAACTAGCCGGAGCTTTATTACTGTCCGTTTGATTTTCAGCTTTTTGAAGAGTTATTGTTTGAGAAAACGCTGGAATTGATGGATCTGATGGTCGAATAGTAACATCCAGCGTGCCTTTAGATTTGGCATTAGAGCTATTGGCAATCTTTGGTGCGTGCAGATCGAATCGAAGGGCACCCCAATCGGGTACAACAAACCGATTGTGAACAATTTCCTTCACCCCGCTGCTTTCTAACTTAAAAGCATAGTTTGGTTCGCTGTTCCCTTGGATAAGTTTTACCTCTTCCAAACTTTGAACCAAATCAATATTGGGATTGGATTGACCGTTGTGGAACGACCACCCAGGTAGACCCTTAGACAAAGGAGTTCGAGTCACTCCCTTCGGATCGAAAACAGCATCAAAATTCCCATTAAACAGAGTAGGAACCGCAGCATCTCCCCGCATCCTGGCATCATAAGTATTGTCAAAATCAACCGGATAGCGCTATTATGAAAGTATCAACAACTTGCACAAAAAAGCTATGGACGTTGAAGAACTATATAGGCGTTACGCGGCGGGAGAGAGGGATTTCCCTGGAGTTGATTTAAGAGGAGCTGACTTAAACGTTGCTAACGTGACATACATCGAAGACCTCCAACCAGGTCAGAATGAGTTGAGTGGTATCAATCTCAGCGGTGCTAACTTGACTAGAGCCGATTTGAGTTATGTTAATCTCAGCGGTGCTAACTTGAGCAGTGCTAACCTAGAGTTTGCTACCCTATCGCTGACTATATTGACTGGTGCCAATTTGAGGGATGCTATCCTAGATTACGCTCAACTCTTAGGCGACCTAATTGATGTTGACTTGAGAGAAGCCAGCCTGTTTTGTACGCTATTGAATTGTACCAACCTGACCAGAGCCAACTTGATGGGGGCAACATTTCAAGTCAGTCCAAAGGGGCGTTTGATTTTTAGTGATACCATCATGCCAGATGGTACTATTAATAATGAAGATGAAGTTTATGAATAGCCTAAATTATTTTTATAAGTGTGTAATAGTAATGCTGGCTGGCTCGGCTTTTCAGATATTTTGCTATGACAAAACTCCTTTATGTTCGCTATAGTTCAATTTCATTAAAAGTCAATAGCCTGGTAAGCCAAGCAAGCTTTCCAGGCTAATTTCTTTGCTGTCTAGACCATGAGCCTTATGATTCGATTATTTCCTCAATCTCGTCGGGAATATTTGAGAAAAAGTCAAGCTCAGTCAACTCCTCGATTTGGTTAACAGTCAGCTTCCATGTTTGCCAATTTCTCCAAGCAGCTTTGTTTGGTATTTCTGGAAGATTTAACCCCAACAAAGCATTGAATGGGTGAGGAACTGGTAGCGCAAAATCTCCATTATTACCTACCGATCCATTTGGATTAGTTGGTACGTGAGCGGGTTCAACCTCGTTAGGTGTCAAAATGCCGTAAGTTGCAGCGTTAGCAATTGTGACATTAGCAGGATTTAGTCCTGGTCGCTCTAATTCTAGCACCACCTTCCAAGTCCAACCAGGAATATTTATCCCTTTGTTGGTAAGAATCTGAGGTTGTGTTAACGCACTGGGTCTTGCTCTATGACTTATACGTTGAGGATTTAGATTGCTTTCATAACCCCCAGCGACAACATAAAGCTCTTTTGAATCAGTATCAACATTGGATGCAAGTAAATCATCGAAACTTGTCCATGCTGGATTATCTGGGATTTCTCCTCGGAAATTATCGTTATTATCAAAATGTTGCGGAACCACATTCGTCAATAGAAAAGTGGCTATGTTGTCTTTCTCACTATTAGTTCTATGAGACGAAGGTAGCATATGACCTCTTGAATAATCACTGTTAGTGTAGTCTTCATGTACGATCCGACCCCAGGTTTCAGGAATACTTTTATCTTCAATGAATCGGAGATTGGAACGACTGGTGTTACCCAGCCACTTTTGATTCATTTGCCAACTTACCCATTTAGGAGTTTTGCTGCTGTCATCATAAGCAGTGGCAAACTGTGCTTTCTCTAGCAAATAGTTATCGCGATTCGCAACGTCAAGGTCAGTTGTGTTCCTGGCATCTGAGGGATTTCCAAACAGTAGATGTTGACTTTTGAAGAATACATTATCTAAGTAAACAGTACCGCCACCAACAACTTCAAACTTGAGAGTTGCTACCTTACCGCGCAAATTGTCAGGCACCTCAACTTGGAAAGTCTCAAACCCTTTAATTCCATAATCAATCCTTTGAGTGTCTTCTAAATATGCACCTCTTGTTTGCTTCGCTCGCGTCAAATTGATGGATGATGAAACGCCTAAAGGACTTCCATCTGCTGCTGACAAAGTAACCAAAACACTTCTGCCTCGTTTCAGTTCTGCTTCGGGAACATGGAGGTCAAATCGTAAATTTCCCCACTCAGGCACAACAAAACGGTTGTGGGTAATACTTTTACCAGATTCTAGCTTCAGAGCATAATTTGGTTTAGTTTGATCGACCCCAATCCTCTCCAATTCCGCGTGCAAAGCCGGAGCATCACTTGCAGATAGCTGATTCACATCAACGAGATTGCTTGTAGACACGCTAGCTGACGTTTCACCATTATGAAAAGACCAACCAGGAATCCATCGGAAAAAATAGTCCGGTTAGTGCCCTGTTTGTGAATCTAGTATAGTTAATAGTATAAATAAATTGAGCGATCAAAACATGAACGCTGAAGAACTGCTCCGAAGATATGCTGCTGGTGAAAGAGATTTTCGTCGAGTTAACCTAGAATATGCCAAATTAAGAGGTGTCAACTTGAGTGAGGCTGACTTCAGCGAGGCTAACTTAGGTAGTGCTCGTCTGCAAGAAGCCAATCTCAGGCGTAGCATTTTCAAATCGGCTAACTTGGGATTAGCTGATTTGAGCCATGCAATTCTCGATGAAGCAGATTTATCTCATGCTTATTTAGACAGTAACCTAGAATATGCCTCCTTGCAGGGAGCTAACCTCAGTCATGCTCGCTTAAGGTGGGGTAATTTGAGGAATGCCAATCTGAGAAATGCCAACCTGAGAAATGCTGTGCTTGTTGAAATTAGCTTGCGCGGAGCCAATCTGGAAGAAGCAGACTTGAGAGATGCAATTATGGGTGAAACTTCTTTGGAGCGGGCGAATTTAAGGGGAGCATTGGTGGAAGGTTGCAATATCGACTATACTGACAAAAGAAATACGATTATGCCAGACGGTCAAGTTGTAACTGATAAGAACTACAATCCTGGAGGGGATGAGGACGAATAATTCAATTTAAGAAAGTTGGACTTTTATAGATTCCCCCTCGCTACTTAATTGTAAGACTGAGGGGGAATCGGTTTGAAAGTGCTGACTGATTGAGATGACGAAGAGAGTGTGAGAGTTCTCTGAGCCAGAACAAATTATTTACACAAGAGGACTGGAACTATCTGTTTCGATAACCTCTTGAATTTCTTCAGGCAGATTTGATAAAAAGTCATACCCAGTTAATGCTTCGAGATAATCAACATTGACGCGCCACTGTTGCCAGTTCTTCCAGTTAGTTACACCATTGGGAAGAAATCCGTTAGGATAGGATGGACTATCTGGCAATCTGTAGTTGGGAGCGGGAGTTTCTCTACTACGTCTGTTGGGTGTTATGACAGCAATGACCTGCGTATTAGCAGTGACATCAGCTATTCCTTGACCGGGTTCCAAGGGAACGATAATTTTCCAAGTGTAATTAGGAATCCCAATAGTTTTGGGATTAGGAGTCAAAGTCCCATTTGAATCGAGAATGACTCTACCCTGAGTATTTGTTGAAATCTTGTTGTTGATCTCTCTAAGGTCTGAATGACCTGGCGGTACTGCTGGACTGTAATCAAACCCGCCAGCAATAATGTAGAGTTCCCGGTTATTGTCTTTAACTAGCTGGTTTCTGCCGTAGTCTTCAAGCTGAGCCCACATCCCGCCATTATTGTCTTCATGTTGTGGAAGTAGGTTGGTTGTTAGGAATGTGGAATATATATCTTTGTAAGTCCTGCTTCGCTCCGCAGCAGCAGTCATATGACCGCGTTCAAAGTTTCTTTGATTGCGCCTATAATCTGGTCCTTGAGTTTTTACCCAGGTATCAGGGAGTGTGGGATCTACTGACCAGGGATAATCCACAAAATAGCCAGGAGGGTAGCTGCTATCAGGAGAAGTCAAAGTCATTCCACTCCCACTATCAAGAATCGGAGGAGGAAAACCAACAGGAGGATATTTATTGCGATCTTTGAGTTTAAGGTCTCCCTGTCCAATAGTTCCCAACCAGGACTTGTTTAACTGCCAACTCACCCAATTAGGTCCCTTGGTGGCATCGTTGTAAGACAACGAATACTGTGGCTTTTCAATCAAGTAATTTTCGCGGTGAGTATCTTCAGAAGGGCGAGCAAAAGTAGGATTTCCTAACTTGAGATGAACGCTATTAAAGAAAACGTCATCCAGATAAACTTCACTGCCTCCTTCTACCTTAAACTGCAACAAAGCAGGTTTGTCTCGTAGATTATCGGGTATCTTCAAATGAAATGTCTCAAATCCTTGTTCGGCGTAAGCTAGCTTATTAGTGTACGGATCGCTGTAGCCGACAACATTGTAATCGTAGTAACCAACCGCATTAGGACGGGCAAGAGAATTCGGATCTAATGGGTTAATTAATGTATCTGGATTGGCAGCCCTCGTCAGTTCGATCGGGGTTAAATCCTGCCACTCTTCAGTAGTTGATTCCGTTCCCTTGATAGAAACTTTGAGTTGACCGCCACTGGGATTAGGTACGTGAAGATTGAAGCGCAAAGTTCCAGACTCAGGTACTACAAAACGGTTGTGGGTAATACTTTTCCCTGATTCTAGCTTCAGAGCATAATTTGGTTTAGTTCGATCGACCCCAATCCTATCCAGTTCCGCGTGCAAAGCCGGAGCATCACTTGCAGATAGCTGATTCACATCAACGAGATTGTTTGTAGTTACACTCGCTGACGTTTCGCCATTATGAAAAGACCAACCAGGAATCGCATTAGAAAAAATAGTCCGATTACCACCCTGCGGATTAAAAACAGCATCAAAATTGCCGTTAAACAGAGTAGGAACCGCAGCATCTCCCCGCATCCTGGCATCATAAGTATTGTCAAAATCAACCGGGATACGCTCTACATTCGTTTGGGGACGCAACTCCTTCCCGCCGCCCAAAACCGAATAAAACCACCCCGTACCAATTCCCTCCCAAGGAGCAGCATCAACACCATGCTCAAAACGCTCTTCCGGCGTATACCAAGGTGTAACCCGAGCAGAATTGTTCGCAATATTGCTAAATGAAAAGTCCTTATCGAACAAAGGTTCCCGATATCCATCGCCGCGTCGGCGGAAAATAGGATTAGCATCTAAGTTTTCATTGAACGGGAAGTTAGTTGGAAACAAATCTGATGTCCCCCCATACCAGCTCAAAACACGTCCGTGTACAGCTCCCCTTCCAGCAATACCAACAGTAGGATCGGTTTCCTTCGTAAACCCAGCACGACTTTTGTTATAATCTGGGTTATTTTTATTAGTTCCCAGCAAAACCGACAAATCCGGTTCTCCCAATAGCGGAGCAGTAGCATCGGGATTTTCTGACCTCCAACCTTCTCGCGGAAATTTAAGTCCGGGGGCTGTTTTGCCATTTTCAGTAAACGGAAGATTGGGAATATCCCGACCCGCCGGCGAAACTGTACCTCCTGATAAATCCGGTACTGTCTGATAGTAATTATCCGCAAAAGTGACATTATTTAAGCTAAAATCAAACCAGTCACGATCTGGAAAAACAGTTATGAACCCAAAATTGCTATATAGCCGATATATGGCTCAAGAGTTAGTTAGACGGTATAGGACTGGGGAGCGCGATTTCATAGAGCTCAATCTCATAAATATTCATTTACGGGATGATTGTCTGGTTGATATCAACTTTAGCGGTGCTAATCTCGAAGAAGCTGATTTGACAGGCACTCATTTAATTAATGCTAACTTTAGCCATGCCAATTTAGAAAAAGTTCAGATAAGTTATGGTTTACTGATTAATGCTAATTTGAGCCATGCTAATCTCAGAAATACTAAATTGATTAATACTGATTTGACGGGTGCTGACTTGACGGGTGCTGACTTGACGGGTGCTGATTTAAGTAATGCTATACTGGTGATGACAAATCTAACTGATGCCAATTTAACTGATATTAAAACAACAGAAAATACGATTTCTTGTCAGACAATCATGCCTAATATAAGTGTACAAAGTTCACCTGATATAGTAATAGATGCTCAAACTTTTCTCAGACGCTATGCTGCTGGTGAGCGAATTTTTAAGGATATAGTCTTACATCGTATCGACTTGAGCGGAGCTGACTTGCGTGAGGCCAACCTGTCGAAAACTCACTTGAGCTATGTCAACTTTTACGAAGCCAATTTGGAAAATTCTCAGTTTGATAAAGTTATAAGTTGTGATTTTAGAAATGCTAACTTATCCCGTTGTAATTTTACTAATTCGCAGATAATTTATAGTGATTTAAGAGGGGTAAATTTGGCAGGGTTGGATATGACAGCTACTAACTTCACTGGCTCTAACCTCCAAGGAGCTCAAGGTAGTTTTAATTTCTTAGATGTAATGTTTTTTTGCAACACTACTTGGATTAGTGGAGAATTTATTCCTGGTCCAGTCAATGCTGACGCTCATTGGTCTCGCTCAATTATAGAAGGTGAATTTTGAATAAGTTTCGGTGGGGTTATATCTAGTTGTGTTAGTAAACCAAAATATCATTAGTTTGTGCAGAGCAAATTCGATTATTTAGCACGATTGTTTCAAGATAGAGAATTACGGACACACTCCATCTATAGGCTGTACACTGCGTACCTTACCCCTACAGATAGCCGATCAAACCATTTTTTGCGTAAGTCCTGAAGATGTCCGTATTACCGATATTTAACCGGATACAATCAGAACTTACGCAAGATTGAAATAATTGTCAATGCTTTGAACTTTCGGATACCTTTTCAACCTCTTTCACAAGAGTTTTAGGTAAGTCCTGAGAAAGCCAAATTTATGGTGGGAAAGAAAAATTATTCTGTTGTTTGATTCGCTCCCGAATGTCTTCAGGAAGATTTGACAAAAAGTTAAAAATCAAATCAGATCCTTGACTATTAAGAAGATTTTCAAGTTTCTCAATGGAAATCTTCCACGTATTTGGTCTTCGCCATTGTTCAGCACTTGTTATAGGGGCGCGATTCAACCCTAACAGTTGATTTAAAGGATGCTCAAGTGATTGTCCCTCCCAGTTTGTGAATGGTTCAGGTGTGTTGGGCGTGATGTACGTGTAGCTGCCAAGAACATCTTCTTCCCCAAGACCTGGTTTGTTAAAAACTAGAATTGTTTTCCATGTCCATCCAGGAATACGGATTGCATTAGATTCGAATCTTCTAGTATTTACAGTTCCCGGATTTTTCACAATCATTTCAGACGCCCGAGTTCTCGGCTGAGAATTCAGAAGAGACCAATTTTCCTGTTTGGTATCGAATACCCCAGCAGTAATATAAAGTTCTTTATTCTGATTAAAGATGAGCTGCCTAACTAATTTTGATTCAATTCGAGACCATGCAGGAGAAATGTTTACGTCAATTTCGTTACTGTTGTTGAGGAAAAGTCGATTATTGTCTATTGCTTGTGGAATTAAGTTAGTGCCCATGTAGGTAGCAATAGCATCTTTCTCATTTCTGTTTCTATCTACGTTGGGGATAAGATGACCTCTATCCAGACCCGTTCCTCCATAAATTCTCCCATCGATTTGAGGCCAGTTCGGAGCTGTAGAACTACCAGGCAAGTCAAGATCGGCTATGAATGGAGCATTTGTTCTGTTTGCAGATGGCTTTCTCCAAGAATCATCAACTTTCCAACTGACCCAGTTAGGAAGTCTAGTGACGGCATTATAAGATGAGGTGTACTGGGGTTTTTCAAGCAACAAATTGGTTTGGTAAGGATTTTGTTCGGGAGCTCTATCATCCCATATTGCTTCAGTTGGATTGCCAAATTTAAGAGGGTCACTCTTAAAGAAGACATGATCTATGTAAACATAGTCTCCCCCTTCTAATTCAAACTTCAAAGTAGCTGGTTGCCCTCGGTAAAGCTGTGTCACTTCATCAGGAGTTTGCAAGTTAAGCTGGAAAGTTTCAAAACCTTCTCCACCAAATCCAATCTTATTAGCATTACCTAAGTAGATATTAGTAGCCAGATCGAGCTTTTCTGGGGTATTGACATTTTCGTTGCGGTTGAAAGGGAGTTTTTGCAAATTGCTTTTAAGGTCTATTGTGGTTTTTGCGATCTCTGTACCTGTTGTCGTTTCCAACGTGACCTTCAGGTTTCCTTTTTTGACAGGAGCATGAATATCAAAGCGTAAATTTCCCCAGTCAGGTACAACAAATCGATTGTGAACAATTTCTTTTACTCCGTTGGCTCCTAGTTTAAAGGCATAGTCTGTTTCGCTTTTCCCTTTCTTTGACTTTACGTCCTCCAAATTTTGAACTAAATCAATATTTGGATTGGATTGACCGTTGTGGAATGACCACCCAGGTAGCGCATTAGAAATAGTTCTGCGAACCTGGCTCAAATTCCCCCCAAACGGATCGGTAACAGCATCAAAATTGCCGTTAAACAAAGTAGGAACAGTATCATCACCACGCATTCTGGCGCTGTAAGTGTTGTCGAAACTTAGCGGAACTCGCGGCTGCGTTTCTGGCCGCAAACGTTCACCGCCACCATTTATAGAATAAAACCATCCAGTCCCAATCCCTTCCCAAGGAGCATCAGCGCTACCTTGGACAAAGTTTGCATCTGTATGATTTGGGGTGTACCAAGGATTGACACGGTTGGGATTAGTATCGTAGAAGTCGGCATCGAATAACAGCTTGTAACTTCCATCGCTGCGACGGCGGTAAATTGGATCTTCGAGCCAATCCACCGCATGACTGGGTTGCGACTCCCTTAAACCCAGATTCGCACTGCTGGAATACCAATTTAGAACTCGTCCGTGAGTAGCGCCCAAACCGCCCCCAACTACTGGAATAGGATCGGTTTGTCGGCTGAAGCCAGCCCGACTGTCAGCATAGTCCGTTTCCCCAGAACGAGTTCCCAGAAATTCGACTACATCGGGGACACCGAGGAAATTGCCATCTTCATCTTTCGGGAAGTTGAGTCCGGGTTGATTGCTAGTATCTTCTGGTGGTAAAAGGTTAGGAATATTTCGACCGTTGGGAGTCAACGACCCCAAACTCGGATCGGCTGTAGTTTGATAGTAATTATCGGCAAATGTAATGCCTTCCCAAGTTTGCACCTTTGGCTCGTAGAAGTTTCTAAACCCTCCAATTAACGGCAGTGAAAGACTCTCCTGATCGAAGTCGTGGGGGTCGATTGTCGTGACTTGAAAATCGCGACCGAATTGATTTGTTCCGCCTGCATTGGGGAATGCTGTCAGCAAACGCTGCACAATTTCACTATTAACAACTGTTCCGCGACTGAAGCCAATAAAGTGCATGGGAGAGTCGAACAAGTCACCTTGCTCTCGAATCAGTTTCCCCTGGCTGTCGTAAAAGCGCGGCCTCCCTTGAGAATCGAGTCCTCCAATGGTTCCGCCCAAAGCTTGGTCTAACTGCACCAGCGAGGCGTAGAAAGCATCTGCTGCACCTTCTGTAAAACCAGAATCAGGCACGCTTGATTCGTTGTTTTGAGCCCAATCAGGCAGAAGCACTAAAGATTTGTCGCTGTAATTGTCAGATATGTAAGTAGCTAATTGTTCGAGGTAATTTGTTGTGGTTTCTGGATTTTGACCTGCGGGGAAGTCTTGCATCACAGCGCCATATTTATCGACAGGAACCCAGAAACCTGTACCCTGATCGTAGCGAATAATCAAACCCCCGCCCCCTGCATCCGCGATGTTGTTTGCGATGTCAAAAAAATTAGGGGGAATTACTGCTTCTGCAACTATCGGAGGTGTAAAACCGTGAGTGAGAACAGTGACGCTTCTGAACGGAGAAAGAGCGCTTTCTAGCTGTGTATTAAACTCCCCAAAATCAAAATTTCGCTCTCCCTCAGTGTTTATTGCTTCGACAGCCCAATAATAGGTTTGACCTGCTGTGAGAGTCCGGTCTGGATCGAGGGTAAAATTGTTGTTATCTCCAAACCTGTCACCTCCATTCCAAACCCAGCCACCAGAAGGCTTCCAAGTTGCTGTTAGAATGCGGTTGGGATTAAAGTCATCAAACTCTTGCCACGGAGAACTCAAAAATTGTCTTTTTTCCTCTTGAGTTAGGTGGGAATTGGGCAGCACTTCCGATAAATTGACAACTTGATCCCAAGGCAACAGACCCTCACCTTCTGGGAAGGTACTTACAAACAAATTAACTTCGCGTATTTGCGAATCAGGAATGCCGAAATTCCATTCAAAAGTCGGAGTCAAGTCATTTATTATATCCTCACCTGGCCCAGTCAAATCCAACCAATCCAGCGGTGTCGCCGCCAAACCGCGAGAGTTAGTTGCAGCAACGGGAGCTCGTTTGCTACCAGGTGTCACGCCGTAAGTATACTGGTTGTTCGCATCAATCAGAATCTGGAAATCAGCAGCAACACTAACCGCTGGGTTAATATTATCGATGGGTACTGTCGAAAGGTCAGCAACCGTAGCGTTTCGTGCCGTAGTGCTGTCAAACAAAGGCAGCCCGACACCCCGACCTTTAGCATCAATTTGAAATTGACCGGGGTTGGTCACTGTTTTCACGAATTCTTCAGTGTCAAAGACATACACCTTGCCATTCGCACCGCTCAAATTCGGATAGGAAGCATAGAGGTACTTGCTATCGCCAGAAAGCACTAAATCAGTAGCAAATCCGTCGGGAATTGGTCGAGTTGCTGCTACTAATTGCGGATTCGTCAGCGGGTCTTTGATAATGCCGATATTGCTACCGGCCCGCTGGTCTCCATCTACGCTGGGCAATTCCTGACCGAAGAATTTCGTGTCGGAATTGCGGCCGACAACAAAGGCATAACTAGCATCCGGTAAAAACCGTTACCGAAACTCCCTCATTTACATCAAAGTAATCAAAACTTGAACCCAGACCTAAATTTGTATAGCGAGTAGTAGCAGCAAAACTTACCGGATTATTATTTGTAATATCCAGTACCCCAAATCCTTTGCTATCTTTCCCGCTGTTTGTAAAGGTCATTTTCAGCGGATCGACCGTAGAAGCTAATCCTTCTACGCCTTCATCGGCTGTTACAGTTCCGATTAATTGATTCCACTTTTTAGGGTTCTGACTTGGGTCGCGGGGTCGGTCTTTGGGGTCAATATTCACAACGTAAATCTGGCTGTTTATCCCATTGGGCGCGGTAACAAATAGCTTCTTTCCGTCACTGCTAATTGCCATCTGTCGCAAACCGCTAGGCGCCGCACCAACTGTAATAGTTTGGGTAACTTGGTGATACTTGGATGAGAACGGGTTGATATCGAGAACGTAGATAGAATTGCCGCCGATTTTTCCGTCTGCGATGTAAGCGTATTGGTCGCGGGGGTCTATGACTATGGATCGAGGTTCTGCACCGCTGGGCAAATTTATCGGGTTAATACCAGCGGTATTCGGCTGAGTGTCTATCTGTTGTCGCGTCATCGGATCGACTAAAGCAATGCGCCCAGAACGATCCATCGCTACATAAGCACGGCTGCCGTCACTGGTTACAGTTAGTTCTCGCGGTCGATCGAGTATATCATCCGTGCCTACAGAAACGCTGGCAATCGACAAGTCGCTGCTATTAGTAGCTGTGACGACTGATTCGGGATTTGCACCGTTAATAATTGCAACTTTATCTGCTGTCCACTGCGCGGCAAAGATGTATTCTGTATTGTTTTCAATTCGGTAAGGACTGCTATCGTATTTAACTTCTTTTGCTGCTTCTGAGGGCTTCGGGCTGACTTTTTCGTTTTGCTTGCGGCTGATGACGATGCGGGATTCACCTAACGGTACGGTGTTGGGAACTTGAACGGCGATTTCAAATTGATTGTTTACCAAAGTGCGACTTTTGTCTGTCAAAACTGTTCCTTCGTAAGCTTGTTTGCCTACTAAAAATTTAACGGTTAAGTCGCTGAATTGACTGCCTAGGGCGTCGCCAAAGTTATCTACTAATACATTGGTAGCCGTGATGAAGAGAACGGGTTGATTGTTGGGAAAAGGTTGATTGTTGCTGTCTGTAAACTTAAGTTCGGCGTTTTGGATGATGGGAGGTTTTTTAGGATTTGAAGCTGTTGGTGCGAGTAGGGATGCGCGTCTTTCGCCGATTAAAATATCTTTGTCTGAGTAGTCGAGATCCCTTTCAGCGATAAGTTCCCCAGTCAGAGCATCCAGTGCGCTATTTTCTTCGGGGGTGGTAAAATCTGTGTTGGGGAAGCTCTGAGTCAAACTGAGGGAGTTGGAAAAGCTGGCGATGTCTTCAGCGCTATTGTTCTCATTGGCTGGAAGTGAAGCGAGTGTTTGTTCTGGGATGGTGTTGGCGAGCGATCGACTATTGAGTAAGTTTTTGGTATCAATCTCGAATTCTGGGGCGAGGAAATTCTGAAACGGATCTTGAGAGTTAAAAGGTGAATCTTTAACAAGTTTCATGTTTAATTTCCGTAGATGCGAGTGAGCTGTTGGATTTTGGTAGTTTCAAACTAACTAATTGATGCGCTAAGCTATATAATCGCGCGCGATGTCGCTTTCAGCAATCGCATCTCCGTCGCTGCTGGGATATTTAATTTCTACTTGTTGGACTTGAGTTAAAATTGTCATTTTTCAATTTTTCTCAAATTTAATTAATTTAATCTGTGGTAAATCAGCCTTTTCAGGTTCGTAGTGAGGACTCCAGTCCTCATCAAATGAGAGAGGACTGAAGTCCTCACTACAAACCTAGCTAATTTGATGCTGCGTCCTGGACTTTCAGACGGATCTGACTGTTTGCAGATACAGAGGATTTAAACTTTATTAATCCCTCTTTCTAAAATAATCATCTCCGAGCCAACAACCGGACTTCTTGCTATTACCTTTCCTTGCAAATTCTCAATTTCTAACTTACTGAATTCCAGGGAATTCGCCTGTTTCCACATTTTATTTGCAAGCTGATTTTGCTCCACTTCGCTGAGTTTATACCAATCTTCAGCTAATTTCACTGTCAAAATGCTGCTGGAAAAATTAGCTTCAAACGACTTAACTAAACCGCCGCCAAGTCGATCGGTAATTTCAGCAACTTGATTTTGAATCCCAGCAATCAGAGACTGTTCCGGTGTCAGTGGTGGCGGCGGGACAATTTCTAAGGGGTTCGGTGCTGTCGGTGCTACTAAATCGGGTAAATTGCTTTTAAATTCGGTAGATTGTGGCGCTGAAGGTGCAACAATATCGGGCAAATTTGTCGGTGATTCGATCGCTATTTTAGTCGCTGGTTTTCCCGATAAAATATTCAGAGTTAAACCGACGATCACGATCGCAATTGCTGCTATTGCTGCGTTCAAAATTGGCTCGGATAGCTTCTGACTGAGGGATGCGGGCAAAATCGATCGCACTAGCTTCACAATACTTTGCCAAAGTAAACCGACTTTCTCTAAAAAACTGCCTTGAGTGCTTGTTGCTACAGACTTACGATCAGATTTTACAGCAACTTTTGGTGTGGGAAGGGCGTTAATTTCTGCTGCAACAGTTTCAGGAGTTGCAGACTTTGGGGCCGAGTCAATCTCCGGTGTTGGAGATTGAGACGGTTCTGGAGTTGGCTGGTTTGTTTGTTCTTCTGACATTTTTTCTGCCTCTGGGCCTTGCAAATATACTTAAATGGGATTAATTTTAGTTGAGTGATCTCAGTCTTAATTTATCATTTTATTAGTTATGAGCATCAAACGTCGTTACTTTCTGATTTTAGGCAGTCTCAGCAGCTTAGGTTGGGCGGGAATCTGGAAAATGTTTCAGCTTCAGACTTCCTGGGGTACAGACGCCAATGCTGCTGTGCTTCCTACTGTTGAGGGAGAAAGGGCGATCGCCCCTTTACCCACCACACCACCTATTTTACGCTTTATGGCGATCGCAGACACAGGTACCGGTGCCGAGGGCCAGTATGCTGTGGCTGAGGCGATGACGCAATATCACAAGCAAAACCCATTTAATCTGGCTATTCTCGCCGGCGACAATATCTATAATAACGGCGAAATTGATAAAATCAATGCTGTTTTTGAGCGCCCTTATCAGTCGTTATTGCAGCAAGGCGTAAAATTTTATGCTTGTTTGGGAAATCACGATATCCGTACAGCTAACGGCGACCCGCAAGTTAAATATCCGGGTTTTAATATGCAAGGTCGCTACTACACTTTTCGGCGCGATGACCTACAGTTTTTTGCTTTAGATACTAATCATAATGCGGATTGGAAAAATCAGCTAATTTGGCTGGAAAAAGAGTTGAGTCAGAGCACAGCACCTTGGAAAGTTGTATTCGGTCATCATCAAATTTATTCCTCTGGTATATACGGATTGAATCAACCTTTTATTAAGACTTTAACGCCTTTATTTCACAAGTACGGCGTGCAGCTTTATATCAATGGACATGAACACAGTTACGAACGAACTCGTTCGATTAATGGCACGACTTATCTAATTTGTGGTGCCGGCGCTGGTACTCGTCCGGTGGGGCGTTCTGAATGGACGGAGTATTCTGCTAGTCGGTTGAGTTTTGCGACGTTTGATGTTTATGAAGACCGGATGTTTGTCAGCGCGATTGGTACTGACAAGCGGGTTTTTGACAGGGGAGTGATTCAAGTGCGATCGGCTTAATTCAGATTCTTTTTCCAGACATATCAGATAAATAGAACTCTGTCAAGCTGTCTTTGTTTGATATATTTAACTGGGACTTACAGCTTAAATAAATATCAGCATTGCCTCTTGACTTGAACTAAAATTCAACGTACAATGTATTGTTCTTTGATAGGTAGCATTAGAGGTATCTGAGTGAGCAATACGTCCGTAAGAGTAAAAACTAATCCGTTAGTAAGACCTTTCTTGAAGTGGGCAGGAGGTAAAAGACAATTATTGCCAGAAATTCTTAAGTATGTTCCTAAGCATATAAATAAACATACATACTATGAGCCTTTTATAGGTGGAGGCGCACTCTTGTTTGAGTTACAACCCCCAAAAGCTGTGATCAACGATCGCAACAAAGAACTAATTAACTGCTATCAAGTGATCAGAGACTCATTAGATGAGCTAAGGTCGGAATTAAGCAAGGATAAATATAGCAATAGTGAAACGTCTTATTATAAGATGAGAGACTTAGATCGTTGTTCAAAAAAATATGCAAAATTGTCTGAAGTGCAAAAAGCAGCACGCATCATTTATCTAAATAAAACCTGCTATAATGGTTTATTTAGGGTGAATTCCCAAGGTCAGTTTAATGTTCCCTTTGGCAGATATAAAAATCCAAATTTTTTAGATGACGCTGTTTTAAGCTCTGTGAACAAATACTTAAATAGCAATGATATCACACTGTCAAATCAGGATTTTCAAGAAGCTGTTGAAGATGCCAAACAAGGAGATTTTGTTTATTTAGATCCTCCTTACGATCCTGTTTCGGAAACAGCTTCTTTTACTGGGTATGATGTGAATGGCTTTAATAGAGACGAACAATCACGACTAAAAAAAGTTTTTGACGATCTAACTGCCAGAGGTTGTAAGGTGATGATGAGTAATTCTTGTACGGATTTTATTCTGGATTTGTACCAGGATTATCAGGTCAAAAAAGTTAGAGCAACGAGAAGTATCAACTCAAATGCCTTGAAAAGAGGTATGGTTAATGAAGTATTAGTTTTAAATTATGAAGTTTAGGATAAATAAATATGAGTCAAAGCAAGAAAACTGCAAACGATCGAGCTTGGGAAACACTATTTGAAAGGCATAATATCTTAGAAGAGGTAGAAAAAAATGGTTTTTTTGAAATAGAATCGGCTCAAATTAATCAGGAAAGAGAAAGTAGGCTGATGGCCAAGTTCGATCACTCTGTTAATTTGCCAGAGATCTTTCGAGACAATCATTTATCAATCTTGCCAATTTCTCGCTCTAAATATGTGATCGGTAAGTTTGATACACACTTGAAAGTTGGATATGATCGTGAGATAGAAGTAATACCTGTTGAATTTCCAGCAGAGATAGAGAGTATAGATTACACAAATTTATATTCTGAAAGTTCGGCATTGCACTGTGCATTTAATATCGGTATTATAGATGATTTAGTCGGTGAAAAAACAGCTTATACTGTTTCTGGGAGAATGTCTACAGAGTCTTTTGAATTTAACATAAATCACCTCGCCAACAAACCCTATTCAATCAAGGTTAAAAATTCTCAGTGTGAGATAGATGCAGGATTTGAAAGTGACAACTATTTTGTATTGATCGAAGCTAAGAACTATGCGATCGAGGATTTTTTGATTAGACAACTTTACTATCCCTACAGATTGTGGTCAAAAAAAATCACCAAAAAAGTGATTCCAGTATTGATGACATACTCTAACGATGTTTTTAGTTTTTTTATTTATGAATTTAGCAACGATCGAGATTATAACTCTTTGAGACTGAGAGAACAAAAGAATTATACGATCGCTCCCGAACAAATACAACGGAGTGATGTTGCTCATGTGTTCAATAATATTGAAGTAATTGCAGAGCCAGATGTTCCCTTCCCACAAGCTGATAAATTTGAGAGAGTAGTAGATTTATTATCATTGTTATTAGAAAAAGATTTAACTCAGGATGATATTACAGAAAATTATGAGTTTAATGTCAGGCAGACTCAATATTACACGGCTGCTGGTCGATATATTGGACTGATCGATAAATATCAAAACCCCGTAACTCGTAAAGTGACTTTTGGTTTAACGAATGAAGGTAGGTCAATATTAGGTATGAGGCACTTGCTAAAATATCTAGCTTTAATTAAAAAGATTCTCGAACATGAAGTTTTTCATCAAGTATTTGAGTTAACGTTCGAGGGGGGAGAAATTCCGTCAAAAGATGCAATTTGTCAAGTAATGTCAAAATATCACTTACAAATCCAGGATACAACTATAGAAAGGCGTTACTGTACTGTCCGAAGCTGGGTCAGTTGGATTTTGTCACAGATCAAAGATTAAAAGTAGTAGAAATTACGCACAGACTCTACTTGTATGGTGCTGATAGTTGCACCTTACTACATAGATATGGGTTGAGAAGCTATTCCGAGCCCACTGCCCGATCGCCCCTAACCGACCAATTTAGCTCTGGCTGTGCCAAAATTGTCTAACTCGTTCACAAGTGTTACCAGTTAAAGATGAAACTGTGACATCTTAACCCCACCAAGCTCATGCAAGATTTTATTAATAACGTCTCTCGCTACCCCCGGTTTTTCATTACGATCTGTCTCGGAATCTTCTTTTTCCTGTTCGATCGACTCAAACCTCTGCTCGATCGACCTGCCACTGCGATCGCCCTTGTGAGTTCGATCGTAGCCACCTTCGTCTTTCTAACTTTTACACTGCGGGCTATGTTAGGTTTGAGCCCGGTTTAAGGGCAAGCTGAACAGGAAAAAAGGCAGACAAGTCAGATTAGCAAGACAAGAGAGCACTTCGACTTCGCAAGCGTGACCAGTGGGTGTCGATCGCGGGAGAGGGGAATTGACGAATTTTGATTTTTGAGTTAAAACACCCACTCCCGAATTAACAGCCAATTCCTTGGCGATCGTACACTTACCAATAGTCACTGCGATAGATTGGAAGAGGACAATTAGATTCAGTAAGGATGGCTAGTGCTGAAGTGAGGCTCCTTTCGTAGAAGGGGCCGTTCCCCTACCTTGAAACAGGAATTAGACACCAATCTATTTAGGGCTCTGCTTTAAATAGGTTTGGATAAGTTCTTAATAGCAGGAAGTTAGTCAGGTAGTTACGTCAGTGACCATCAAACAGGCTCTGGCGAACATCACATCGAGTACGGATGAGCTTTTTCCGGCTATCAACAGTAACGGGGAAATACTGCACCTCTGTTTCCCCACTTTCCCACTTAATTCTTAGGAAGCGGCACACCCCGCCCCGCTTTCCTCTCCCGTTAACCTGACGGTATCACGAGAGTTTCCAGCGGAAAAAACAGATGAAATTTGAACATATCTATCAATTCTTTCAAGACCCCCCTCCTGTTTATCTAAACAAGGAACTAGCGGTCTGTTACATTCTCTCCGTCTTGTTGCGCGGAGATTCCTACGGAACAGAACTGATCGGACAACTAGAGAGGGAATTCCCCATCTACCGACTTTCTGACACAGTGCTCTACAGCGCTCTCAAATTCCTCGAAGATGAAGCGGTGATCGCGGGTTACTGGAAAAAAGTAGAAGGACGTGGCCGCCCCCGCCGGATGTATCAAATCTTCCCCGATTGGCGACATCAAGCTCAAGACCTCGCTCGTCTCTGGCATGATTACATCGGTCAGGGAAGTGGCCTTTCTGGGCGTCGCCACCGCAGTATGTTATAAGTCGAAGGAAGAAGGAAGAAGGAAGAAGGAAGAAGGTCAACGCCAAAAAGGGCAAGGCAGTGCCGATGCCCCTACATCCTACGCTCTGTTACCGGGGAGCGGAGATGTTATCAAAGAGCGCTTTCTGCGATTTTTTGCCAGTATGCGATCGAAGAGGTGTCTGCGTAAGTCCTCATAACTTTTCTGCTACATAAGGATGAGCTGTCCCGCATCTAAATTGAACCTGTTATCGAAGAGTTGGGGCGAGGCTCTGAGTGCCCACCCCACGAGAATTTCATCAAACTTGACTGTCCTTCGGCTCCGCGGCGGTAGGCGCGTGCGTAGTCGAACCATTCCTGTCCTTCGGCTCCGCGGCGGTAGGCGCGTGCGTAGTCGAACCATTCCTGTCCTTCGGCTCCGCGGTTCCTGAGCGTAGTCGAAGGACAGGAACCGGGATGTTGTCAAAGAGAGTTGTCGAAGAGTTAGATGCGCTTCAGCTTACCCTTAGCTGTTTGTCAAAGAGAGTGCTACCCGCGCGCGATCGCGGGTTGTTGTCGAAGAGGTGAATAGGTTTTTCATAGACCCTCAACGATAATCCTTGGGCCTTTTTGTGTAAATTTATGTAAACTCAAAGTAGAGAATTCCAATTACACAAATTTATACCTGATGAATACTGCTGTTCTTCCATCAACCTTTGTGCTGACGCTGCTGTTGGCTGTAGGCTTGTTTTTCTTCATCAAGGCCTCTGTCAAAGACCGAACCGAACAAGTGAAACTCTCTTCCGACAGTGCCCAAGAGTCACTGTTAACCCAGCTACAACAGTATTTTTCCGATCGAGCTTACCGAGTTGCAGCCGTCGATGCTCCTAACTACCAAGTCACTTTTGAAGGCTTTGTGCGGCCGAGTTGGTTTTTAGCTATTTTTTTAACCATGCTGAGTGCTGGCGGTACTCTGTGCCTGGGACTGGTTTTGGCAATGCTGGTTCCCCAGAATGGTCAAATTTTTCTCGCTTTGGTACTGCTGTCCCCGCTGGCGGGGATATTTTACTGGAAAAAAGCTGGACGCTCCGAGCAAGTCTCTCTCAAACTCGAATCAGTTGCTGAGTCGGGAAGCGAAACCAAGAGTTTAATTACTGTCAGAGCCCATCGCGACGAACTAGCAGCGATGCAAAAGGCTTTGGATTTGAAACCCGTAAGTTAAAAGTTGAGCTAGATGCGGTCACGGCAGTGCCGATGATGAGCTCACGGCAGTGCCGTCCCTACAGCAAAGAAGCCGATCGATCGATGTGATCAAAGAGGGTGTCATGAGTAACAATACCTATGGGTTTTCCTTTGACAAAATAAGTCACTACCAAAATGACTCCACCAGAACAAGATCAGGAACAAGAGAAAAAGATGACTTTTTTTGGCTTGATTATCTGGAAACTATTTTATTAACTAACTGATCAATTAAGCCTGTATTGTAATAGGAACTACAGATTTGAGCAATTTTATTGTCTGGATAATTACAGTGCCGAAAACTGATAATATTGCCATAGACTGCATCAGGAGAAAAAAGGGCATCAATATCTAAATCTATGGCTTGTAAATCAAAGAGTTTTTCTTGAGTTTTGGGGGCATAATCTATCATTATACTAGAACTATAACCACATTTTCTTAAGATATTTAATGATTCTTTAGTACCATCAAAAAACTGAGGAGACCAACCTTTATCACCTTTGCGTCTGTTCACTCCTCCTCCATATTCAAACATGATGATTGAGGGAAGTAAAGATTCTGATAATTCTGGTAATTGTTTAATTACTGAATATTCCCAACCTTCAATATCTAATTTTAAACAGGTGACTTTTTCGGCTTTAATTCTGTTCAGCAATTCAGCTAAAGTTAGGGCTTGAACTTCTTTAGACTCGGTAGAAGAACCAAACCATTCAGGTGATAAGGAATTAAAATTTTGATTAAATATACCTGCAAATTTACCTAAATATAATGTTTGCTTGCCATTCCGATCTGACAGGCAACTTTCCATTAAATTAATCTTGTTATTTTGGCAAATTTGACGTAATTTTTTGACTGGTAAAGGTTCAACTGCAATAGTAGAAAAACCTAATTTGGCAAAAATTTCACAATAAAAAGCAAAGGTTCCTACTCCTACATCAAGACAAACACCTTTTTGACTAGGATCGACTATTGGGAGAATTTCGGCTAATAATGACTGACAACAGGGTTCAACACGCATATTCAAGATAATGGGGATTTGGTGAATTAAATTATACCAGGATAATTGAGAGAGGAAATTGTCTTAAGTTTTTCTACCTACGACAAAATAACGCGACCATTTTTTGCTGGCATTTGATCTAAGTTTCCTAAAGAATTATCACCTAAATCGTCAAGGAATAGAACCATATCTCGTTGCCTGTTCATAAAGTTGATCTATGGATCTTTCAATTATACAAGCTGAGGCTTTTTTAAAGGTTTCTAGTCCTCCTTTAATTACTCTATCCTCAGCTCCGGGCTTTAGAGTCTAAGTTGGCTGCTCGCGATCGCGCACAAAAAGTCGAAAAAAATTCACTATCCTGAGAGTGCCCACTGTGACGATCGCCCCAAGGACGATCGCTCTTGCTGCGATCGCTCCTTACACGCTTTTTTTCTAAGCACTTTTCGCTCTGATTTCAGGTGGCACCCTCGAGACAATGAACATTTGCGCGCTTTGAAAGGAAAAGTTACAGAAACATTGCTTTGACATACCTCCCCGTCTATCAAGTCCGAGGATTCCTTGACGCTTCATAGCAACGCGCTCCGCAGGGACACGGCAGTGCCGTGTCCGTACGTCTTACCGTCGCTCCACGTCCGTTTAGAGTCTCCCAAGGCCCTGTGGCGACTATCTGTATTCTAGCAAAAAGCCGTCAAGCGAAGGACGGGGCTTGTATCCCAGTTTTTTGGTCAATGTTTTGAGAACGGCCTCTTCGATAAACAACTCAGCTAAGCGCGACTAGCTGACACCGCAGAGATTTTTTCGGCGGTGGATTCCAACATCAGCTTTAAGCTGGGAAACAAGAAATGGTTTTCTTCTACGTATTGAGCTCCAAATAAACCTTTTTCAGCCCAGAAGTATCGATCGGTGGTATGCTCGTTTCGTTTGACCAACAGCAAAGCTGGGGGAGCAATGCCTTCGGCATGGATAAACTTGCGGGCTGCTGTTACGGGTTTATCTTCGCCGCTCTCGATGCTATATTGAGGCACACACTCTAAAATTCTGCGTCCTTCTTGTCGGCGGCGACTTTTGCGCTTGCGTCTCCTGGCCAATTTCTTTACCTCCTCTGTGAGCAGACAGGTTGTAATGATAGCTACCAAATCCGAGGCCAGTATATCTGTTTTCGCTCTAAAGATCAACTTGTTTTAATATATCGACACAATCTGAACATTGGTAGTTATTCACAAAAGTGTTGCTGTTGAGGTGAGGTGGGCCGAAAGTTCAAACCAGAAAAAGGTTGGGTAGTTGTGAAAGGTAGACGTAGAGAGGTTTGCCGTTGCTCAGGGTGCCGAAGAGCGCTCAGTACGCGATCGAGAGGCTTCACCAGTCAGGGAGCGGCAGAAACCTGGAATTTGGCAGTTCTCATCTGTAATCGGCGATTGACAAGTTGTAATTTACTGAGAATTCCGTTAGATATCTTAATGTGGCGCTCATGGTAATGCCAGCTAGTTCAGAATTTGTGAAGCTTTGCCGATCGCAGGTGGCGATCTCCGTCAGTTTGGGAGCAACATTCAGCGCCGTATACCTGACTGAAGAACTGGTAGAAGGCAGCGAGGCCAAGTTGGTGCCGATCGCAGTTTATCCAGAAACCTCTGTCCAAGGGCAAGAAAATCAGGAGTTGAGGCTACAATCTCCCGTCCCCTCGGCCTCGTCGCCGATGCCACGGCTGCCGGCGTCGAGGGTTCGGAGTCAGGAAGCATCAACGATGGGGGCGATCGCCCCAGAGTCACTGCCAGGTTTTCAAAGCAATTCCAATCAGTGCCAAGGCCCGGAGAATGTGTGGCAGCAGCGTCGGCAAATTGTGACACCTCTGATTCACGAGGGAGCAGTGATGGGACTTCTGGTCAGCGGTAGGCAAGACAGGCCTTGGAACGAGCGAGAGGAGGCGACTATGCAACAAATTGCTCGCACCTTGGCCCTGGCTTGCATTTTAGACCAGCGATCGCAGTGGATGCAGCAGGAATTGCGCCAACAGCATCAACTCCAAGCTCAGATTTACGAAACCATGCACAATTTGCTGCACCAGTTCAAAAGTCCGCTGACAGCGTTGCGAACTTTTGGCCAACTGTTGATGAGGCGGCTGGTGCCGGAAGACAGAAACCGCGATGTAGCTTCTAGTATTGTCCGGGAGAGCGCTCGCTTGCAAGAGTTGCTGTTACAGTTCGATCGAACCGTTGACACCGGCGAAGCGAATTTGAGACTGCCATCTGGTACTTCAGACAGGGCAAAGTCCAATCTTGGATTAATTCCCCATTCTCCTCTGTCGCTGTCACCTGCGGCGAATGTAGAGGCATCCTGTGAGGTTGCAGAAGTTTTAAAACCGCTGTTAATGTCAGCCGAGGCGATCGCCAATGAAAGACACCTGAAATTGCTGGCCGATATTCCTGTGAATTTGCCACCAGTCTCAGCTAATCCTAAAGCTTTGCGGGAAGTTTTGAGCAATTTAATTGACAATGCTTTGAAATACACTCCTGCCGAGCGCCAAATTTATATTAAAGTAGGGTACAAGACAGTGTTCGGCGATCGCAGCGCCTACAGCAAAAGGCAGGCCATAGCAGTTGCTGTCAGCGACACCGGTCCGGGAATTCCCCCGCAGGATTTAGAGCATTTATTTGAGCGGCACTACCGGGGAGAAAAAGCGCACACAGAAATTCCCGGAACAGGATTAGGTTTAGCGATCGCCCGCGATTTAGTCCGCCAAATGCAAGGAGACATAGAAGTATTTTCCCCAGTCAATCCTGAATGGCTACCCTCTGTGGGGTCTCATTTATATCCCACCGATCGCGGCACTACATTCGTGGTTTGGCTACCGCTTAATAAGTAAAGCCCTCTATTACTTGGAGACATTTTCTATGAAGCACCAGCCTTTATTTGATCAAATTCCCAAATTTTTAACTTGTTTAGAATTTATAAAAACACACTTTTTTATTGTCCCATTTTTGGTCGCTTTCAACACTCTGACTATACTCATGTTGGGTGGACTGAGCATATATGCCAAAGTCAAAAACAAGGGAGATGGACTTGAACGCCTGTTTAGCGATCCGTTTAATTTCTGGTTCCCTTACGAAGGCATTTTAACAGGAGTTTCCGAAGTCCTGTGGTGCATCGCCGTCACAACTTGTGCATTTACTTTCGGAGTGCTTCGCCAAAACAAATCCCGCAGTCGAGCCGAGAGCTTCTTATTTTTTAGTGCTTTATTGCTGGGAGTGTTTTTTCTGGATGACCGATTTCGGATGACTTTGATTCTTTCTGGTTTAGGGGTATCTAAGAAATTAATTTATTTGTGTTATGCGAGTGGAATCATCGTTTACGCAGTTAAGTTTTGGAGGTTCATCATCACCACTTCTTACTTGCCATTAATAGCAGGATTTATTTTATTTGCAATTTCCCGATTTGAAGATATATTGCCCGCACAAAGTGAAGGAGTCCACGCAATGTTAGAAGATGGCACTAAGTTATTAGCTCTGATCAATTTAGCGCTGTATTTTTGGCACCTATGTCATCAAGAAATTTTGCGGAATTTGCAGGAGAGTGAAGAGAATTAATC
>Ga0316607_1000062_pt1 | contig 41538 bp, 27 predicted proteins | sample MIS2016062E_MG_FD_207674 | JGI IMG/M metagenome (GOLD analysis project Ga0316607, IMG submission 207674) | Microbial mat bacterial communities from Middle Island sinkhole, Lake Huron, Michigan, United States - MIS.2016.062E | ecosystem: Environmental > Aquatic > Freshwater > Lake > Sediment...
GAGCTAATTTTGCCTCCGGGAGTGGTAGCTCTTGGTGAACCAAATCAGGTGGTTGTCAGCGTGCTGGGAACTCAAGCAGGTTCTGAAGCAGAGACAGAAGCAGCAGCAGTTTGAGTGGTAATTGCTGATAGTTGATCGCTAATTGTTGCAAACAAAGCGATCGTTTTTTACTCAAAAGGCGATCGCTTTTTGTCTCAAAGGCTATTCTGGCGATAGTTCGATCGCACATCTTGCACAATTTGCAATCAGCCTGCCCGGGGCGGGCCGCAGATCCCGTTCGTAAGAATGGCGCAAGATGTAAGCTTTAGACGACTTGACCTTTGAGACAGGGGTTGAAACCCCTGTCGGACTATAGTGAGTCTGAACAGAAACGCTCAAAAATAAAAATTGTCGGAACAAGACTGGTATAGTTGGTGTCAAGACAGGCTATAATTGTCAAGTGTTTTCTTGCTCTTACTTAATTGCTCCCTCGATCGCCATCAACCCTATGCCACCCACCGTAAATACCGAATCTACAGCGGTTCAATTTAACCAACAAGCAGAAATCTATTTATCCCAAGGGCAATTAGAAGAAGCGATCGCCTCCTGCGAGCAAGCTTTGAAAATTCACCCCAATTTTGCACCAGCTTACAAGACTTTGGGCAACGCCCTGCAAACTCAAGGCCGGATGGAAGAGGCGCGGCACTGGTACGCTAAAGCTATTGAAATTGCACCGAATTTTGCGGAAGTATACGCTAATTTGGGCAGCATTAGCGCTCAGCAGCAAAAGTGGTCGGAGGCGATCGAATTTTATCAACGGGCGATCGCGATTAAGCCGAATTTCGCCGGAGTTTACCGGAATTTGGCAAAAGTATTTGGGGAAATTAGCAAGCCAGCAGAAGCGCAACACTGCTGGTACCAAGCATTTTCTTTGGAACCGGAAAAGGCAAAACCGTCAGAACATTTGAGCATGGGTGATGCTTTTTTGCGGCAGGAAAAGTTTACCGAGGCGATCGCCTGTTACGATCGAGCAATCAAATTAGACCCTAATTTGGCGACGGCTTACCAAAATTTGGGGGAAGCGCTGAAAAAACAAGGCAAATTAGACGAAGCGACAGCATATTATCGCAAGGCGATCGAACTCAACGCAATTCATGCTAGAAATGGTAGCGAGGGAGAGCAGACTTTGGCCGGTGCAAATGGGACAAATGGTGCTGTTAAGCAACAGCCAGTAGCAACCGCAGTTAAGCCACAAGTTAAGCCCCAAATTAAGCCCCAAGTTAAGCCGCAAGTTCAGCCGCAAGTTAATACTGGAATTAGTACAGAAGACCCAGAAGCATATAAAATACTGGCAGAAGGCTATTTTGCTCAGGGGAAATTGGAACAGGCAATTTCTGCTTGCAAAAAAGCGCTACAAATTAAGCCGGAAGCGCCTCTATATAAAATGTTGGGTAATGCCTTGCAAGCTGGGGGCAAAATAGATGAAGCCAAAACTTGCTATGTTAAAGCAATAGAAATTAATCCGAATTTTGCCGAAGCTTATGCTAATTATGGTAGCATTTGTGTGCAGCAGGAACAGTGGCAGCAAGCGGTTTCGGCTTACGAAAAGGCGATCGCCATTAAGCCAGATTTCGCCGGTGCTTTCCGCAATTTTGCGAAACTTTTGACGCAGTTAGGGAAGTCGGAGGAGGCGGCTGAGGCTTGGTATCGAGCTTTTGCGATCGATCCTAAGTCTGGCACTGCTGAGGATTTGGAAAATTTAGCTAAGACTTTGATTGAGCAAGGTAAGGTAAATCAAGGAATTGATTGTTATCGGCGCGCGGTTGCATTGAACCCAAATGCTGGTGCTGCTTATCACGAATTGGGGGAAATTCTCAAGGGTCAAGAACAGTGGGAAGCGGCGGTAGATGCTTACAGCAATGCTATTAGAATTAATCCCGAACTTTCTTGGTCGCACAACAATTTAGCTGAGTCGCTGGTTAAGTTGGAACGGTGGGAAGAAGCTGTAAATGCTTACCGGAAAGCAATAGAATTAAATCCTGATTTTAGTTGGTCTCACAACAATTTAGCGGATGTTTTGCTGAAGTTGGAACGGTGGGAAGAAGCTGTAGATGCATACAGGAAAGCAACTGAATTAAATCCTGATTTTAGTTGGTCGCACAATTATTTGGCGGATGCGCTGATTAAATTGGAACGGTGGGATGAGGCGATTTCGGCTTATCGAAGGTCGATCGAATTGAATCCTGACCATTTTTGGGCGCACAACAATTTAGCTGAAGCTTTGGTGAAATTGGAACGCTGGGATGAGGCTGTGGCTGCGTATCAGCGGGCTAATGAACTGAATCCGAGTTTCTTCTGGTCCCAAAGCAAGTTGGGTGATGTGCTGTTGGAAATGGAACGGTGGGAAGATGCGATCGCTGTTTACCGGCGGGCGGCGGAGTTAAATCGCGATTTTGCGTGGACTTATTACAACATGGGGACGGCTTTTGAGCAACTGGAACGGTGGGATGAGTCGATCGCCTCTTACCGCTCTGCTGCCGAAATTCAGGCGGATTTGCCGTGGCTGTCGCAGAAGTTGGCTGATGCTTTGAGGATGCGATCGCAGTGGGATTTGCGGGATGCGATGGGTTTGTATCGAAGGGCGATCGAGCATAACCCGGATGATGTGCAACTTTATCACAAGGCTTTGGAGATTGCGCCGAATGATGCTGGGCTTTATGTTGAGTTGGCGAATGCTTTGGGAAGGAAGGGTTGGGTAGATGGGGCGATCGTCTTTTATCAGATGGCTTTGCAGATTCTGCCTGATGATAAGGCTATTTCTGGGCGGCTGGAAGAGGTGTTAAAAAAAAAGGGAGTAAGTAGGGCTGCGGGGGGCGATCGGGCTGTTAACGGAAATTCTGGAAATGCGATCGAACAAAACCCCGGAGTAGCTACGGAGTACCACGAATTGGGGGAGTCTCTAGGACAAGAAGGTAAATTGAGTGAGGCTGTGGCCGCGTACCGTAAGGCAATTGCAATTAACCCCAATTACTTTGGAACTCACCACAATTTAGGCGATGTCTTGAAATGGAGGGGTAAAATTGATGAGTCTATTAAAAGCTATCAGAAAGCCGCAGAAGTGAATCCAAGTTTTGTTTGGTCGCACCACAACTTAGGGGATGTATTTCAACAAGAGAATCGGCTAGATGAGGCGGTAGTAAGTTATCGAAAAGCGCTCGAAGTCGATCCTAACTTTGGCTGGTCTCACTACAATTTAGCAAAAACTCTAGCTAAACAAGATAAGCTTTCCGAAGCTCTGGAAGAGTATCAGATAGCGAGCAAACTAGACCCGAAACTTTTTGGTTTGGATTATCAAAACTTGCGAGATTCGCTATTCCTCGGCCAAGACCCAGCTTACACCAAGTGGCGCGCTAAGAACAGCCCCAGAGAAGCTGACTTGCGGAAGATGGCTGAAACATTAGAAATCTTTAACTACAAGCCGCTGATTAGCATTGTCATGCCGGCTTACAATACGCCAGAAAATTATTTGCAGGAGGCAATAGAATCAGTTCTCAATCAGATATATCCTTATTGGGAATTGTGCATTGCCGATGACGCATCAACCGCGCCTCATGTCAAGCAGATTTTGCAAGAATATGCAGCCAGAGATAACCGGATCAAAGTAGCTTACAGAAATAAAAACGGTCACATTTCTCACTGTTCCAATTCAGCTTTGGAGTTGGCGACAGGTGAATTTATATCTCTATTAGACCACGACGATACGTTGACACCAGAGGCATTGTATGAAGTGGTGCTGCTACTGAACCGCCACCCGGAAGCGGACATGATTTATTCGGATGAAGATAAGATTTACCAGGATAAGGAACTGATAAATCCTTTCTTCAAGGCAGAATGGAGTCCCGATTCATTCTTGTCTCGGATGTACACTTGTCATTTGGGTACTTACAGACGAAAGCTAATCAATGAAATCGGCGGTTTTAGAGCGGGTTTTGAGGGAGCTCAGGATTACGATTTGGTTCTGAGGTTTACGGAAAAAACTGACAAGATTTTTCACATCCCTAAAATTCTTTACCACTGGAGAATGCACGCGGGTTCGGCTGCTGGCGGTGTAGATGCTAAACCCTATGCCTATGATGCAGGGCAAAAAGCTTTGCAAGAGGCGATCGAGCGTCGGGGCGAACCTGGTAAAATTGAAGGCGTTCCCTACTTTTTGGGACACTTTATTGCCCGTTACAAGATTGCCGATTACAAACGGGTAAGCATCATTATTCCGACGCGGGATTTAGGCGATGTGTTGGATAACTGCTTGGAGTCTATCTTTACTAAGAGCGTTTACCCAAATTACGAAGTTATCGTGATCGACAACGGCAGCAAGGAGAAACACACGGCGGAAATTATTGCTAAATGGCAAGCCCTGGAATCAGCAAAGTTTAAAAGTTATCGGCTTGATATTCCGTTCAATTTCTCGAAGATTAACAATTACGCTGCTAGCAAAGCTCAGGGAGATTACTTGCTGTTTTTGAATAACGATACAGAGGTAATTACTCCCGATTGGATTGACGCAATGGTTGAGCAATCTCAAAGAAGTTCGATCGGGGCTGTGGGCAATTTGCTGATATATTCGGACAACAAGATTCAACACGCGGGAGTGGTGATGGGACTCGGCGGCGGAGTTGCCGGTCACAGCTATTATCATATGCCGCGATCGATTCCTGGCTATTTCGGAAATGTAGTAGGCATGAACAATGTTTCAGCAGTAACGGCTGCGTGTTTAATGTGTCGCCGGGAAGTATTTGAAAGTGTTGGGGGGTTTGACGAAGAGCTAACAGTGGCGTACAATGATGTTGATTTGTGTTTGAAAATGCTAGAAAAGGGCTATCAGAATATTTATATCCCTCATGTAGTTCTCTACCACCACGAATCTAAAAGTCGAGGTTACGAGGACTCGCCTGAAAAGAAAGAGCGGCTGAACAAGGAATCGAAGCTGATGGAAAGCAGGTGGCAAAAATATATTGAGAATGACCCTTACTACAGCCCTCATTTAACTAGGGCGTGTCAAGACAGCGGTATTAGATTGGAGGACGAGAATTGGCGGCCGACGAATTAGGAACATTCCCATGAGTTTAGGGTGTCAACTTAAGCCTAAAGCCCTGTCTATCTCTGATTTGTACCAAAGTCTCGATCCCCCTAAATCCCCCTTAATAAGGGGGACTTTGAACACTCTTGTCCCCCCCTTATTAAGGGGGGCTAGGGGGGATCGAGGGGTTGGAAAACACACCCTAGGCTGTACCGAGACTCGCATACCCACAAGCTACTTATAAACCCCGATCGACCAAGCTAAAAAAAATCAAATCTACGGTACAAAATTATGAATAGCTCATTACAAGTGCATGAAGAGACAGCTTCTAATTATTTTCATAGAGGCAACCTCCTAAAACAATCTGGTAAATTTGAGGAAGCCGCCGCCGCCTACCAGCGCTGTACTGAACTCAACCCGGATTTTTCCTGGTATCACCACAATTTGGGTGAAGTTTTGGCGAAATTGGGGCAGCGGGATGGGGCGGAGAAAAGTTACCGCAGGGCCTGCGAACTTAACCGGAATTCGGCTTGGTCTTGGCACAATTTAGGAGAGGTTTTGGAACAGCAGGGCAATCTAGATGAAGCCGTGGCGGCGTACCGCAAAGCTGTGGAGATATATCCTGATTTCTACGAGTTTCATAATAGTTTGGGTAAGGGTTTGTGTTTGCAAGGTCAACTGGATGAATCTGTAAGTTGTTTGCGAAGAGCGATCGCACTTGACTCGGAATCGGCTCTGCCTTACCAAAATTTGTGGGAGGCTTTGGCAAGATTGGGACGGGTTGATGAAGGGATGGATTGCTTGCGAAGGGCGATCGAGCTAAATCCGGGCGAGGGAGATTTATACCTGAAGTTGGCAGAGGCTTTGCAGGGTAAGAATGAGTTTGCAGAAGCCGTGGGTTATTACCGAAAAGCTATTCAGTTGAAGCCTGATTTCCATTGGATTTACTATAAATTGGGCACGGCTTTATCGGCACAGGGCCAATTGGAGGAGGCGATCGCATCTTACTCGAAAGCTGCTGAGTTGGAACCGGGTTCGGCGATCGTTCATCACTATTTGGGGCATACTTTGTCGATCGTCCAGCGGTGGGAGGAGGCGATCGCATCTTACCGGAAAGCGCTTGAGCTTGTACCAGATGCGGCAGTGATTTATCAGCATTTGGGTGATGCTTTGGCGAAACTGCAAAAGTGGGAGCAGGCTGTGGGAGCTTATCGTAAGTCGGTTGAGTGCGATCGGAATTCGTTGGAGGCTCAGGATCATTTGGGGTTTGCTCTGTATCAGTTGGGGCGTTACGATGAGGCGATTTCTGCCTATCGCAGAGCGGTGGAAATTGCTCCTAATTCGGATGTGGTGAACTGTCATTTAGGGGATGCTTTGCGCGGACGAGCTGGTGTTCAGCCGCTTCAGAAAGAGGTTGATCTGGATTTGGATGAGGCGGTAAAGTGTTATAGCAGGGCGATCGAATTGAATCCCAGCAATTTGGAGGCGGCTCAAAAAGCTGTGGAGATTAATTCTGACGACTCGGAGCTTTATTTGCAGCTAGGTAAGGCTTTGGCAGAACAAGGGCAGTTTGATGGGGCGATCGCTCAGTACCGCCTCGTTCTCGATCGAAATTCCGACTCTTGGACGGCGCATCATTATTTAGCCGAAGCTTTGGCAAAACTGGGACGGTGGGATGAGGCGATGGCTTCTTACGATCGATGTGTCAAGTTTCAGCCTGATGATTTTATGTCTTATGCTGGTTTGGGTGATGTTTGGCTGGGTAAGGGAATGTCAGAGAGGGCGATCGAGTTTTATCAAAAGGCGATCGAGCTTAATCCTAATTTAGCTGAGGTTTATGATAAGTTGGGTGATAGTTTGGCTAAGGTGGGGCGACAAAAGGAGGCTAGTGTTTGTTATCGTCGGGGATTGGAAGTAAAGACGAAGTAATGGACTTGGGCTTTTTTCAGAAACCCGGTTTTGCCAAAAACCGGGTTTCTTGGGCTAGGATTTACCGATGGGGAAAGCTGAGAGATTTAATTCTGACTGCGCCTGTTTCAGTTTTAAGCGCGATTGCTCCAATTCTATCTGCATTTCCCCTGCCGTTTGTCTCCAACTATTCAACTGAGATTTTACCCATTCCTTTTCCGATTGAGTCGCATCTAATTTAGCTTGTACCTCCTGAGTCGATCGCTGCCAAGTTTCCACTTGCGCTGCCAACTGAGATTTTTCTGCTTGAGTTTGCTGTAAATGTGACTCTTTTTCTTCTAACTGAGACTGTAATTTATCCAGAGATTGGGTAAATTGTGCTTGTATCTGCTGTACTTGCTGGGCTAACTCTTTTGCTTCTGCGATAAAAGCCTCTTTTTGAGCCTCTAAAATAGTGGAGTTAGCTTCTGCATACTGGCGATATTGGTTAAAAATAATCTCCCTAGTGCGAGTAAAATCAGCACGGTTATGGCTACTTGTGTTAGTGCCATCATTTCTTTGGGTAAATTCGCAGGTAGTTTCTTTGATATGGGCTATGTCAAATTTGCGAGATAGCCGAATTATTAAATCCCAATCTTCATGGGTTGATAGGGTTTCATCAAATAAGCCCACTTCATCTAAGCAGGATTTTTCGTGCATTAGACATAAGTTAGGAGTGCAGTTACTCACTAAGATTTTGTCCTTGTCAAAGTCTAGGGAGTAGGGCACACTACGGTTAATTGTCACATATTCACCATTTTGTTTTTCCTGTTCTGCCATGACAGCATCGGTGTAGGCGATTTTATATTCGCTATTTTCTAGGAATTTTACCAGGGTTTCGATGTGATTGGGGTAGTAGATATCGTCGTCGTCTAAGTAGGCGATGTATTTACCACGGGCGGCGCGGATGCCAGTGTTACGGGCGGCGGATCGATCGAGAGCGCGATCGTGTTTTTTATAGACAATATTACCCTTAGTATTAAGGCGTGATATGACTGATTGTACGTCAACACCACCATCATTAACTACGATGATTTCTAATTCAGTAAAGGTTTGATTGAGGACACTTTGGATCGCTTGGGGAAGCATTTCTGGGCGGTTTTTAGTGGGGATGATGACACTAACAAGCGGGCGACCTCTGTTAACAGTTGATTGCCCTATTTGGCGATAGGGTAGTGCGTTTAGTTCTGATGGAGAAATAGCCACAGGAATGGAAGTTTTTGGGATGACACCCCGTTCAGTAATACCATATTCTTCTAGTATCTTTTGTGTTTCCTGTTGTCCGACACTTGAAGAATGTTCTAATCCTTGTGGATTTTCGTAGTATAATCCCAGGGGTTCTGGAATGCGAGCCAATTTTTCTGTTTTGCCAATTCTTAGCCAAAATTCGTAGTCACCAGCCGATGTAAATTCTGGGCGGAAGTAACCATATTTTTCATGCAGAGATTTTCTCCACATCGGTTGGGAACCTATAATACAGCGGCTCTCTAATTCGCTGTAGTTAAATGATGGCCAATTCCAGCGCCGATTAGCCTTAGTTGTTTCCCAAGTATCATTGGGAGTATTCGTGATTAATTGATCTGGATACACTAGACTAACTTCTGGTTGAGTATCTAGGTAGTTTGCCATAAATTCTAGGGCATCAGGACGCAGATGATCGTCAGTATTGGCATTAGTAATGTAAACGCCTCGCGCCATTTTAATTGCTCTGTTCCATGAGGCGTAGAGGGTTTCCCGTTCCGAGGTTTGTTCATAAATAATGTTGGGATATTTCGCCTGAAACTCCTTGACAATGGATTCCTCGTTTTGTTGCGATGCACTATCAATAATAACAATTTCTAGTTCACCTTTGTGATAAAGAGTTTGGTTGACTAGATTTTCTAAACAACTGCGTATGAATTTAGCAGAATTGTAAGTCGAGACAATCGCTGAGACTTTACAAGGATAACTTAGTTGTTGTATTGAATTATAAAGTTCAACGTTAACAGCTTTTGTGGCATACTGTTGTGGACAATACTTAATAATTTTAGTCCTTTTACTTCTATAAATTTTTTCCAAAATATATTCTCCTAATTCCACCAATGGGTGAAAACTATACCAATTATCATGTTCGTAATTGGGTGACTGTATTTCTTCAACCATTTCCGCATAAGAATTATAATTTAGGTAGTATTTTCCTATTTTCATGCCATACTTTCGCCAAGCCAAATCAGAAAAATTAGTAGGATGTACAACATGATAGGCTATTCTTGAATCGAGCAACTTTAAATTAATATTAGTGGGTAAAAGAGCAGCGGGCATCCAGTAGTCCCACCAAGGCATACCAATACAAAATGCCTCCGTTGGATATAAGTCTATAATAGAAGTGTCAAAGAAAAAATAATCAAAACCATATTCATACTTCCCTACTGTATTATCTATCCAATCAAGTGACTGTAGATAGACATCATCAATGGAAGCTATATCAATCCTATTACCAAATACAAGAGAATTGACTGATTCCTCGGCAATAAATAAACGAAAGTTAGAATCTGCTCTCAAACATATATCAGAATTGACAATGCCACCTATTCTTGTGCCATGTTGTCGTAGATACAGCAGGACATCATCAAGATATACCAATGGTCTGCCAGCCTCAGAATGTGCATCACGAGTGACGGCATGAAAAACTACATTCTGGTAAAGAGGTTGCAGTTGGTCAATTTCTGACTGTATATTTAATGAAACAATCGAAAACCCTAAAGCTTGCCAGCTATCTATCGCAACTCGTTGTTTTTCTTGATTTTTGGGTGCAATACTCGTCACAATTACTACATCATCTTTCTGATGGGATTGCCCCTCATGCTCTGCTTTTTCAAAGACTGTAACACTCGTTCTACCTCCGTTATTATCTTGCTGTTTATTGGAGGAATTATTATTCGCAAAAATATCTCCCAGGGGCAACCTAACAACGATTGGTTCTGGTGCAGGTGTTGATCTGGTGTATTCTCCATTCTCTAAAAGGAGTTCCTGATTCACAACCAACTCTACTTCCTGCATATATTTATCTATATACAGCTTTGAACGCTGACCTTCATAGGATCGAAAGCCACCTAAAAAGTCATCAATAGGGAATAACGACGCATACCGAGAGAAACGTACCCAAAGTTCAAAATCACCTGCAAGTTCGAGATCTAAATTTAGTTGGGAACCAGCTTGTTCCCAAAGCGAACGTTTCCAGAATGTACTTTCTTGTTGAATAAATCTTCGTCTTTCTCTAATTTCTTGGGTCAAGTTCAATAGATATTCTCTTGACCATTTTGGAATAGAGGATTCAAAGTAAGTAAATTTACCATCTCTATCCCATGAAGTAGCTCTACCAGTTAGCCACTTTATTTCTTGGTGGTTAGTAAAAGCTGATGCTACCTTAAAGAAAGCGTTGGAATGATATTTATCATCAGAATTTAGCCAGGCCATAATTTCGCCTGTAGTTTTTTTGAAACCATCATTAATGGCAATATATTGACCTCCATCTGGCTGACTTTGCCAGTAGCTCAAATACTTTTCATACTTTTTTATTATCTCAATTGAATTATCTTTACTGCCACCATCCATAATAATATATTCAAGATTCGGATAACCCTGTTCCAAAATAGATTGAATACATTCCTCTAAAAATTCCCCTTGGTTAAAAGAAGGTGTAACTATCGATATTTTAGGAACAGATTTTTGGACAATCAGACTTGCCGCCCCCCCCTTATTGTTTTTTTCTATGGGATTATTTAGTGAAGAAGATGGTATGCTTGAGATTGAATTAATACTATTAATTGATTCTTTCAAAACTTTTTTCTTTTCCCATAAAACATTATAAGAAAGTGGTTTACCAAATAATTGATAGCTTTGGTGAGTAACAGGTTCCCACATCATATTGTAAGCAGCTTCGGACATTACATATAAATCTCGATCTTTTTGCATTTCGGCAAATGGGATCATCTGATTAACCGTTTCAATGTTTTGAAAAATATATAGTAGAAGTTTGTTTGTCCAAACATTTGTCCGCACACCTTCTTTTTCGCTAACAACATCAAATAAATGGAGAGAAAGACCCCCAGCTTTTAAAACTCGATTGATATCATCACAGACATTTTTAAAAGTCTCCTCTGTTTCTGGATAGACGTGCTCTAATGTTGAGAGACTGAATACACAATCGAAATAATTATCGGGAAGTTCAGGGCTGAATTCTCCCATATAGGCAGAAACAAGGTGATAACCTTGGTCATCAGAGATTTGCAATGGGCCATTGCCCACCCCTTCAAACTTATCGACATTCCAGATTTCGTATTGCTGTTTCAATGCTTCAATAATACGAGAGTTCCCCCCCCCAACTTCTAACAGTTTTGAACCAAGAGGTAGATTATCAACGATGAAGTTATAGACGAAAATATCTTGATATAACTTCAAATTAGCTAGGTTATGATCTACACCAATATGTTCGCCGAATCTAGGAAGTTTATAAAGGTGGCTTTGCTTTGAATATGTAAAATCTTGAAAGTCATTCCACATAGTTGTAAGATTCATGTTTCCCTCTGTTTTATTTTTTGATTTAGATTTAAACTCAGTTTCTGATTAGAAAGACTACATCAAACTCCCATTCCCAGTTAAAGTTGTTGTAGCAGGTAAAACCAGTAAACATATCTAGTATATCCTGAAGACGAAAATCATGGTGATGATATTTATTGTAGTGAGTTGTCTTTTTGGAGGGATATGTCAAAATCACATGGTTGATATGATTGCGATTAACAAAGTTGGGCAGTATTGCAATATCTTCTATGTGTTCAATTGTTTCCACGGAAATGAGCATATCAATTTTCTGGTTAGCTGTCCAGGTTTCCAATTGAGCTAGATAAAATTCTGTTTTATCGTTTTTATACTCATTTTCAGCATAAGAAATTATCTGAGAGTCCGAGTCTAAACCTATTACCAATTCAACATCAGGATTGGTTGCCAGCAAATAACTACCATACCCACATCCACAGGCTGCATCAACTACAACTCCTTTAGCAAATTGACGCAATAGGGCATATCGCTCTATATGGCGTTCAAGCCGAATTTGAGATTCTGTTTTTAACAGTAACTCACGACTGATATACAAGTGCAAGTCTACCTTTTTTTCTGTCTCGTCATTAACTGACAATGCTTCGGGAGTAGACTCAGACTGAGGTACTATTTCCGAAGGTATTGAAAGGTTCAATTTTGTTGAAGCCTCAGAACGATTATTGATATCTTTCATGATTTCATCCCAAATTTTGTTAAAAATAACTTCCCAGTTGTGTTCTTGCTCAATTTGCTTTCGCACTCCACAACTACGTTCTAAAAGATCGGATTCAGGCAAGTTGAGCGCCCACTCAATAATTTCTTTGTTTTCTTTTGGGTCGTGAGTTAGATAAATAGCATAAGGGCTAGAAAATCCGCTTTCAGGAGTGACTAAAGGAACCAATCCTCTCGCACAATTTTCTAGGATAGTGGTAGCTTGAGCATCCATATTAGCAGTATGAATGTAGAAATCGCAATGATTAATTACAAACTCATTGAAACCGGGATCTTTGTTGTCGATAATGCCCAAGGAGTAAAAGCTATAATTATTGCCCTCTATGGGATAAGTTACTAGCCCTTTTCCTTCTCTCAGATTTTTACCACCTACATATAAGTTCGTTTTTAGACCTTCTACACTTCGGCAGGTAATATCAAATCTTTTATAGCCCTGTAGAGAACTAATATGTAATAGATTACGCTCTCCAATCGGATTAAATTTTTTCTTATATTTCCCCCTCACCAAGCTATGGGATGCACAGCCCATATTGACGTGAATCAGCTTATCTTTTATTTCATGCACAAAAGATCCTGGTTCTTTTTCGTAACTTTTTTTAATCCATATCTCTCCACACAAGGCAAATATCTTTTGTGCCGATCTTAATTGGGTGACAAAATAAGGCATATTGCCGCCTGCGTAATCAGCAGGATTCGGATTATCCCAAGCAGGAACCCAAGGGGTTAGGATATAAGTATTGGGATGATACTCCTCTGTTGGAAGCAGGGAATTCTCTTTAACCCAGTTCAACCTGTTAGGATCTCTTGGTACATCCCAAGTCGGATGACCCAAAAGGATATCTTTGGGATTATCAGTAACTCTCCCTGCTCCCCAAAAAGATTGGTGAAAGGAGACTCTCTTGCTCAAATAATAGTTAGCCCACTTTGCAATTTCTGCATTGGCATCTTCATAAAGTGTATAACACCCTTCATAGGGTGCATAGTTACACCAAAAAAAATGAAGCACGGTTTCCATATCCATATCAAATTCCTCGTGTTTACTTGAAAGCAAAATAAATTTAGACTATGAAAATTGATTGAATTTACCTTTATCTGTTGAGATAATTTTATGTTTGGCTTGTTCAAACAAAAGTTTAAACTTGTCTAATTTCTCTCTCGCCCTCTCTAAATTAAGTTGGAATAACTCATCGGCTTCTTGCCGTTCGTCTTTTAACCATCCATATATCTTCAAAACATCTTGCAATTCTAAGTTTAATTGCTTAATGGTATTCACCTGTAATTTTTTCCTATGATCTCCCGGTTTAACTTGCCTTTTATGAGAATAAATATTCTCCTCTACTTCAAATTGAGCTCCATCTATTAGCTTGTTTATTAGCTGTTCACTAGGCTTGATTTGGAGATATTTGAACACTTCACTCAGCCATGTGGGGAAATCTGTAACCATATCTTCATAACTCATAAACAATACATTGTTTTTGCCAAAGAGACATTTTGCATAAGTCTCATAAGTTGTCTTAAACCCCTGAGATTGTTCTATGACAAAATCATCTATAGTTTTCTCTCTTGTCTTTTTTCTGTGCGACTGCATCCCTGTATTCCTGCTTTCTGGTATGTAATGACTATATGCGACAGAAAAATAAAACGACGTAAGGACATCTCTGGGATCTCTCAACATTAGAATCACCTTGTATTTCTCCATTTCAGGTATCGGGTAATATTGTCTGAACGGCCCGTAAATATGACCAGTTGTTTTGAACATATTATTAATTGTTTCAGAGTCATTGCCGGAAAATAATTCCCCTAAAGATTGACCCTTTAGCCACAAATCGCCTTCATAGTCTATATAAGTCATACCTACATCCTCTGCCAGCTTCTGCAAAATTTGACGAGCATAGACGGAAGCGCATTTGTGAGCAGTGAACCAAATAATACTCTGATTTGTAGTCATAATTTCTATCCCTTATTCTGGAGGAAGTTCCACAGCCAGACGATAAGCGGCGATCGCGTCTTCTATATTACCTACTTTCGCGAAGGCAATACCCAAGTTTTGGTAAGATTGGTGATAGGTTGGCTCAATTTCTATGGCTCGTTGGTAGTGAACTATAGCCTCATCCCATCTTTCTGCATTAGCTAAATTATCTCCCGCCTTAACCCAAACTTCCGGTTTATGATAAAGATCCTCACTATTCTCTAATTCTAGCTCTAACGCGATCGCTTTTTCTAAAGACGCGATCGCCTCTGTTTTTTTGTCCAACTGTAACCATACTTGCGCTAACTTTCTATAAGTTTCTACAGAGTTAGGTGACAAAGCAATAGACCTTTGATAATAGGCTATAGACTCAGGCCAACTCTTTCGTTCCGCATACAGCATTCCCATTTTAGCATGGAATTCATCTGATTCGTGGTCTATTTCCACAACCTTATTACTGCCCGAATCACTTAGCTTGTTGTTTATTTTTTCCAGCATATTGACGCACTCACTGTGTATTTCATAGATTCGACATAATATTGATTTATCCTTGGGTTTCTCCAAAAGAAGGAACTGGCTAAGAAGAAAAGTTTAACTAATCTTACATTAATCTTTGGGTTCGTTTCAATGGAAAAATCGTCATCCTGAAGTTACCTAATCACAACATTACTCAGTGCTTACTTACAGTAACTCTCTGTTGAATCAGCTTTTTCCACTCTGGCGAGTTAGTCAATGCGTAGCTATCAAAATCATGCCCCTTTTCTGATGAAAATTTAGCAAAACTTTCCAACCAGTTGACCACAGACTCGGTTCGTGAAATAGGTGTGAATTTCAAAGACTCCTGCAAACACTGTTGCATTTTCTTCAAATCGCCACTTTGGTAAGCATACCACGCATCCCATACCCGCAACTTATACTCAGTTGCAGTTGTTGACTGCGGTTCAGTGGTTACATCCTGATGTTGTAACCGAGTCCTGACTAATTCTACCTGAGTCTGAGAGAATTGAGATTTTAATTGTTCCACTTCCCCCTGAGTTTGATGCAGTTGAGATTTTAATTGTTCCAATTCCCCCTTAGTTTGATGCCGTTGAGACTCGGAGTGTTCTAATTCGGCCTGAGTTTGATGCCGTTGAGACTCGGAGTGTTCTAATTCGGCCTGAGTTTGATGCAATTGAGACTGGTATTGTTCCAATTCTCCTTGAAGTTGGTGAATTTGGGAGTAAGTCTGTTTTAACTCACTTCTCTTCTCATGTATTTGTGACTGAAACTTTTTCAACATAGTGTGACTTTGCTTCACCTCCAACTGAGACTGTTCTAATTCCCCTTGAAGATGGTATAATTGATGATAAACTCGCTTTAACTCATTTTTATTTTGATAAAGTTGTGATTGAGACTCTCTCAAGAGGCCCTGGGTTTCGTCCACTTGCGACTGGGAATGCCGGAAGAGGCTCTGGGTTTCGTCCACTTGGGACTGGGAATGCTGCAATTGAGCTTTAATCTGATGGAGTTCAGATTGACTCTTGCCTAATTCAGCCTGAGTCTGGTGCAGTTGAAAGCGACTTCTTTCTTCTTCCCACTGAGATTGATAAAGTTGGGACTTTGTTTGTGCCAATTCTGTTTGAGTCTCGTGTAGTTTACCTTGAGACTGTTCTAATACTGCATGAGTTTGGTGCAGTTGTTCCTGCAACTGTTCAGCTATAGTCTGAAATTCACCTAACTCCTCTTTCGACTCTTGTAACTCAGATTGAGTTTGATGCAGTTGAGACTCGGACTGTTCCAATTCTGCCTGAGTTTGAGAAAGTTGGGACTTCGTTTGTACCAGTTCTGTTTGAGTCTCGTGCAGTTTACCTTGAGACTGTTCTAATACTGCATGAGTTTGGTGCAGTTGTTCCTGCAACTGTTCAGCTATAGTCTGAAATTCACCTAACTCCTCTTTCGACTCTTGTAACTCAGATTGAGTTTGATGCAGTTGAGACTCGGACTGTTCCAATTCTGCCTGAGTTTGATGCAGTTGAGACACAGACTGTTCCAATTCTGCCTGAGTCTGATGCAGTTGAGACTCGGATTGTTCTAATTCCCCCTGAGTCTGATGCAGTTGACCTTGATACTCTTGCAACAGTGTCTCAGCTTGTTGCATTTGATCTTGAAATTGTTCCAATACTTCCTGAGTTTGATGCAGTTGAGACTGGGACTGTTCTAATTCTGCCTGAGTCTGATGCAGTTGAAACTGGGATTGAGAACGAAGCTGCTGTAATTCTCCCTTATGCTGCTCCAATTCCTGTCTCAAAAAATGTAACTGAAACTTATAAACTTCTTCTTCTTCAGAACCAGGACTTTTGGCAACGTTATCTCCTGTGCCAATATTAGTCGAGTTAGACGCGCTTATTTCATAATAAGGGCTGCAAATTTTCCGAACTTCGTCCTCTGGCAAAGTCAACTTTCTAAAACTAATAATATTTCCATACCCCCCATTTTGATAAAAAATATTATCCGGCTCTAAATTCGATCCTTGTAAATCAAAGACTTTAGCTTCAGTATCTAAAGCATTATCCACCATAACACTGAAACCATATCCACATTCTTTTAATACGTTAAGACACTCCACCGTAGCACTAAAAAACTTTGGCGACCAACCATGTTGACCGGTTGCCCTGGTACTCCACCCACCATACTCAAACATAACTACACTCGGCAACCAAGCTTTCGGTAATTCCCTAAAAGCTTTAATAACAGTTGACTCCGCACCCTCAATATCTAATTTTAAACAAGTTACTTTCTCAGCATTGAAGTTTAATAATAACTTAGATAACGTTAATGATTGTACTTCCCGTGTTTCTGTAGAAACACCAAACCAGTCCGGTTCAAGAGAAGCATAATTACTATCCAAACCAGCAGCCACATTTCCTAAATGAATAGTTTTAGTGCCGTTGACATCTGACAGACAGGCTTCTATCAAAGTGATGCCGTCATATTGACACAAAACCCGCACTCCGTCCACAGGTAGGGGTTCAACTGCGATAGTTTTAAATCCCAGCATGGAAAACATCTCGCAGTAAAAGGCAAATGTCCCCACCCCAACGTCAATACAAATTCCCTCTCTATTCTCATCAACCAGTGGGAGAGTATAACTTAAAATTCTTTGACAACAAGCTTCAACGCGCATTTCAGATCCTCCTTATGATTCAGATTACATAAATTACTATCTAATAAATATTCTATTTTTAACTTCCAGTCGCCCTAGGACAACGTACTCCTAAAATGGCTTTCCAGAAGCATACCACAAATGAGGACTATTTTTGCCCGATCGCCCCCAATGAACTCCAAATGAACTCCAGCCGTTGCCTTCCCAAGGATATCAGACTTCAGGCCTCTGAGGAGGTTCCTGCAAAATCTGGTATTATAGATGGGCGATCGCCCCCAAGTCCCAGCCCATCAAACTTACCATATATATTACCCCAAAAATCAACACACGAGGACGATCGAACTTAAGCGATCGATCAACACCCGCGATCGGGTAAACTAGAAGGGGCGATCGCACCCAACCCCCGTGCCCTTGACTCAAACCCCAAATTAAACTATATCGAGATTGAGTAAATCTTTAAGGAGAGAAGTTGACTATGGATTTTTGGCAAGTACGGAGAGACATTGCTTTTCAATACCTAAGCGGCGAAGGAATTGAAATAGGAGCCCTTCATGCCCCTCTGGAAGTTCCGGCAGGGGTGAAGGTTCATTACGTTGATCGAATGTCTGTAAGCGATTTAAGGAAGCAGTACCCAGAGTTAGCGACGGTTAATCTAGTAGAAGCGGACATTGTAGATAATGGTGAAACTCTGTCATCCATAGCTGACAACTCTTGGGATTTTGTCATTGCAAATCACATGATAGAACACTGTCAAAATCCGATCGGCACTCTGGAAAACTTTTTGAGAGTTCTGAAACCGGGAGGACTTGTGTATATGGGAGTACCAGACAAACGCCATACATTTGACATCGATCGCCCCCTGACTTCCCTCGATCATCTAGTTCGGGACTACAACGAAGGCCCAGAATGGTCTAAGCTAGGTCACTATGAGGAATTTATCAGGCTAGTTGACAAATCTCCAGAAGAACAAGTGGCTGCACGGATGCAGCATCTACTAGATATAGATTACAGCATTCATTTTCATGTCTGGACCGCAGAGAGTTTCCCCGAATTGCTCGAATACTGTCAGAAACAGCTAGGCTTTTGTTTTACTATAGAATTCTCCCAAGAAAATTCTATGGAAGTTATTATGATTCTCAGGAAAACAGCAAATTGACAGCGAGCCTAATACAGCGGTTCCCGCTCTTTCGAGGTACAGTAGCAGCAATTAAATTTCCCAATTTTTTAAAGGTTGGCGATCGATTAAGTGTACCGCATAACAGCGGGAAGTGCTGTATTTGATCAATCTCAGTTCAGCTTGACAGAATATACAGGTTTAGTTAAATTTTCTGCTGTTTCAGGTTTAGCTAAATCTTATACTCTTAGTGGGTTCTTTCAAAACATCATCTATGAAAACAACGTTACGCAATTACTAAAGTTATGGCCATCTTAGAGCAAGACGAGAACCTAATATTAGCGATCGACCATTCATGGTCTGATGACTGCGGACTGGGAATCCAAGGATGGATTGTGGGCAAAAAAGAAGGTGTTCTCGATGAAGTAGTAGTTGGCGCGGGCGATACCTTCGTCCCCATCTCCGCTTGGTATCCCCGCCCTGATGTAGCCGCAGCCTACCCCCAATACAATAGCAACCCCAACTGCGGCTTCATTGTCTACCTACCTCGGACTGCAAAACATCAACTTACTTTCCAGGCAAAAGCTGAAGGCATAACATACAGCAAAAATGTAACCTTTGCCGGTTCAAAGCCGTCAGTATACGATTTTGCAACTTTCACCAATGACGGTAACGGTATTTTCCTTGATTTCATGAATCGGGTTAATAACAATAATCTCCGGGTTCTAGAAATTGGCTCGCGCATCGTAAGTCCTGGAAGCAGCAGCAAAAGAGGTTTATTTCCCGGCGCAGCATCCTACACTGGATTTGACTACTATCCAGATGGCAACACAGATGTAGTTGGGGATGCTCACAAACTCTCTCAATACTTCAGTAACCAGAAGTTTGATGCCATCTTTTCTGCATCTGTATTTGAACACTTAGCAATGCCTTGGGTAGTAGCAATGGAAATTAACAAGTTGCTAGCAGTCGGTGGAATAACATTCCACAGTACCCACTTTGCCTGGCCTCTTCACGAGAGACCTTGGGACTTCTGGCGTTTCTCTGACGAGGGTCTTAAAGTTTTATTTTCTCAGGCTCTAGGATTTGAAGTAATCAGGTCTGACCTTTATGCTCCTTTACGAATGCACTTAGACACCATGATACCAGGTCAAGAAACACTAACAACTCAGCCAGCCTTTGGAGGAGTTGCCATCCTTGCCCAAAAAGTAGGTGAAATTAATTCAGAAAAATTTAGATGGGATGTAACGCTAACAGATATTTTGACATCTGAAAGCCACTACCCGAAGCCAGCAGCTTAACTGTTCGGATTGTTTTATTCTCTAACAACGGTCATAGTTTCCCCTAGCTTTTGTCACTGGGGGAAGCAGAAAACCAATTGATTGCTTCAGTCAGTTCTTCTTCTTCAAATATTTCATAAGCTGATGGCAGCAAGTACCGCTGACCAAGGCGGCTAGTAGCAAAACTGTATTGAGGATAAATCGTTTGTTGTTTGTCCTCATGCCGAACTTCGATAATAGCAGCAAACTCTTGGACAACACCTTTATAATATCGAATTGCAAATTCAAGCTGAACCTTCTGCTTGTACAGCTCGACTAATATATGGGGTGGAACAACGTATACAATTTCTTTGAGATACCACCTAGCCCCAAGCGACACTGACCACAAGTCTGCAAACCAAACGCAGAGGTGCATATAGTTATCCTCTTGGTAGTGATTCGTCTGCCCGTAAATAAATGATGAATTATGCCAAACATAGGGTGTCCAGAACTCTAATTTAGCACCGTCAATGCAAACACGACTAACTTCTTGGAATAGATGTATCGGGTCAGTCAAATGTTCTAAGGTATAGGATGAGTGAACGTATTCAACACTGCGATCAGGGAAGGGCAATATATCAGTCTGTATGTTAAGTACGTGGTCAACAATGCCAGGGATATCAGAGCAATCTAATCCAATTGTTCCCGGTTTTTTGTTGCCGCCGCAGCCTAGATCTAATTTAAAATATTCCTGGTGAATTGTGACTGGTTCAAGTTGTAATTGAATTAAGTCATTTTCGGTTAACTCGTTCTTAATTAACTTGAGGCTTTCTTCCGAATTATCCAAATTGTTAACTATTTTAATAACCTTGTCATAAATTACTTTCCAATCACAATCATAGTTTTGCCATCCCCACTGTGAATTGGTGACATCAATAATAGAATCAACAGGGACAGGGACAGGATCTACAGAATTTTCGCGCACCTCTAACCAAAAAGGTAGTTGCGAATAATGTCCACGATCCGAGTGAGCTACTCCAGGCTTGTTAGCGATCCAAGTCACCAACGTTAATCCAGAACCAATAACAGCTATGTATGTATCGACCCTGCTAGCCCAGACAATTGTTTCATAGACGGGACATTCAAGCGCATTGTATGTCTTAACATTTGGAGAAATGAGAGCCTGTATTTGCTCCATATAGACTTTCTCTGTGGAAAAGCCATCAAAAACAACTGCCATATCTGGATAATCTTCAAATATTTTTGTGATGATATTTGCATATCCTTCTACTTGTGATATCCAAGCCTTATTATGGCTGCGAAGATTAATCCATAGAAGTGGAAAATGTTTCTTAGCTGCTTCTACGTTTTGCAAAAATGACTGATTGCACTTATTGACAGCGGCAGTCTGAATTCGTATCGCTAAATCATCTTTGATAAATGACTGAGTTGCATAGAGAGCGAAGTAGTTGTTTTCTAATACGGTTTTAAAAAGACTGTTATTATCAGATAAGCGGACAATTTTTTCTGGCGAAATTTCTGGAAAAATTGCGTCTAGCTCAAGATATTCATTAGATCCTATTAAAAATTTATCGATTTTATGCAACAGGTTATTTTCATATAGATAATAAAGTCCACTGATTTGATTCCAGAAATAGTGACCTAAATTGGGAATAGTGCCGACAATAGCAACAACTTCTTTTGTTTTTTCATTAGACATATAAGATTTGATATGCCGCCAAAAAGTGACCGCATGAGCCTTAAATTGATTGATAATTTTTTCAGAACTCAGCCAGGTACTCCATTCATCAGACAATTTAATTACCAGATCTAATCTTGGAAAATAAACACATATCTTGACACCGCCCCAACCCCCCACAATCAGGTAAAATACTTCGGTGCTTTGAAATTGATAAATCAATATCGGTACAGTAGGATCATGTTGGATATAAAATGAACGATCGCTTCTAAGTACCCGACCTGTAAATGGGCAAGCTGAATAAATATAACCTGTTTCTACTATACTTTGCTGAAAATCGTTGGTCGCATTAAGCAAATTCCATGAAGAAAAATTGGACTTTTTAATATTTTTCTTGGCTATATTTATACCTTTAAATTCTTGAAAGTGATTTATATATATCTCTTCTAAAGCTAAAGAGTCTTGTTTGATCAACTCCAAGTTGGCTAAGGAAAAGTTTTCCTCTTCAAGAATCGTCTTTTGTGATTCATTCAAGTCAGTTAAAGATACCATTTTCATGACGGTATATTTGCTTGTCTGACTGAAGTATGTGCAGGCATCTTCTAGTTTAATTTCAGCTTGACCATCTATATCTGTCTCACGCAAAGGAGCCAGTTGATTCAAACCCTTCCAAATATTTTCATAAATTTCTGCCTCGCTGGGTTGTTTCTGGGCTTTTTGGAAGCAGGCCACAGCTTCATCTAACTGACCTTGTGCCGCTAAAATAATTGATAATTTATAGGACACACTGGCATAGTTAGGAGTAATTTCCAAAACCTTGCGGTAGTAAGCGATCGCTTCTTCCCACCTCTCCTGTTGTTCTAAAAGCACAGCTAAACTCAAGTAAGCTTCTTCGGCTACGGGTGGGAGAGTTAAGGCATATTGGTCAGTTATTAAACCATCAATTACTGCTCCTGTTGGCAAAAATTCAACAGCACGACTGTACGCCTGATTTGCCTTCTCCTGTTGACCTTTCAATTCCAGGATGCAACCCAAATTAAAGTAGTATAAAAAAGTTGCATTGGTGTTCGGTTTTGGTTGATAGACAAGAGTCATTTCAATACAGCTTACTGAAAATGCTGACCCGGTAGAAAAGAAACGAAACTCTGTTCTGTGACCTTCAATAAAGTCCAAGTAAAATTCAAGAGAGGTTTGATGGCTATCAACCTTGGATTCATACAAAACATAAGGACAAGGAGACACCACATCAAATTTGAAACTTTGCTCGGAGTCTTGTCCCTCCGTCATCTCTAAACTGTTCTCTGGGAAATTGAAGCCCACTCTAACGCGGTACAACCCATCGGGAATGTCTATATAAGGCCCGTAAAAAACAAAGCCTTGGTTGCCCTTCAAGCTTAAATACCCTTCACTGGTTTCCTCAACGTTGTTTCCGGGAAAAATAGCTAATTCTCTGGCATGAATTTGCCGAAAATTTATCGCTTCCAAACCATCTAAAAAGCATTTTGATGGCAAGTCTGGATTGATGGCAATGACTCGGTGATAACAAGAAATTGCACCCTCCAAATCACCCTGATTTATCAACTTTTCTCCTAATTCGTAGTAAGACTCAAAATTTTCGATATCCATCACCAATTTCTCCTAATTATTTATTAGACTATTACTCTTAAGTAATAAATTGTCAATTTATTACAGTTACTATGCTTGATCTGAATTTGTTACCAATATTTTTTAACTTCTTTAATCCACAATTCACACAAACGAACTTCTATTTCGCTTAGAAACTTATTTTGATTGAGATAAGAATACATCTCAAGCATTAACTCGCAAGCATCGCCAGCATCACTTGTAAAATTTTCCAGTAAGTCAATTAAATTGTGAACCTGAGTATACAAAGGAATTTCATCACTAAAATCTTTCATCAGGTTGTGTTCATTTCTCAACTGGTACACTGAAGGCGATAGAAATAGAACACTGGAGTTTATGCACCATAGAAGTCTCTGAGCAATGTAGCTTTTCCAGATATCGGTAACACGACTACTCACACCAATAGGCAGCAACATTAGAGGAAAAGCTTCCTTGTAAAATAAAGTATTCTGCGTATTGAAAGGACTGTAACATCCGGGCGAAAGTGACAACTTCTTATCCGATTCAAACTTAATATTTTCATCGCCAACCGTCAAACGATAAATAGCATCTACATCGGGGTCTAAGTCTGCTAGCCCTTGCTGGACGTAACAAGTAACCTCTTTTTCTGTGGTTAGCTTCTCATCGAAAAAACTATTAACTTTGTCAAGGGGCAAACCTCTGGGCCATATTTTTTTATTTGTAAAGTAAGAATAGACATTAACTGCACCTTTAACGTCTAACGCTGGAGTCTTTACCAGGGAAGGGACGAAATTGGGGTACTTGTCATCATAGGGAATATTGTCGTCGTCTGTTTCCGCGATCGCTTCTGCACCCAGACGCATAGCATATAAGTATCCTAAATTCTTGCGGGAGTAATGATTCATAGGAATCAGAGAAGCTAGCTCGCCAAAATCTTCGCATTGCTGCTCTACATTAAAGTAGTCAGCCCCCGGCAACTCAAAATCTCTAGGAGTTTTTTTATCCCCAATTACAATAATTTTCCACCCTAAATCTAGCAAGATATCTCTATATTTTAATAGAGCAGTAGTTGGTTTATTAATTGTTGTTATAACTAATGATTTCACGGCTTAAACCTCAAATTTTTTATATAACTGAAACACTACCGATCTTCGCCCAGACTATCATCCACACCACGTTCTGCGTATTAATAATCTGGTTACAACCTGGATATTATCACATAATACCAGCCAAGTCAAGCAAATTGTACCTTTTTTCTCCACCAACTTTTCAACCAGATGACTACTACCTATGGCACTTAAAATAATTATCTCGTCAGCCTGTTTGAATTTTATATCAAACTGACACAAAAAAACCTAACAGGCTCAACAAACTCGCTTTCATATATACGATCGATCACATAACCCAATTTAGATATATCAGCCGGAATCCCGTCCTTCATCTTTCGATAATCCCGATCGCCACTAATCACTCCTTGGTTAGTATAAGCAATCCACTGACCCCGATATTTCTTCAACTCACGGCGATTAGCATTATACCACTCCTTAGCCGTTGGATATTCTGCTTCCATATGTTCACCCCATAATTTTCCCTCAAATCATCCTCGCCTCCACCATCATCCGCACCACATCGTGCATCTTATACTTCGCCTCCCATCCCAACTTTTCCTTCGCCTTAGCCGGATTCCCCCTCCCCACAGCAATATCCGTCAGCCTGTAAAGACTCGCATCCGTCACCAAATGCTCCCGCCAATCCAAACCCGCACAAACAAAAGCCGTCTGCACAAACTCTTCCAAAGCAAAACTAGCACCCGTAGCAATTACATAATCCTCCGGTTCATCCTGCTGCAACATCAAATACATTGCTTCCACATATTCCGGTGCCCAACCCCAATCTCGATGCACTGAAATATTACCTAAATGCAGTTTTTCGGAACTCCCCGCAGCAATTCGACACACAACTGATACAATCTTTTGTGTTACGAATCTCTCCGGCCGCAGCGGCGATTCGTGATTGAAAAGAATACCAGAACACGCAAACAAATTGTACGCTTCCCGATAATTTGCTACTTCCCAAAATGCTGTTGCTTTTGCCACCGCGTAAGGACTTCTGGGACGAAATGGCGTATTTTCATCCGCTGGATTGCCTCCGGTATCCCCAAAACATTCGCTGGAACTGGCATTATAAAATTTAATTTTGCCGCCTGTAAATCGAATCGCTTCTAACAGATTCAATGTGCCTGTGGCAATGCTTTCGAGAGTTTCTACAGGTTGTTCAAAAGACAAGCCGACGGAACTTTGACCGGCTAAATTGTACACTTCGTCGGGCTGAATTTTCGCTAGTACCTGCAAGACGCTGCGAAAATCGTTGAGAGACATGGATTCTAGTTTTACTCTGTCCCGGATTCCCAAACGGGCTAGGTTCCCGAAACTAGACATTTGGGCGTCTCTGGAAGTGCCGGAAACTTGATAACCTCGATCGAGAAGCAGTTTAGCTAAATAAGCTCCGTCTTGACCGGATATACCAGAAATTAATGCTTTTTTCATAAAATTGTTGATCTTGATGATTCGGCGGTTGAAACCGCGACTACACAAACTTTCGTCTGCCTCCGCAGACTAAGACAGGAATTACGCAAAGCCTGTGTGTCATGCTGAGTGAAACGAAGCATCTCGCTCGATTCTCTCGAACATAGTGAATGAGTAGAATCTCCTGTGTCATGCTGAGTGAAACTCAGCATCTCGCTCGATGGCATCGAACATAGTGAATGAGTAGAATCTCCTGTGTCATGCTGAGTGAAACTCAGCATCTCGCTCGATGCTCTCGAACATAGTGAATGAGTAGAATCCCCTGTGTCATGCTGAGTGAAACTCAGCATCTCGCTCGATGCTTCGCAACGCTTGCGTATGACAGAATTACAGTAATGGTTCCGCTCAGAATCACAGAATTATAGTAATACGCAGAGCCCCGACTTATTGAAGAAGTCGGGGCTCTAGGGGAGCTAACCGACAGTTACTAACCTTCCCACCTTTCGGCGACTAATTCAGCCAAGTCAACCACCCGCTGACTGTAGCCCCACTCATTATCGTACCAAGCCAACACCTTCACCATGTCGCCGTCCATCACCAGCGTCAAGCTGGAATCCAGAATCGAAGAAGCATCATTTCCCCGATAGTCGCAAGAAACCAAAGGCAAGTCGTTGTACTCCAAAATCCCTTTGAGTGGGCCTTCGGCAGCTTCCTTGAACACTTGATTTACTTGCTCGGCAAAAGTCTTTTTCTCTACCTGAGCCACAAAATCCACTACGGAGACATTGGGAGTCGGCACGCGCATTGCTATACCGTTTAACTTTCCCTTCAATTCTGGAATCACCAAAGCCACAGCTTGAGCCGCACCAGTAGAAGTCGGCACAATATTCATCGCTGCCGCCCTGGCCCGCCGCAAGTCGCGGTGGCTAGCATCCAGCAAGCGTTGGTCGCCAGTATAGCTGTGGGTAGTGGTCATCATGCCTTTGATGATGCCAAAATTTTCGTGAAGTACCTTCAGCACAGGAGCTAGACAGTTGGTAGTACAGCTAGCATTGCTGATGACTGTGTAGTCACTATGCTTGTAGTTGTGGTGATTAACTCCCATCACGAAAGTGCCAACTTCCGGGCCCTTGCCTGGAGCTGTAATTAGCACTTTTTTAGCGCCGGCAGTGATATGCTTCGATGCACCAGCCTGGTCAACGAAGACGCCGGTCGCTTCAATAATCAGATCAATACCCCACTCTTTCCAAGGCAAGTTTAGCGGGTTGCGATCGCTCACGCATTTAACTGTCTTGCCGTTGAGAGTAATCGAATTTTCATCCGTACTGATGTCCACACCCTTCAACGTTCCCATCATGGAATCGTATCTCAGCAAGTGAGCATTAGTTTTCGGATCGGAAGTGTCATTAATAGCAACCAGCTCAAGCTGGCTGTTTTCTCTGCCCAGCCAGCAGCGCGCAAAACTGCGCCCAATACGCCCAAAACCGTTGATCGCGACTCGAATCACCTTAGTACCTCCTAACGATGGCAGCCCCTAACTTAGGGTAAAATTTTGGAAAAATTTAAGAATTGACTATGAAAGAAGATCATATCGCAAAGGCTGATCCTTTCTCACTTTTTGTCTACACTGCACAATCAGTTATGATCCCCAATTCCCAACACCCTTTTTTTATGAGTAAAGCTGATGAGTCATAATATAAGTCTCGATCGCCTCTGGGACTAAATGCCCGATCGAACGACCTTGACTATAGTACCAACGGATCGAACTCGACGAAACCTCGATCGCAGGCATAGCCAAAACCTGCCAGCGAATTTGCACAGCCCTGAGACTCATCTGTGTCGCCACAACAGAGCAAACATGATTCGTCTGAATCAGTATTTTATCCTCCGCAGAGTCGATCGACCTTCCCATCTGCCCCACCTCAACACCCCCACTGCCGCGTCCGGCCACCAACCACTCACACAACCCCCCAATTTCCCCGCACCGGGGCCATTTTGGCAAAGTTTGGAAGGCATCAGCACCAATAATCCAGTAGAGTTGAGCCTCTGTCGCCAAATTTTGCAAATACAGCAAAGAGTCGATCGCAGCACTAGGAGAGGGATTGGTATCTAGGGGTAAAAGTCCAAAATCCGGTCGCTCTGCCGTCGCCAGAGCCACCATTTCCCGCCACTTGTTAAAAATTGCCAAAACACTGTGCGACTTGTGAGGAGTGGCGCGATCGACCGACCAGATTACGCGATCGAGCGCAAATTGACTGGTCGCCATCTGGGCCATCAACAAATGCCCCCAGTGAACCGGAGCGAAAGTCCCCCCCAAAATCGCTACTTTTTCCATACAAAGTGGTAGTCTTGTTGACACTCCCGGGCGTGAACGCACGGGGATTCTTGGTTCAACGAGTGCGCTTACCTTAGCTTAGTTGCCCGAACTATGACAGAGGCGTGTCTCTCCCCAAGCGTTTTGCTCCCTTGCAGAAGCCAGTTTCAGCGTGCCCCGCTGTACTGTAGAAACCAGAAAAAACTCTTAGTCTCCGTACTTAATGCTTGCAGCTTTTACCCGATTCAAGCTCTTCCCATCGGAATGGTTCGACACATCGGCGGAGTTGATCCTGAGCCCAACGACTGCGTTTACCCGCTCGCGTAGCGGCGCACGCTCGCGTAGCGGCGCACGCTCGCGTAGTCGAAGTGTCGAAGTGTCGAAGGGCGAGCGTGCAACGCTTCGCGAACCTTCCACCGCCTAACTTCAGAATTCATCGGTGCATTGCCGATCGCGCCTAGGTTTTGAGAGTGGTTGATGACCCTGGTTCCACTAGGATGAGTGTAGCATTTACCTACACAAATGAGCGAAAAACAACTGAGTATTAGACTTCCAGAACATGAAATGAAAATACTTGAGCGAAATGCAAAGATTGCCAAACGAACTAAGACGGATGTTATTCGAGAGTTCATCCGCACATTGTCACAAAAGCCGTCCTAGAAGGACAGGGCTTTAGACCCATTAAAATCGGTAAGTCTTTGTGGGTTTCAACCCACATCGGGCGTAAAAACATCGCGGGGCCTTTGCTGCCGTATCCCAACACAGCAAGGGGATGGAAAAAAATCCTACAGGAATATGCGATCGCCAGAAAATAGTTGGTTGTCCCCGCCCACAGACCCCCATCCTCCCTGACCTGCAAAATTCGAGCAGAGACTGTTCCGGAAAACAACACCGTACCAAGTCATATAGGATACAAAACAAACATCTCTACAAGTCCCGAAAATTGAGGGACGCGCAGAGATGTTTGTACAAAATCTCTAGCGAACTGTATCCTTAAAAAACAATTCTTGATGTAAACTACCCGCCGCTGCCGATCGGAGTATGGTTCGACTACGCACGCACCGCCGACTATAGCGGGGCTTTCAAGCCCAGAGTTGACCCGACTGTGTACCCCGCGTACTACGTTTTTTTAGGTCATCTGATCCAACGCATAACTCAGGACGCTTCGCGCCTACGGATGCGAAGCCAGTCTGGAGCTGAATCGGCTGACGATTAAACAGGCATATTGGGTTGAACCCAATGTCGTCGGCGCGTATGTGATCAAAGAAGCCTTTAGATGTTATCAAAGAGTATTGTCAAGGCTAACAATAGGGTCTGATCCGAGGGGAGTAGGGGGTGAGCAACCGCCACCAACTAAACGCCCCACGCTCGGCCGGTCTACAAAGAACAAAATCGGTAGCCTCTATCCTGTAATGCAACAGGGATGCCAGGGAGTTTCACCACTTCTGAGGCGCAACGGTTTCCCGAAAGACGAAGATGAGTAGTTATGCGACATAAACCCCGACCCCCTTTTCCTCTCACCTGCCCCGTGCCGAGTACAGCTACTTGTACTGAGCACAGCCGAAGTAGGGCGCGGAGCGACCAGGGGGAACAAAGATGATATCGCGTGTTATTGCCGTGGTGTGGTGTGTGAGGAACGAAGATGCCAAGTTCTGTTGATTTCAGCGGTAGACCATTTCATTTCATTGGTATTGGTGGAATTGGAATGTCAGCCCTTGCTTATATTCTAGCTAAACGCAAGTTGCCTGTGTACGGCTCCGACATTAAATCGAGTCACATAACCCAGCGCTTACAAGCAATGGGAACTCATATTTTTTGGAGTCAAGACGCCAGCAATTTTGAAGTATTTGAAACAGCCCCAAACGATCGCAGCCAGGGCGGCGGGCCGGAGTTGGCCCGATCCTTGGGAGTCTTCGGCACGGTAGGGACTTCCGTCGCGACAGCCGAAGCTCTGAAATTGAACGGTAACGGGAAAACCGCCAAAGCATTTCTGGGATTGCCTCAAGTAGTATGTTCTACGGCAATTCACCCAGCTAATGCCGAATATCGAGCTGCTTTGGATTTGGGCTGTCCGATTTTTCATCGCTCGGATGTGTTGGCAGCTTTAATTCAAGACTACCAAAGCATCGCTGTAGCGGGGACTCACGGCAAAACTACCACGAGCAGCTTAATCGGCTTCATGCTGCTGGCTGCGGGCCTAGACCCGACCATAGTGGTGGGAGGCGAGGTCAACGCTTGGGAAGGCAATGCTCGTCTGGGGGAAGGCCCTTACTTGGTTGCCGAGGCTGATGAATCCGACGGTTCTTTGGTCAAGCTGGCAGCCAAAATTGGCGTGGTGACGAATGTGGAACTGGATCATCCAGACCATTACGATACCCTTGACCAGGTAATTGACATATTTAAAGTGTTTGCCCAAAACTGTCAAACTTTGGTGGGCTGCATTGATGACCAAATCGTCAAAGATTGCCTGCGGCCGAACGTCAGCTATAGCTTGCAGCCGGACAGCGGTGCTGACTACACGGCTTCGGGCGTCGAGTATGGAGCCGCAAGTACCAAAGCTCGTGTTTGGGAGCGAGGCTCTCTCCTGGGGGAAATGGAGTTGAAGTTGCTAGGCCAACACAATCTCAGCAATGCACTGGCTGCGGTAGCAGTGGGTCGATTGTTGGGGTTGGAGTTTTCGGCTATTGCTTCAGCGATTGCCGGCTTTGAAGGGGCGCGCCGCCGTTTTGAGGTTCGGGGCTTTCACAATGACATCCTGTTTGTGGACGACTATGCTCACCACCCCAGCGAAATTCGCGTTACTTTGGCAGCAGCTCGCTTGCGTATCGAAGGTAGCGAACAAAATTCCAAATCTGGAAGGGTGGTTGCCATTTTTCAACCTCACCGTTACAGCCGCACTCTGACATTTTTGCCAGAATTTGCTCAATCTTTTGGCGATGCTGACTTGGTTGTCACTTGTGATATTTATAGTGCTGGAGAACCCAATTTAGGACTGATTAGCGGGCAAAAGGTTGCTGATTTGATTGCGAAAGAAGGCGGACAGGTGGAGTTTCAGCCTGCTCTGGAGTCAGTAAGTAAGTTTTTAACCCAAAATCTGCAACCGGGAGATTTGGCTCTGTTTCTGGGTGCTGGGAATCTCAATCAGATTATTCCAGAGGTGATGGCTTTTTATCAAGCAGCCGATCGCCCGGATTAGCTGGCTCATTCCTGAGTGGGGTGGTTCGACAGCCAGGGCGGAGCAGGTTGTACCAATAGTTCTGTTTGGCGACTCGCTCTGACTCTGGACAAAAGTTGGGTGAATAGGTTCTCAACCAAGTCTTCAATAAAAGGTAATTTTAAGGATTTGCAAGATGGTGACTATCTCGAATGACTCCTCTGTTAAGGACAATCGGCGAGTGTATTCTCCTATTTCTTTGCGGGGAACTGACTGTAAGATTAACTCCCAAGTTTCCTTGGCCGGCTTGACTTCCTTCCGAGTCGGTGGGCCTGCGGAGTGGTACGTTGCTCCCCGCAGTATAGAGGCTTTACAAGCGAGTTTTGCATGGGCCTCCTCCTCGGGAGTGCCGGTGACTCTGCTTGGTGCGGGTTCTAATTTGTTGGTGAGCGATCGAGGATTGTCCGGTTTGGTCGTCGGCACTCGGTTCCTGAAACAGGTCAGTTTTAATCCAGAAAATGGTCAAGTTACAGCCGGGGCGGGGGAATCAATTCCTCGCCTCGCTTGGTTAGCGGCTAAACGGGGCTGGAAAGGTCTCGAATGGGCTGTCGGTATACCGGGCACCGTTGGGGGGGCTGTGGTGATGAATGCTGGGGCGCACAGGGGCTGTACGGCGGATCTTCTGGTCAATGCTCGTCTCCTCTCCCCTGGTGGTAAGGTAGAAATTCTGACTCCTCAAGAGTTGGGCTACCGCTACCGGACTTCGGTGCTGCAAGGGGGCGATCGGCTGGTGACAGAAGCGACTTTTCAGTTACAGCCGGGATTCGATCGATCGGCAGTAATGGCTGCAACTAACGATAATTTCAGCTCGCGGCGAACCAGTCAACCTTACCACCTGCCTAGCTGTGGCTCAGTCTTCCGTAACCCCAGCCCGAAGGCAGCCGGCTGGTTAATTGAACAAGCAGGACTCAAGGGATACCAGATCGGCGGGGCTCAAGTAGCTCAACGCCATGCTAACTTTATTCTTAACTGCGGGTCGGCAACGGCTAATGATATTTTTCAAGTGATCCGCCACGTTCAAGAGCAAGTCCAGCAGCGGTGGTCGCTGTTGTTGGAGCCAGAAGTTAGAATACTGGGAGAGTTTCCGTTCTAGGGCATGATTAAAGTAATAAAGAAACGGCAGACTGCCAGCCCACACACACCATCACACAGTAGTTATGACAAAATCAGGACAAGGATTTGGCTTCGGCCTGGGCAAAATGAAAGAACTGACTGAAGCTTTCAAAAAAGCTCAGCAGGTTCAAGAAGGAGCTAAAAAGCTCCAAGAAGAGTTGGATCAAATGGAAATTGAGGGAACTGCCGGCGGTGGCCTGGTTAAAGTTGTTCTCAGCGGCAACCAGGAGCCCCGTCGCGTGATCATCTCCCCGGATGTTCTTGGTGAAGGTGCTGATGTAGTTTCTGACCTCGTTACAGCGGCGATGCTGGATGCCTACGCTAAGTCTACGATGATGATGCGGGAAAAAATGGAAGAACTGACCGGCGGACTGAATCTCCCCGGTTTTTAAGCCATTGGTCATTAGTTGTTAGTCAGCAGTCATTTGACTGTTGACTGTTGACTGTTGACTGTGCAGACTACAGCAGATTCCACGTTTATGAAGTACACCCCAGATCGATCCCCGTAGGGACCAGGCAATGCCTGGTCCCTACTACACTTCATAAACCTGGAATACGCTATAATGTTATTGGTTATTAGCAGCCCCAAGCGAGTAACAAATAACAAATAACAAATAACAAATAACAAATAACAAATAACTAATGACTACTAACTAATGACTAAATTATTATTTGTCTGCCTAGGAAATATCTGCCGATCGCCCTCAGCAGAAAATATTATGAATCACTTGATTGAAAAAGCCGATTTGGGCGATCGAATTACCTGCGATTCTGCGGGTACTGGCGGCTATCACATTGGTAGCCCTCCTGACAAGCGGATGGCTGTGGCGGCCAGGAAGCGGGACATTGAATTGTTAGGCGCAGCCCGCCAATTTCAAAGGAAAGATTTTGAGAATTTTGATTTGATTCTGGCGATGGATAGGGACAATTATCGGAATATTCTTGCTCTCGATAACGCTGGAAAATATAAAGAAAAGGTGCGGTTGATGTGCGATTTTTGCCAGAAATACGACTTGAAGGAAGTCCCCGATCCTTATTATGGTGGGCCGGAGGGATTCGATCGGGTGATTGACTTGTTGCTGGATGCTTGCGAGGGTTTGTTAGAATACGTGAAGTAGTCAGTGGTGATTGGTGATTGGTGATTGGTGATTGGTGATTGGTGATTGGTGATTGGTGATTGGTGATTGGTGATTGGTGATTGGTGATTGGTGATTTGTTGGTAAAAATAACCTATGCCCAATGCCCTATGCCCTATGCCCTATGCCCTATGCCCTATGCCCTATGCCCTATGCCCTATTACCAATTCCCAATTAAATGGTGTTCCATCGCAAAACGAACGAGTTCTGCACGGTTATTGCTTAGGGTTTTTCGGAACAAGCTGCTGACGTGCTTTTCGATGGTTCGAGGACTGAGGTGGAGCCTGGAGCCTATTTGAATATTAGAAAAACCTTCTGTCAGCAAATCTAAGACTTCTTGCTCTCGCTGCGTCAAACTCGGAGAATTTGGGCCCGGAGACGGGCGATCGCCCATTTCTGAGTTTTGAGTTAAAACATCTAATTCTCCCTTGTCCTTGACTCTGCTACGCGCCTCTTTTGGCATCATTTCTGGCTCCGGGGAGCGAGACGAAGCCTGGGCGATGAGAGCGTATCGATCGAGCAAAGAGCGAATTACCACCCCCAATTCACTGAGTTCAAAAGGCTTAGCCAGATAATTGTCGCAGCCCATCTGATAGCCGCGAATCCGCTCCTCAGTGCTCGTGCGTTCCGTCAAAAAAATCACCGGTAACAAGCGGAAAGCCGGACGAGTCCGCACTCGCCGCACGAACTCGTAGCCGTCCATTTCAGGCATTGTAATGTCAGTAACAATCAAGTGTGGCTGAAATTCCTCTACCAAATCGAGAGCTTCTTTGCCGTTCTCAGCAGCAATAACCGAATAACCCAAAATTTCCAGATAATCGTTAATCGACAAGCGAGTCGCGAAATCATCATCAGCAACCAGAATTGTCAAGGGCATGGCGAGAAGTAAAAATTAAACAGTAAAAATTAAAAATGACTAATTTCACTTTTAATTTATAATTTTACTGTTTAACTTCCCTGATAACTTGTAGTCAAAGTAGCCGGCTGTCCGAAATTGCCCTCCAAAGCTACGCCCCGCCCGTTGGCGGCCAAATGCCGCAGAATTTTGTAAATGATCTCAATTTGGTCTGGCATTCCTGCTTTTTTGGCTAGTTCTGTGACAGACAGAGGAGTTCCAGCGTCTTTGAGAACTTGTAGTACCTGTTTTTGCAAGTCCAATACAGCAGCGGCGGCTTTTTTGCCTGCTTCGACGCCCGGTTGGTGATAGGCGTTGACATTCACCAAGGAAGCATAAAAACCTACTGCTCTTTCGTAGAGGGCAATTAATGCTCCTACCGTCCGAGGGTTTACTTGCGGTATTGTCAGAGTAATAGAATCTCGCTGATTCTCATACAAAGCTTGTCGAGTTCCCTGCAACAAACCAGACAAATAATCTCCTGAAGTAACGCCGGTTTCTACTTCAGGAGAAATGCCTTGTCTGTCTTCCAAAACTTCGATAAATGTTAAGAAGAAATTGGACACGCCTTCTCGCAATTGCTGGACGTAGGCGTGTTGGTCGGTACTGCCTTTGTTGCCGTAGACTGCTATGCCTTGGTAAACTATGTTGCCGTCTAAATCTTGCTCTTTGCCGATCGATTCCATGACTAATTGCTGCAAGTAGCGGCTGAACAATAGCAGTGAATCTTTATACGGCAAAACTACCATATCTTTTTCGCCGCGTCCGTTGCAGGCAAAATACCAACTCAGGGCTAAAAGGGCGGCGGGATTGTTTTTTATTTCTGGAATTCTGGTAGCTTCGTCCATGACTTTAGCACCATCGAGCATGGCTTGGATGTCGATGCCTTGCAAAGCTGCTGGCAAAAGTCCGACTGCTGAGAGTTCGGAAGTGCGTCCTCCCACCCAATCTGCCATTGGGAAGGTGGTAATCCAGCCTTCGGATTTGGCTAATTTGTCTAGTTTGCTGTCTACTCCGGTGATGGCTATTGCTTGTTTGGCAAAGTCGAGTTTTTGGGCGGCGAAGGCTTTTTGAACTTCGATCATGCCGTTGCGGGGTTCGGGGGTGCCGCCGGATTTTGAGATAGTAATTACTAGGGTGCTGACGAGTTTGTCTTTGATTTGGTTGAGGGTGCGATCGATCCCCGCCGGATCGGTGTTGTCAATAAAATGTATTGCTAGGGGCGGAATGTCTGGGGATAAAGCTTCGGCGACAAATTGGGGGCCGAGGGCGGAACCGCCGATGCCGATCGAGATAATATCGGTAAATTGGGGAGCGAAGGGTGGCTTGATGTCGCGGCTTTGAACTTTCTTGACAAATGATTCGATTTGTTGTAATGTCTCGACTATTTCTTGTTTGAGTTCTGAGGTAGGGGCGAGATCGGGGTTTCGGAGCCAGTAGTGGCCTACCATGCGGTGTTCATCGGGATTGGCGATCGCCCCTGCTTCTAAAGCTGCCATGTCTTTGAAAGCTTTGTCAAATTTGGGTTTCATTGTGGCGACGAAAGCGTCATTGAAGCCCATGCGGCTGATATCGAGGTAAAGCCCCAATCCAGAGTGATAGTAAAGCCAGTCTTGATAGCGTTGCCAGAGTGTGATGGCGTCCATAGGAATTCTCTACAATTTTTTTAATGTTCGATCGGCGTCATCGGGAATCCACCAATTGTAGTTTAAAACTTACCGAAGAACACCTTTCTTAAGAACAGGCAAGATGCCTGTTCCACAAAGAGTGAGTTTTCTTGTGGGGAGTAGGGGTTGGGCATCCTGCCCGCCCTCGAATCTTAACAACAGGCTTTCCGGCCTGTTCCACAAAGAGTAAGTTTTCTTGTGGGGCTTGTATTCATTTTTTACTTTTTCAAGTATAAATACTCAATGTTGTATAATATACATATCTTAGAATTCAATTGCGATCGACTATGCTTACACTCTCTCCCGAATTACAAAAAAGGTTAGCAAATCCGCTGAAAATCGGCGATTTGGAAGTAAAAAGTCGCGTGCTGCAATCGCCATTGTCCGGCGTTACAGATTTGGTATTTCGTCGCCTGGTGCGTCGCTACGCGCCGGATTCGATGATGTATACCGAAATGGTGAATGCTACAGGTTTGCACTACGTGAAGCAACTGCCGAGAATCATGGAAATTGACCCAAACGAACGGCCGATTAGCATTCAATTATTTGATTGTCGCCCGGACTTTTTGGCAGAAGCGGCACAGAAAGCAGTGGCAGAAGGAGCGGATACAGTTGATATTAATATGGGCTGTCCGGTTAACAAAATTACTAAAAATGGTGGCGGTTCTTCCTTGCTACGAGATCCCGAAAAAGCCGAGGCAATTGTACGAACTGTGGTGGAAGCTGTAGATGTTCCGGTAACAGTCAAAACTCGCATCGGTTGGACGGATGGTGAAATTAATATTTTGGATTTTGGGAAACGGATGGAAGATGCGGGAGCGAAAATGATTACCGTGCATGGTCGGACTCGATCGCAAGGTTACAATGGCCCGGCAAAATGGGAGTGGATTCGCCGCGTTAAGGAAGTTTTGTCAATTCCAGTGATTGCGAATGGGGATATTTTTTCAGTTGAGGCGGCGGTGCGGTGTCTGGAAGAAACCGGCGCGGATGGAGTGATGTGTTCGCGGGGAACTTTGGGCTATCCCTTCTTGGTGGGAGAAGTTGATTATTTCTTAAAAACAGGTGTGGAAAAGATAAATCCGACACCAATTGAACGACTCGAATGTGCTAAGGAACATTTGCGGGCTTTGTGGGAATATAAAGGTGAGAGCGGTGTATGTCAAGCGCGTAAGCACTTAACCTGGTATGCTAAGGGCTTCCCCGGTGCTGGGGAATTGCGGGGCTTGTTGGCGGTGGTAGAAACAGTGGAGCAAGGTTGCGATGCGATCGATCGGGCGATCGAGCAATTACCCGCAAGTTGAAATAAACAAAACCCGCCAGCGCGGGCTAAGATTTAAGACACAGTTAAAAATTGGTGTGGGGCAAATATGGACTCATTAAAAGGGCGAGATTTATTAAGTCTGGCAGATTTAAGTATTGACGAATTAAATTATTTACTGGATCTAGCAGCCAGTTTAAAATCGGGAATGGTGAAGCTGAAACGCAATAAAGTTCTCGGCTTATTATTTTCCAAAGCTTCGACGCGAACCAGGGTAAGTTTTACGGTAGCCATGTATAAATTGGGAGGTCAAGTTATTGACCTCAATCCCAACGTTACTCAAGTTAGTCGCGGGGAACCTTTAGTCGATACAGCGCGGGTTTTAGACAGATATTTAGACGTTTTAGCGATTCGGACTTTCGAGCAAAAGGACTTAGTAACTTTTGCTAATTATGCAAAAATTCCTGTGATTAACGCCCTGACAGATGACGAACATCCCTGTCAGGTGCTAGCAGATTTGATGACAGTCAAAGAATGTTTTGGCAAGTGGGAAGGAGTGACTTTGGCTTATTTTGGCGATGGCAATAATATGGCTAATTCGCTGATGTTGGGCTGTGCAATGATGGGGATGAATGTGAGAATTGCTTGTCCTCAAGATTTCCTGCCAAATCCTGAGATAGTGGAAAAGGCGAAGGCGATTGCTAACGGAAAAACAGAAGTTACAGTGACTGCTGATGCCAAAGCTGCTGCTAAGGATGCTCAAGTAATTTATACCGATGTTTGGGCAAGTATGGGACAGGAAGAGGAAGCTAAAACTAGGATTCCTTTGTTTGAGCCTTATCAGGTAAATGAGGGATTGCTGAAGTTAGCCGATCGCAATGCAATTGTATTACACTGTTTGCCGGCGCACCGAGACGAAGAGATTACAGATGCGGTAATTGAAGGAAGTCAATCGCGCGTTTGGGAGCAAGCCGAAAATCGGATGCACGCTCAGCAAGCTTTGCTGGCTAGTATTCTGGAAAGCGATTAGGAATAGAGAAGAGAAGAATCGGTAGTTAAAAGGGAAAACCATTCTCTCTATATCTCTCTCTTCTCTTTCTCTGCGCCCTCTGCGCCCTCTGCGGTTCAAAAAAAAATCTAATTCAGAAAAGGTTCTCGAAAAACATGAAGTAGTCGCTCATTTACATTTAATATCCAATAATCGGCAATGCCCGATCGACATCATGCTAACAGAATTTACCCTCGCCAACTTCAAGAGTTACAAAACAAGCCGATTACCACTTGGAGCGCTGACTGTGCTCATCGGAGCCAACGCCGCAGGTAAAAGTAATGCAATAGAAGCTTTACGCTTTCTGTCATGGTTGGCGCAAGGTCAAAAACTGACGACTATTCAATATGCGGTGAATAATGCCGATCGCATTATACGCGGTCGAGTCGATGATTTGTGCCATCTTGAACAGTCAAGTTTTACCATCGGTTGCCATTTAGACTCAACAGAATGGAACCAACTTGATATAACCCTCAATGTACGTGAAGGAGAACTGCATATTAGTAGTGAGCGGATTGTTGGCTCGACAAAGAAAATGTCGCTATATGACCTCGATCAACCCTCTCAAGGAATAGGGACTGATGTGGGTGTTTCCTATAACAACTTTACCAGGGGTAAAAATAAGCCACGAGTAATTTGCAGCGATCAAATGGCGATCTTTGTTCAATTAGAAACACCAGCTCGTTTTGATACAAAAAACCAGACATCCCAAAAAGTTATTCCTGAAACAGTCCGCGAATATCAAAGAGTATTACAAAACATCCTATTTCTAGATCCCGTTCCCGCCAAAATGCGCGAGTACAGTTTCAAATCGGATAAACGCTTACAGGAAGATGGAACTAATCTTTCCAGCGTTTTGTTTCGCCTATGGGACAACAAACCCGACAATCAAAAAACAATTTTAAACTTGATTCAGAGCTTACCAGAGCAGGCTATAGAAGGACTAGATTTTATTTTTGGTCCACGAGATGAAGTGATGGTGCGGCTGGCAGAAACCTTTGGTAATAATCAGCGCTATTGCGAAGCTGCTTTGTTATCTGATGGCACTTTGCGGGTATTAGCAATTACAGCAGCCATGCTATCAGCAACCGAAGGTAGTTTAGTCGTCATCGAAGAAATCGATAATGGCGTTCATCCCAACCGCGCGAAACATCTACTAACCTGCATTCGAGATATTGCGGAGCGTCGTAATTTGCGAGTGTTGCTATCTACTCACAACCCCGCTCTTATGGATGCCTTACCTGATGCTGCTCTCGGTGATGTAGTATTTTGTTACCGAGATCCACAAGCAGGAGATAGTCGGCTCATACGACTCGGAGATATGTATGATTATCCTAGCCTGATATCGCAAGGCCCTCTTGGTCAATTGGTAACTGCTGGAGTAGTGGATAGGTTTGTCAAGTCGCCGCACACGCCTGATGAGAGAAAACAGCAAGCATTGGCATGGCTATCTCGTTGGCAGGAGTACGGAGAATGAGTAGTATTTGCCTAATTGATACTAGCATTTTCCTCAACTTTCTTAATGTTACAAATTGCAATCAGGATAGGGAATTAGTCCTCAAAGATTATAAGATTTATGTTGAATCTGGTTGTACATTTTTGTTACCAATGGCAACTGTAATAGAAACAGGCAACCATATTGCCCAGAATGGCGACGGTAGAATACGAAGGGAAACAGCCATACGTTTTGTTGAACAAGTTAAAGCTGCATTTAAGGGTGAAGCCCCTTGGTCACTTACTCAATTTCTGGAGGCAAAAGAGATGCTACTATGGATTGACAATTTCCCTGATTTAGCTGGCAGAAACAAAGCCGCTGATAAGTATGAAGGAACTAGCTTCGGCGATCTCAGTATCATTGAAGAATTTAATAAATCGTGTAAGCGATTTCCCATGAGAGAAGTGTTTATTTGGTCACTGGATAGTGATTTAAACAGCTATCACCAAAACGCCAAATAACGATCGTAGTCCTGGACGCATAAATAGGCGATTGCTAAGAGAAAACCATGCTCTCTATATCTCTCTCTTCTCTTTCTCTGCGCCCTCTGCGCCCTCTGCGGTAAAAAAAAAAGATCATTCACAAATGAATAGAATTGATAAGTAGTCGGACATAAATAAACGTAACCATGTCATTGATCGCTGTGCGTCGCAATGCGCGTGCGGTTTGAGATTGCTTCGTTCCTCGCAATGACATTGTTTATTTTTGTCCAGCTACTTACAGCCGTTTTCAATTTGATATAATTGGCGGCAACATTGCGTGAATTGCGATATTGACAGCGGGAAATTGCAGCGGTGAAATGCTCCCATTTTCGCCTAAAATTACTTCGCTTTGATACCCATTTTCAGCGGGTTCTCGAAAAACATGAAGTAGTCGCTCATTTACATTTAATATCCAATAATCGGCAATTCCCGATCGCGCGTAAGCTGTGGCTTTAATTTCGCGATCGAAAGTTAAACTGCTATCTGCCACTTCGATAATCAGATATACCTCAGAGGGAGTGGGATGGTGAGTCGCATAGTCAAAGGGATCGATGCTGACTACCGCGATATCGGGTTCTGGTTCAGAATTGTCATCGAGGGCGATCGGATCTTGGATGCGTACCCAAGCCAGATTTCCAAAAAGGCTTTGCAGCAATCTATCTGTACGCCCTAAAGCGGAAGTGTGAGCAGTTCCTTTTGCACTCATTTTGATGATATTTCCTGAAAGTAATTCGACTCGTTCCTCTGGGTGAAAAAATCCCATCTCTCCTAGTTTATGATACTCTTTGACAGTCCATTTACGGAGCGTGAAAGGAGCTTCTGTGATCAGCATAGTTCCCTCGCTAAATTGATAATTTGATGTGAGATGATTTGATTATAGTTGATAGCCTTATTTTAAGCGCTAAGGTGCGCAGTGCGCACCCTACAAAGTGATTAAGAGGCTCCGAAAAGCGGCGCAGTGGGCACCATACAAAGTGATTAAGAGGCTCCGAAATTCATTTTTGTGACTTCGCCGGCGACAACATTAACAGTTTGTTGAATCTGACTTCCATCAACTTTTAACTGATAAGTTCCAGGAGAAAGCTCGATCGCCCCAAACCATCCTTTACCATCCGCGCGCAGTTGACGCACTTTGCCATTAGCATCGATCGCCTGCAAAGTCAAGTTCGCGCCGTCGCAAGTTCGATCGCACCTTTGCAAATTACCGGCGATCGCACCTGTAGTCGGCTGCGACTTCCAAGGCAGATCGGGAACGGCTGCCGGAGTCGCCCACACAGGCTGAGTTTCAACGGT